>JAEEGL017064078.1_pt1 | contig 20246 bp, 17 predicted proteins | sample 9134231 | NCBI WGS metagenome assembly JAEEGL01 (sample SAMN16246548, study PRJNA631951) | gut metagenome | biome: gut microbiome; feature: rumen; material: fiber-attached | host: Bos | place: Iran: Karaj | collected 2018-10 | reverse complement strand
TGCTGTATTTTTTGAGGGATTTTTCCCTCTTGTTTGTTTCTTTGCATAAGCTGGAAGATTTGTCAAGGGCACATCGTGAGCAAAGCGTCCCTTTACTAATCGGCCAGATTATGCCACCACTCCTTTTTCTGCTTTCTTTAGCAGATTTTCATCAAATGGTGTGTGGTTGTTTAACATTGCAAATACTATTCTTGCAATCTTTCGTGTCAGAGCTATTATCGCCCTTCCGGATCCTTTGGAGATTTTCATAATTCTCCTTGTATTGTGTAAGCTGAAAGTTAAAAATCTCAAATAACCATCAGCAAATGTAACAATTTGTATCAACCATCTTGAAGTGTCAATTTGTCGTAAGTGGCATTATCAATCACAAGATAATCCATTGTCAAAACTACAACTCCATCAACCTTTATTGTGAGAGTATACAATCCGGTCTTTAGTGAATCTCCTTTTGATCCCACAAATATTGTTTCCATTTTTGTTTCGTTTGGTTTCAGACAAACAGCGTTCCAATTGGTCATTGCGCCGCCTTTAATTACAACAGTTTCACCATTGTTAGTATAAGACAATTCCCCTTCAATGACAGTATTACAGCAAATGTCATGGCTCTCTCTGTTGACCAAGAGCAGATTGATATTAGATCCCAGATTAGTCGCTGAAGGCAAAGCTATATAGTACAAATCCACATTTGTATCTGAACCCAATTTAATTGCTTCTTCTTTGTTGACTGAAGCAGCTATTGAATTTGAAACAATTATGTCTTTTTCCCCATCATTTACTATAAGCATTTGATCCTGTGACTCCAGGTTGCTTGGTACATAAAAATCATAGTCGAACCAAACAACTTCCTGATTCAACCACACATTTGTAAAAAACTGTTCTGAATCGGCGCCATATTCGACAGTCTCATCAAAGCCTCTGCTTATTTTTGTAAGAGTTCCCACAATTTTTGTATCGGCAATTGACAATATGCAAGCAGGTACATATTTGTTAATGTCATTAACCACTATGGCTTTTCCTGACACATTTGCAATTGACAATGAAACCGATTCTTTTGTGTAACCCGGTCTGTCACTTTTTACATTACTTTTGTTGAATGCATACTCAAAGACTTCTTCTCCGTCTTCAGCAAAATCGAATAAACTCATAATCATTCTTTTGCATTCTGTTTTGATTGCTTCAGAGTCCTTATCACCTTGATCTTTAGGATTATTGACAATAAGCATTTCTGTCAATTCACTTGTTGTGCTTTCATTTTTGGCAATACTGTTTTGTGTGCAGCCTGCTATTGTCATTGTTGAAATTGCCAGAAACAATGACACTGCAATGATTAATCTTTTTTGCATAATGTTGCCACCTTTCTCGATATGTGTAAAGAATAGAATTAACGATAAATCAATTAATACATCAATAACTATTGTGTGTTTATTGCTTATAAGAGATACCGTATATTTTCAATTAAAGTCCTAGCGTGAGTTGACACGGCACTGGATAGCTTATTGCGTTATTTATAACAAATAGATCTATCAAAATCCATAATGACCATTTTAATTCCCCTATGCTCTTGATTAATCAAAAACTTGCACCAAACCCCAGATGATTTGCATCATCTAATCTAATTTGCTCTTCGATGCAGGAAATCCCACTAGCATAAGGAGTCTATCCCAGGCATCCGACCATTTTTGTGTATTTTTTAATCTTTTACGCACTCATTGTCGCAATTCATCTCACCTCTTACAGAGGAGGGAGAATTCTTACTGAGTGCTTGATAAACAATAAGAACGATTTGCCGAAACGCCTGATTCCAGTAAAAACCTTTACCATTCCATTACTCTGCCACTCAATCATTTATTTAAATTCTAATTTACAAATATCAACTCCCTGTAAATGCAACAACTAATTAACGTACTTGTAATAGATATACACACCCGGAAATTTTCCTTTTGAATTAAAGTAAGTAACCACATCCGAGGAGCAATAATCCTCATCTCTTTTAACGCCAACACCATAATTAGGTTTTCCAGAATACCACTCATTCACTATATCTGTAATAATAAATCTGCATGTTCCATAAACACCATACAAAGAGGATTCTGACACTACTACATAACCATCACCGTACATTTTACCTAGACTTATGTCATTAATGCTTTCGGCAGTAATATCAGCTGGATTCCATTCGTTGTCAATAGAATATAAGCTCATTTTTATCATTCCAGGATTATCTGTAGGTTCTGTAGTGTACCAGTAAACCAACTGCGCGTGTTCGATGTGCATACCACCTGGCAAAGTAGGTAGTTTGAAGTAGCACAACATGACATTTTCATCTTCAACAGGCAGCAATTCTTCGTTACAATAATTCTTATTTGGATAGTTGTAATCTAGAACAGCATCACAAAAACCTATACTCTCCAATGACTGTCCACTTTGAACATTTTCATAATCAGCAAATTGTTCTAAACTCGTGGAATCTGTCCAATTATACAAATCTTCCCACTCTCCACTCGCATTCTTAGAATGAATCGGAAATGGATATATGGTCACTCCGAAAGTCCCATCAGAATAAGCAAAGTGCTTTATGTACTCTTCGCGTAAAGAAACCAATTCTATACATCCATTCTCCATCAATTCATCTTTTCTTTCATATAATTCTCGTTTATAATGGGGCGTGGAAAAACTATAAATTGTTATTGATGATCCAAGAAGAGTACCGATAACAAGCAATATAGATAAACCATATAAAGATAATTTTCGAACCCTTTTATTGTTCACTCTGGTATGCAATTCCTTACATGAGTAATGTATATCTTCATTATCATTCATATCACTTTCTATTTTCATGCAAGTCGCCTCAATAACTGACATGTTCAAATATCTTTTTAAATACTTTTTCATATAACCTCATTCTTGCTCACTAAGTTCTTTAGCAATTATTTTTTTTGCTTTTTTCAACCTATAGTATACCGTTTTTTCATCAATTTCTAGCTGATTTGATATTTCTTCAACGCGTAAATCATATCCATATTTCAAGATCATTGGTGCACTGAGTTTGTAGTCTAAATGACTAATCAAAAAACTAACTTTTTCCGCACTTATCCTGTTAATTACAAGTTCATCTAGTTCGACAGAATCTGAAAGATCTTCGTCACATTCATCAATATAGTCAACTTTTGAATTGTTTAAGCATTTGTATATTTCATTATGAAGAATTGCGAAAACGTATGCCTTCTCGTTTCGAATTTTCACTCGATCAGGTAAGTATTTCAAAAGACGAACATATGTATTTTGAACAATATCTTCAGCTTCAACCATACTATCTTTTTCTCTAGCTAGAAATAGTTTTTTTCTGGCAAAACTAATCAGTTCTTTGTTATATTTTTTATATACATTATCGACAAATTTTTGACGTTCGTCATGGTCATGTTTGTTACCCACTTTTCACTCCTAGTCATGTATTGTAAGATATTATCTTGAATTAACTGATTAGAAAAATCATCGACTCAAACAATAAATCATATGATATCACGTTTTTTCTTTTTTAATAAAATAAATCATTGTTACTACTATAATTGCAACAAACAGCAATATAGCTGAAATCACAAACACGTTTTTTGCTGATAAGTACGCAGAAAATGATGCATTCTCTTTAAACTTATATTGAGACCAATCATATGTTGTACCAATCGTTATCGTACAATCTATAAGATTGCCCTTCTCATCTATTCCTTTCATTTTTTCGAAACAATCTTTAGCAAAAAAATGAAACTCTTCCTTTGGAATTAGATAGAAGTCATTGTCATCTGCATTTGCATATAATCAATCACTATATAGAACATAATCACCTTTGTTTGTTTTGAAGTAGATGCACATTCCACCATAATAATCAGAATTATCTAGCAAGTAATCATTATCCACTTGAGTGTAATAATCTGAGAATACCTTTCCTTGATCTGCAACATATTCACAAAACTATGTGTAGTAATCAAAAAATGTGTACATAATTGGCTTTGTTAACCGATTGTTTTCACTAACATTCCACTCTTTCCAGCTCTTTTATTCTATAGGCCATTTTTCCCTCTGTTTTGGGTTCTCTTTGTCTTATTCCTTTTTCTTCTGCATAACTTGGCATATTTTCTTTCCTTCGATATGCTCGTACCCAACTACATACTGTGTTTTTGTCTATTTCCATCTCTTCTGCCACTGATGACGCTGATTTCCCATTTTCAATGACATATCTTGCTGTTTGTTCTTTTACTTCTTCTATGTACTTTCTTGGAATACAATCTTCCTTTCTCGATTCTATGCATATTTTACCATTTTACCCACTAATGTAAATCCGTACCACTCCACACGCCACCTTTCGCTTTTAAGTATTGAACGCTCTTGTGATCATATTGCTTTATCAGCATTCTATTTGTAATGACCCTCTTTCTGAAAAAAATTCTAAACGATTCAGCAAAAAAAACTAGTTTTTATGAAACAAGCAAAAAAAAAAAGAATGGTGCATGGACTTTTTTTCTTTCCATACACCTATCTACAAAAGTTTTTTTACTGCGTATACCCTGGTTTTCTTAATGCGTATACCATATCTTTTTATTGATATCATCAACCCTGTTTCTTTTAAAGAACCATTTTTATCAAATCTTTTTTGTTTCACTTTTCCCAAAAAACCATGTGGGTGTCATTTCATCTCACAATGGTTACCGGGATGTCTATATCTATAGAAAAACTATCGGTATTATTATCGTAACCATCTTCAAACTTATAGGAAAACCCAATTGACCCAGAAAAATTAACTTCTTCAATGTTATAACCAGAATAATCGTACAACTGGATATATATGTCATGCGACGACATGTCATCGAATGATATCTTGTATCCCATTTCATGAACTCTAGCTATCGTGTCTTGGCCAATTGAAGATTCATAAACTTTTCCTACAGATAGACAATACAGATATTCAAATGATTCACCGGGAGATAATTTATACAGGCCCAACATAGCAACATGCTCAATCCATTCGGGAGCATCACATAGATTATTACCATAGTTATCCTTAACATTTACAGATATTCTATGATGATGCTTTTCTTGTGGTTCTTCGCAATAACTGGATGTGAGTTGGTATATGTCCTTGTCCCCAATGTTCTCTACTGTTACAGTCATAGGAATTGGATTTGTGTTCTTTATGACAGATTCATCATTATTCTTATAAACGCGAATTGTCATCTTTATGTTATCGTTTGATTTAACATATTCGATATACTCATCATAGTTTATGCTGTTTTTCCATTCTTCGTAAGTGAATTCACTATACAACACGTTTAGTTCAGAATTGTTTTGTGTAGTTACTGCTTCTGTTACATTGCCTTCAGTAGATATATCAGTGCCATTTTGGATATTATTACTGCCACAGGATGTAATGAAGAATAATAACGATAGCAACAATATGCTAATGAAACGTTTCATAATAAACCCCCAATTAATATGCATTTCAACACATTTTGTCATCATATCTGAATAAGACTAGAGTTCTTTTAAGATTATTTTAGCAAGAAAATGATTTATTGTCAAATAACTATCCACTCAAAAGTGTTTCTCTTTCTCCGTGAAGAGTCTTTTTTTCATTTTACTGTTTTTTATATTGACAAATAATAATTGGGGAATTAGAATTGTATACAATTATACAAATATACAATTTGGAGGCTACCATGCTGAAAATAAGTGATAAGAGCAACCTGCTTGAATTATCCCAATACAAATATTCCCTACAGGATGTCCGTGAACCGAATCTTTACAGAGATGTATATCCTTATACGCAAATACCTAAAGTTCCTTTCAACCACAGACTTGTTCCTGAATCAATGCCTGAAAAAATATGGATAACAGATACATCATTCAGGGATGGTCAACAGTCACGTGCGCCATATACTCCTGATCAAATAGTTCATTTGTATCAATTACTGGCAAAACTGGGCGGCCCGAACGGAATCATTCGTCAGAGCGAGTTCTTCGTATACAGCAAAAAGGATCGTGAAGCTCTCGAGCGCTGTCTTGAACTCAATTTGCCCTTCCCTGAAATAACTACGTGGATTCGTGCTTCTAAATCGGATTTTGAACTGGTCAAGAATATAGGAATCAAGGAAACAGGAATTCTTGTCAGTTGCTCGGATTATCACATATTCAAAAAACTTGGTATGTCAAGAAAAGAAGCAATGGAACATTATCTGGCAGTCGTCTCCGAGGCAATAGAAGCGGGATTAAAACCTCGCTGCCATCTGGAAGATATAACCAGAGCAGATTATTACGGCTTTGTGGTTCCATTTGTTAATGCTTTGTCTGAATTATCTGACCAATCAGGCATACCGATAAAAATTAGAATGTGCGACACTATGGGCTATGGAGTGCCTTATCCTGGAGTTGCCCTTCCGAGAAGTGTTCCTGGAATTGTTTATGGTCTCAGACATTATGCTGAAGTTCCTTCAGCACTGCTTGAATGGCATGGCCATAATGATTTTTACAAAGCTGTTGTCAACGCTACAACCGCATGGCTTTACGGCGCATCAGCCGTCAACTGTTCGATTCTGGGAATAGGAGAAAGAACCGGAAATATACCTCTTGAAGCAATGGTTATTGAATATGCGTCAATGAAAGGTACTCTTGACGGAATGAATCCTGAAGTCATAACAGAAATAGCTGAATACTTCAGAACAGAACTCAATTACAACATTCCTCCTATGACTCCGTTTGTAGGGGACAATTTCAACGTTACAAGAGCAGGTATCCATGCAGACGGTATAATGAAGGATGAAGAAATATACAGCATATTTGACACAAAAAGCATACTGAAACGCGAGTCTGCAGTTTCGATATCCAATACATCAGGACTAGCAGGCATAGCTTACTGGCTAAATCATCACTACAGACTGCTCGGAACTGACAACGAAATAGCTAAACACGAGCAATTGGTTGAAGAAATGAAAAATGAAGTGGATGCTATGTACACAGACGGAAGAACCACAATCATGAGCGATGAAGAGCTGGAATATATAGCACACAAGCTTGATCCAAGCAGATTTTGACGGAGGTTAGGTTAGACATGATAATTAACGAATCAACTACTTCTCTGGAGAACAAGGTTTATTATCAGCTTGAAGAAGACATTTTAAACGGCAAATATCCAGTTGGAGAATCAATAACAGAAATAGCTGCTTCAAAAGAATATGGTGTTTCAAGGACTCCTATAAGAGACGCTTTGAAAAAGCTCGCAAGTGACGGACTCGTTGTAATTACTCCAAACAAAGGGGCAACCGTAATAGGTATAAGCAAAAACGACCTGATAGACATATATAACATACGAATGAGACTTGAAGGCCTTGCTGGAAGCATGGCAGCAAAGAACATGACAAAAGAAGAAAAAGAAGCACTTCAGGAAAACGTTGAATTAGCCAAGTTTTATGCTTCAAGAAAGAATTATGACAAATTAAAAGAGTTGGATACTGAATTTCACGAAGCTATATATACCGGATGCGGTAGCAGAACAATATACAGGACACTGAAAGATTTACACACAAATACAAGACTGTATAGGAAAATGTCTTTGTCCGTACCCGGAAGACTCGAAAAATCTCTTAAAGAACATGAAGAGATAACAAAGGCAATCATTAATTCTGACTCTTCCCTTGTGGACAAATTACTTCACGACCATGTAAAAGCAGCTCTAGACAATCTTCTGAATAATATAGAAAAGGAACAAAAGTAATGGGATACACTCTTGCTCAAAAAATAATATGTAAGCATCTTGTCAAAGGGGACATGGTCCGCGGACAGGAAATTGCTATAAGAATGGATCAGACATTAACTCAGGATGCTACGGGAACCATGGCATACCTGCAATTTGAAGCCATGGGCATAGACAGGACAAAAGCTGAATTGTCTGTTGCATATGTGGATCACAACACATTGGGTTCAGGGTTTGAAAATGCTGACGACCACAGATATATTCAAACTGTTGCTAAAAAACACGGCATAATCTTTTCTAGGCCGGGAAATGGCATCTGCCATCAACTTCACCTTGAAAGATTCGGAATACCTGGTAAAACACTAATAGGTTCAGACAGTCACACTCCGACTTCGGGAGGCATTTGTGAGCTCGGAATCGGAGCAGGCGGCCTTGATGTTGCAGCTGCAATGGGTGGCGGAGCTTACTACATAACCATGCCTAAAATAATAGGAATAAACTTAGTTGGAACTCTAAAAGAATTCGTAAGTGCTAAAGACATTATTTTGAAAGTATTGAGCATGCTGGGAGTAAAAGGCGGAGTCGGTGCAATTATTGAATATAAAGGTGAAGGAATAAAACAGTTAAGTGTTCCCCAGAGATCAACTATAACCAACATGGGCGCTGAGCTAGGAGCAACAAGCTCACTGTTCCCTTCTGATGAAGTCACAAAACAATTCATGAAGGCTCAGAACAGAGAAAAAGACTGGGTTGAGATTAAGCCTGATATGGATGCAGAGTATGATGAAGAATACACAATAGATTTGTCAGAATTAGTGCCTCTGGCAGCTTGTCCTCACAGCCCTGACAATGTAAAACCTGTTTCAGAACTGTCGGATATCAAAATAGACCAGGTGTGCATTGGTTCATGCACTAATTCTTCTATGACTGACATGCTGACTGTAGCTGCCATGCTCAAAGGCAAAACAATCCATCCGGATGTCTCATTGTCTATTTCGCCTGGATCCAGACAAGTATATGAAATGCTCTCAGATTGCGGTGCTTTGTCAGACCTTATCTCAGCAGGCGCAAGAATACTTGAATGTGCTTGCGGCCCATGTATAGGCATGGGATTCTCTCCAAAATCAAGCGGTATTTCTCTCAGAACATTCAACCGAAACTTTTTAGGCAGAAGCGGAACGGCTGACGCAAAGGTGTATCTGGTGTCACCTCAAACTGCAGCTGCAAGTGCAATAACAGGATTCATAACCGACCCTACCGCTTGCTCCAAGATACCTGAAGTCAAGATGCCCGAGCACTTTAAGATAAACGATAACATGTTTGTTTTGCCAGCATCAAAAGAAGAAGCAGAACAAGTAGTTGTAGAAAAAGGGCCTAACATCAAAGATATACCTGTTGGAAAACCATTGGAAGATTCAATTGAATGTCCCGTTCTTTTAAAACTAGGAGACAACATAACAACAGATCACATAATGCCGGCAGGAAGCAAGATTCTTCCCTACAGATCCAATGTACCTAAATTGTCTGAATACTGCTTTTCTGTATGTGACAAGACTTTCCCTGAAAGAGCGAAAAAAGCCGGAAAAGGCATAATTGTTGCATCTAACAACTACGGCCAGGGATCATCAAGAGAACACGCGGCTTTAGTCCCATTATATCTGGGCATAAAAGCTGTAGTAACAAAGAGTTTTGCCAGAATTCATAAAGCAAATCTAATCAATTTCGGAATAGTTCCATTGACATTTAAAAACGAAAATGATTATGACAAGATTGAAATGAATGATGAGATCAGAATAGATAATCTGATTGATTCAATCAAAAACGGAAATGAGGTTATATTAAAGACACCAACTCAGAATATACCTCTTGTAATAGATCTGACTGAAAGACAAAGAGAAATACTGCTGTGCGGTGGTTTGCTCAATTATGTAAAAAAAGGGTGAGTATATGGACTACAATAATTATCTAGACAGTGCGTGTGAGAAATTCAAAAAAATACTTCAAACTCAGTTATCCAGAGTTGAAGACATGAAGAATCAGGGAGATTTCGTAGATTACTCTTCTCTTGAAAAAATCAGGATAGGCATTTGCGGCGGAGACGGAATCGGCCCGATTATAACCAAAGAAGCATATTCTGTGCTGAAAATGCTCTTAAATGAAGAAGAAAAAAGCGGAAAAGTTGAGTTTGTCATTATAGATGACTTGACACTTGAAAACAGACTGGCATGCGGAAAAGCAATACCTGATAGTGCAATGGAAAAACTAAAATCCTGCCATGTAATTCTGAAAGGACCTACAACTACTCCTCAGAAAGGCTCAGGTGTACAAAACATAGAAAGTGCAAATGTTGCTATGAGAAAAGCCCTGGACTTATTTGCAAACATCCGCCCTGTCAGAGTTCCCTCTCAAGGTATAAACTGGACAATCTTCAGAGAGAATACAGAAGGAGGATATGCTGTCGGAAGTCAGGGATTCAATGTAACTGATGACTTGAGTGTTGACTTTGTTGTCACTACAAAACAAGGTACTGAAAGAATAGCAAGACTTGCGTACGAATATGCAAAAAATAATGGATTTAACAGGGTTTCAATTATAACCAAAGCTAACGTAATAAAAACAACTGACGGAAACTTCATCGAAGATTGCAGAAGAGTGTCTCTTGACTATCCTGAAATAACTACCGACGAGTGGTATGCAGATATAATGACTGCAAAACTGGTTGATGAAAAAAGGAGAAACGAATTCCAGGTCTTGCTTGCTCCCAACCTTTACGGAGATATAATCTCAGACGAAGCTGCAGAATTTCAAGGCGGAGTTGGAACCGCAGGAGCTGCTAACATAGGAAAGAAATATGCTATGTTCGAAGCAATTCACGGCTCTGCGCCAAGAATGATTACTGAAGGAAGAGGTCAATATGCAGATCCATGCTCAATGCTAAGGGCATGTGTGATGTTGTTAAATCACATCGGCATGACCGATAAGGCAAAAAAACTTGAAAAAGCACTTGATATTTGCATGTTTGAAGAAAAAAAATACGTAATAACAGGAAGAGACACGGGATGCACATGTCAACAATTCAGTCAGTACGTAGTCGATACACTCAAAACACTTTAAAAACATAATCATAAAAATATACCACACAAAAACTCAGAAGACTTCTAATCTTTTGCATTTGTGTGGTATTTTTTTTATTTAGATATGTTTACCTAGTTGGTTTCTTCTGTTGTCTGCACCATGTATTCAGTACAAAGCTGGTCGGAAGATGTTTGACCAAGAACACCTGAAATCTTGTAGGAGCACCGCAAACAGATACATCTTTTCTTTTGCTCATATCTCTTACCGCTCTTTTGATTACTTGTTCAGGTGTGTAGAATCTGTTGTAATAAGTTATTACTTTTTCGTCCTGGTAAACTGCATGGTCAAAAAATTCAGTCTTTACCCATCCCGGACAAACAGCCATTACATGAATTTTGCGTTGACATAGTTCTTTGTTCAATGCTCTGGAAAAACTCAAGACAAATGCTTTTGTTGCGCCGTAAACGTTAATATATGGTACCGGTTGGAAAGAAGACAACGAACACAGCTCATATATTTCTGACTCTTCGTGCATATATGGCAAAGTGGCATATGTCATTGCCACAAGAGCAGCATCATTTACAGCAATCATTGCGTAGTTATCTTCCATAGAAATATCCGTAAACGCTTTGAATCTGCCAAAACCGCTTGCATTTACCAAAACTTTAACATCAGGCTTTTCTTCTTCTAATTATTTGGAATAAATATCAATGCTGCTTTTTTCCGTCAGATCCAGGGGAAGAACAACGATTTTGGTGTCTGACTCCTCAGCTATTTTTTTCAGTCTGTCTTCTCTTCTTGCTATGACCCAAATCTCATCCAGAACATCGTTCTTATCTAATTCTTTTACAAACTCTCTGCCCATTCCGGAAGAAGCCCCGGTGACAACTGCTATATTCATAAAACAATCCTCAGCTCAGTTTAAATTTATCCAAATATTCGTTGTATGCCTCTTTAAAGTGATCATCATCAGCTTTGACGCCTCTCAAATAGTTGTGCATATCCATTGAATCGTGACCTGACACTTCAATTACACAACCTGCAATATTTGAGCAGTGGTCGGAAACACGCTCAAGGCTGGTCAAAATATCTGACAAAACAAATCCGTGTTCCATTGTGCACTGGCTGTTCTGCAGCCTGATGACATGTCGTCTCTTCAGTTCTTCTTTCAGATAGTCAACTACTTGCTCAAGAGGCTCAACATTTGAAGCCAGGGTTACATCGTTCTTTGCAAAGCAAACTTCGGACATTTCAAGAATTTCTCTGACGGCATTAGCCATGACAGACAATTCATTTTTGGCAGCATCTGAAAACTCAATTTTCTTGCTTTTCATTTCCTCTAGTGATTTCAGCAAATCCACTGAGTGGTCCGAAATTCTTTCTATATCACTGAGCAAATGCATCATTTCAGTTATTTCTGCAGTATCTTTTTTAGTCAGACTGGTAGCAGATACTTTAATTAAGAACGAGCCCAGTTCATCTTCATAATGGTCGACTGTTTCTTCGTATTCTCGTATAGTCTTTGCTTGTGATAAATCGCCTGTTGTCAATGCGTTCAAGGCCATTCTCATTCCGTCACTTGCATATCCGTTCATTGTAACTGTCAGTTCTTTGCATCTAATAACAGCAACTGCTGGTGTTTTAAGGATACGATCATCGATAAGAGTAACTTTTTCATTTTTATTCTTTGTTCTGATAAGTTTTGTAACTAACTTCTCAAGCAGTGTAGCAAACGGCCATAAAATCAGGACGCTTATAATCTTGTATATTGTGTGAACTGCTGCAACTCCGAACATGTTGATGGTCGTGTTGGCAAAGCTCAAGTTAAAGATGAGGTTTACAAGATAGTACAAAGGCAGGAGGATTATTGCGCTTATAATGTTGAACATCAAATGCGCCATAGCTGTTCTCTTTGCGTTTGTATTAGCACCGATTGAAGACAAAACAGCTGTAATACATGTTCCTATATTCTGTCCGACAATAATCGGCACTGCCATACCAAATGTAATGGCACCTGTAGTTGTCAAAGATTGAAGAATACCTATGGATGCAGCAGATGACTGTATGATAAGCGTAATTACAACACCTGCAAACAAGCCCAATAACGGATTGTCAAAGATAGTGAGTATGCTTGCGAATTCCTCGCTTTGACTTAACCCTGAAACTGCTGCAGTCATGTATTCCATACCGACTATAAGAACTGCAAACCCCATTATTACAGTCGCAGTATCTTTAATCTTTTCTTTTTTAGTAAATAGTAGGAAAAATGTTGCTATTATTGCAATAATCGGAACCCACACTGTTGGCTTGAAAGCGCTGAGAACACCTGTCACATTAGATCCACCTTCAAGTCCTGAAAGACACATGATCCAAGATGTAATAACTGTTCCTACGTTAGCGCCGAATATGACGTATATTGCCTGAAGCAATGTCATCATACCGGAGTTTACAAAACCGACAATCATGACAGTTGAAGCTGATGAAGACTGAATCAAAGCAGTTACACCGGCTCCAATTAAAAATCCTTTGAAAGGACTCTTTGTTACACTGTCAAATAGCCCTCTTCGACCTTCTGCGGCTCTTTTTCTCATCGAATTGCTCATAATTGACATTCCGAAGAGCAAAAGCGAAAGACCGCATACTAATTGTAATACATCGGTAAAATCCATTTTTCAATATTGATGGGTCTAGCCCATTCAACTGTCCTTTCCCAAAATTATATTACTTAATTTCCCTTAATATCTGAGGTTCAACCAGCAATCCTGTTCTCTTTTTAAGATATGCTCTGGAATACTCAGTTGATCTGAAACTGGTTCTCCAGGAATTCGGAGCAGACAAGAATCCTTCCTGATGCGCATTGTGAATTGCTCCGAAAGTATTGAATCTATTACCATAGAATGTCACTTCTATTGAGTGCTTTTCATCACTCAGCTCACCAAGATCAATTACATAAGGTGGATAAGCTATTATTCCTTTATCCTGCCCATCAACCCTAACTTTCAGTGCTGCACCTCTGTATTTGTTTATTCTAACAAGAGTATGTCCTCCTCCGGAAAAGCTTGTCTTGTACAAGATATTTCCGCCATAGAACGGCAATCCTTGTGAACAAATGTCGTCATAATACAATTTGTCTTGTTTAGGAACAATTGTGTTTACTGCGCCTTTGCTGCTTACGCCGAAATCTCCGAGTACAAACATAGCCTCTATTTGTGTGATAAGTCCGTATTTATACTCAACTATGAGTTCATTATCACCTTTTACTATCTTCGGAAGCTTAATTTTCTTTATTGCCTGCTCATCGACATAATACCCTGTCTGAGTCATATCTGCTTGCTTTCCATTCAATGTCACTTTGGCATATTCAATTGATTCAAGTGCAAGTTCTGCTCCTGTGTAATCAATATCTGAATGGATTACAGTCTTAAGAATCACTGTATCTTTTGGGTTCTTATCTAATGGCTTAAACCAAGGCTGGCACATTTTGCCGCCTCTCAAAGGCATGCCCAAACTCTCTCTTATGCTGTCATCAGCATGGATGAAATACTTTTCATCACTGAATTCGTTGCCGTTCAATGAATACTTGAAGAAATCAAGAATGTAAACATTCGGTTCAGTCAATTCATAATCTACGACCGGCTCCAACCTTTCAAGAGAGTACTTCTTTTCTTCATTAAGAGCTTTTTGTTCAAATCTTCCCTTTTCAAGTCTCAACAGCAATGATGAATCAGCTCCGCAAACCCAGTTCATAATGGTTTTTCCATCTTTATATTCTGCTCCAAGCTTCTTTATGTCGCCTGTCAATGAGTCATATTCTGTTATGGCAAATTCACCATCAAAACTAATGGTGTAGCTTTCATTTGAGCATGTGTCATAATCATCCGGGGCATTTACATGACAAATGAATACATTGTATCCATCCCCGTCTTTTCTCATTTGATACAGAAGATTGTCTGAAATATTACCGTTTTGTCTGCAGATGCTTATGTTTCTGTAATGAGCCAACTGCTCGTACAAATCACTTCTTGACCAAGGAATGATTGTACATTCTTTAGCAAATTCTTCAGCCTCATCTGATTCGCATGCATCTACACACTTTGGTGCAGAACCCATAAATATAACTTTTCCGCCATGTTTATGGAATTTTTTTAATGCATCCAATGTTGTCTTTCTTATTGTTAAAAGATAAGGAACAACAACTGTTTCATATGTCATATTTTCAACAGCAAAACCATTTTCTGTCTCTCTGTACTGATCTTTGAGCAATGATTCGCTTATGAAATCGAAATCCAATGTTCCATAGAGCAGCCAATCGATTATATCGTTAAATCTCGATTGAATGTCTTTTGTTTCAAGTCCTGTGGTATCGTTTGGTCCGAATCTGAGCCAATATGATTCAATTGGATGAATAACACCTATTCTGACATATGGCTTTCCTCTAGTCATAAGGGTGTTTACCCTTGCAAAGTGGTCCTCTACGTATTTGTATTCTTTGTACCATGGACTTTGATATCCTATTGATGCAGGATAGTCTCTTTTTGCCTCTCCGCCCATTGACACCCAGAATAAGTGTGGAACTCTGACAGTGATTCCGAGTGCAGCCTGCCAGTCTCCCTGCAGTTTGTGACCTCTGAAATCAAATTGCCAACCGGTAACACCATACAGTTCACTCATAACACCTTCTCTTGAGTACTGATGCGCTACACTCTGGGATTGTTTTGCTGTCGAAAACTCTTTTCTGTCGCACAATAAATCTATTCCCGGTATCTGGTAGCTTCTGTATTGTCTCATGGCTTCGCCCAAAGCGCCGGTCTGACTCTCCAATGTGGGCTCATCCATCATGTGACCTGTAGCCAGTATGCCGTTCTCTTCGCACCATTTTCCGACTGTGTCATTGAAACCTGTCACAAATCTTTCTGCTACATGATCATGGAACCAATATCTATACCTTGAATACTTTGTATCAGCCAATTCCCAAATGACTTCAGGAATGTGCTCTATTAAACTCTCTCCGTACGCCTTTTTGAATGTTTCTTCAAAATCAGGTGAATACGGCAATACTACTCCGGATTTACTGTCGGAGAAATTCAATATGGTTTGTTTTCTTACCTGTGGTTCATCTGTGAAAATTGCGGGTACTGTTTTTCCGAATTCTTTTCCGACTGCTTTCTTGTATGACTCATGTGTCAGTTTAATAAAATCTTCTATGTATGGTTTTTGGAATGTATCAACATAAGATGAGCCATTGTACCATGGTGTAGGAGTAGAATATTCACAATAAGCAAAATACTTTTCGCCTTTTGCTCTTTGATCTACCGGTATTTGCTTGTATGATACTATCTTTTTTTCATCGTTAAACACGATGTCATAAGACGCTACAAAATAGTATTCTGATTCCGGCAAATCTTTTCTTGTATTCTTTTTATCTTCCTCGAGCACGAGATTGTTGTCATCATATGGTTCTTTAGTTACAAAGAGTAATTTTTGAACTTTTTCCCTGTCTTTTGTAACTTTGCCGCCTGCTGATCCCGATGGCCATCTGTCTTCGTCATAAAGCCATGCAAGCATGTTGTTTTCTTTAGCTTTCTCAACACAACCTTTTACCAAATTCATAAAATCTTCTGACAAATAATCTGTTGCCATACCGACTCGGGAATGCATATGGAATCCGCCAAATCCCATGTCTTTCAAATCATCAATCTGTTTGTTGAGCAATTGCTGATTCAATTCACAGTTCCATGCCCAAAATGGTGCTCCTCTGTATTCTGAAGTTGGATTTTTGAACAACTTCTCATCTATTTTTTCTGCACCGTTTTTCTTGTATAGCATAAATGGACCTCCAGGATACTACTTTCTGTAAAATTATACAGCAATAAACAACTTGTTTCAACATTCAACATACTACAAAAACTATGGTTATATTATACACCCTATAGGCATTATGCCTATAATAACTATTGATTAATCGGCGCACGGTGGTATAATTGTCGTACGATCGTACAATTTTTTGGAGGACATTGTGAGAAAAAGAAAAGAAGCTCAAGATGTAATACTTTTGTCTGCAGCAAACCTCATCGCAAGTCAGGGATTTGCAAACATTTCCATGAGAGATATTGCCAGAGAAGCTGACGTTTCACTTGGTCTTCTGACATACTATTTTATAACCAAAGACAACTTGTTCACTGCTCTAGCAGCAAAACTTGTTTCTTCAATTTATGAAGATTTAAAAGAAGATCTGGTGTTTGTCGGAACCGAAAAAGAAAAAATGGACAACATTGCATCTGCTTTTGAAAAAGTTCTCAGAAAAGACAAATTGAGAGCAAGGGTTTTGGTTGAATTCATGAGCCAATCACTCTGGAATAAGTCCTTCAAAAAACAAGTAAAAAAACTATATGATGCAACAGCTAAACTGATACGCGATAACGTATTGAACGATGATGTTGTCTCAGGCAATGAATTGTTAAAAAAGTACAATTCCGAACTGCTTACCAAAGCAATATTAGGCGCATTGTTCGGCACTCAATTTGAGCTTATGCTTTTTGAAGATATAAGCGAAAATGAAATTGATGATCTTTTCAATATCGGAAAAGATATAATAAACGTCTGTGCCAACTACTCAACAAGAAAGGTAGAACCAAAAGATGAGCAATGAAAGAAAAAGACGTTTCGGAGACCGAAACGACGGCTACAGAATAAAGGAATCCGATCCAATACATTCATTTATGCCATTCATGCTTCCCAACAGATGCGATAATGAAGCAGTAATGAGTGAGTTGATTGAATTAACAAAAATAATGGAATATGTAGACAAGAAGAATGAGAGCAATCCGGCTTTTAAGTATACAATGTTTCATGTAATTTGCGCTGCCATCGCCAGAACAATTTACATGAGGCCCAAAATGAACTATTTCTACAAGAATAAAAGGCTATACGAAAGAAAATTCATTTCTGAAACTTTCATAGTAAAAAGACAGCTTGCAGACAACGCCGGCGAGACATTGGCCATAGTTAAGTTTGATCCTCAAAGCAACATGTCCCCTATTGAGCAAATTCACACTCAACTGGAGAAAATAGTTTTTTCTGTCAGAAAAGAAAACAAGGATGACGGCGCTACAGATGTCATGGGAATCTTGACAAAACTCCCAAAATTCATACTCAATATCTTTATGGGATTCATCAACTTTTTGGACAACAGAGGTCACCTGTTTAAAGATTTCGTCAAAATTGATCCATATCACCAGTCAGTTTTTCTTTCAAATACAGGAAGTATAAAACTGACAGCTGAATATCACCACCTTGCTAATTTCGGAACCAACTCATTTTTTGTTCTGATTGGTGAAAGACACAATCATCCTTATTATGATCAGGATGGAAATGTAGAAATGAGACCTGCTCTTAACCTGGGGTTGACGATAGATGAGAGGATTGCAGATGGTACGTACTTTGCTAACACTTTGAAAATAATAAGACAATTAATAAATAACCCGGAATTGTTAGACATTCCTTTTACAGCAGAAATTGAAATGGAGAAAAAACAGTAATATGCAAACTTTAAAAACACCTTGGATGAATCATTACGGCGATGTAAAATTTCATTTGGAATATCCGACAACCACAATGGCTCAACAAGTATTGCAAACAGCTTCAAACAACCCGAATAAGGTAGCAATATCCTATATGGGCAAGAACATAAAATACAGTGAATTAGCAGAAAGAATTCAAACAACTGCAAAAGCATTCGTTGCTCTTGGAGTAAAACCTGACGAAATGGTTACTATTTGTCTACCTAACTGCCCTCAGGCTGTATACGCGATGTATGCACTGAATCTCGTAGGTGCTATTTCAAGCATGATACACCCTCTTTCATCGGAAGGTGAAATAACACAGTATCTGGATCAGGTAAACAGCAGATTTGCTATTACGCTTGATATGTTTAAATACAAATTTGATGAAGTTGTAAAAAGACATCCGCTTGAAAAGCTGATCTTATGTACTGCTGTGGATGAACTTAATGCTATAACCAAAACCGGTTATAACGCGTTGATGACAATAAAGAAAAAAGCAGTCAAGATTGACAAGAATGATCAAAAAATCATAAGCTGGTCTAATTTCATAAGCAATGCACAGAGCGTTTCTACCTTTGACAAATCCTCAAAAGGCGCAAATGACGTTGCGGTTATTCTCTTCTCAGGCGGTACTACAGGCACTACAAAGGGCATAATGCTTTCCAGCTTCAACTTCAATGCTCTTGCTTATCAAACAATTGAGATGGCTCACGATGTTGATTTTTCCATGTTAAAAGTGCTTGCGGCAATGCCTATTTTCCACGGATTCGGTTTGGGAATTTGTATACACACATTCTTGGCTCTGGGTGGAACTTCGATTCTAGTTCCAAGATTCAATGTCAAGAGTTATGCTAAGCTTATAAAGACAAAGAAACCAAACTATATTGCAGGTGTTCCGACTTTATATGAAGCTCTTACAAGAACAGATTATCTTGACGGAGTAAAACTTGACTTCTTAAAAGGTGTTTTCTCGGGTGGTGATACATTGCCTGTTGAGCTCAAAAAGAGATTTGATAAATACCTTGATGAGCGCGGTTCGCATGTACACGTCAGAGAGGGTTACGGAACTACGGAATGCGTTACAGCAAGCTGTTTGACCCCTTATTGCGAAGAGCGTGAAGGCAGTATAGGTCTTCCTTTCCCGGACACCTACTACAAAATTTGTAAGCCTGATACAACTGAAGAATTGCCCTATGGAGAAGAAGGCGAAATCTGTTTGACAGGACCTACATTGATGATAGGCTATCTGAACAATCCTGAAGAAACCGCACAGACATTGAAAGTTCACGAAGATGGTCACACATGGCTTCACACAGGTGACTTGGGCACAATGGACAGCGATGGCTTCATCTATTTCAAACAGCGTCTCAAGAGAATGATAATAACAAGCGGTTACAATGTATATCCATCACAACTCGAAAACATTCTGGACGCTCATCCGGCAGTTCAGATGAGTTGCGTAATAGGTGTCAAGGACTCGTATAAAATGCACAAGATCAAAGCATTTGTAGTCTTAAAGAACGGATATGTGGCAACCGAAGAAATAAGGCAGCAGATTTACAATTATTGCAAGAAGAATATTGCAAAATACGCTATGCCTTATGAAATAGAATTCAGAGATTCACTGCCAAAAACACTCGTAGGAAAAATAGCCTACACTGTTTTGGAAAAAGAGACCGAAGAAAAAGAAAGATTGAAGGAAGAAATAAAACAATGTGAACTACTCGGCCATTGAATAACCGAGCATCCAGAGCCCGGCAAAGCCGGGATGGAGGTGGGTCCATGCCACCACTACTGCTGCCATAGGCTACGCAGCTACCTTGATTATTGTTGTGTTAGATAAACCTTTTTGATTGAGTGTTCTTATGATT
>JAEEGL016200955.1_pt1 | contig 20246 bp, 16 predicted proteins | sample 9134231 | NCBI WGS metagenome assembly JAEEGL01 (sample SAMN16246548, study PRJNA631951) | gut metagenome | biome: gut microbiome; feature: rumen; material: fiber-attached | host: Bos | place: Iran: Karaj | collected 2018-10 | reverse complement strand
TACCATTACTACATCCGGATCTAAACGAAGCACCGATCTCAGCCCTTCCGCAAATGATCCTCCAGCATTTGTATTCACCGGAATTTGCGATATTCCAGTAATACCATATTCAATCGGGTCTTCCAAAGTAATTATCTTCTTGTCTGAAGTATTAAGCGCATTTAGCATAGAATAAAGCGTGGTTGATTTTCCCGAACCAGTCGGCCCCACCATGAGTACTAACCCTCGTGGATGCGATATTATTTCATTAATTTCATGTCTTTCTTCATCAGATAATCCAAGCAAATCTAAATTCAAAAGCGATTCATCAAAATTAAACAATCTCAAAACTGCATCCTGTCCATACATCGTTGGGATTGTTTCAACACGAATATTCAACATATGTGAAGTATTATCTCTATGAACTTCTTTTTGCATGTGTCCAGACTGCGGATTATTTGAGGCCGTAGAAATATTTGCACGCGATGATAATTCCCCCATAAAAATCCGATACTTATCTTTGTCAATATTGGCCACCGGATGCAATAACCCATCTACTCTCATCCTAATTCTGATTTCATTTCGCATATTCTCAATATGAATATCACTCGCACCAAGCTTATCTGCTTGATCAATCAAAAAATCAAATACCTTTTCCGTTGACACCTGCGCTAAAGTCTGCGACACACTTGCAATTGTTTCCGAATCACCCTCACCTGCAATTTTAATGTCATCATAATGAACCACTCTCGGCGGATCATAACGCAAAATAAATACTTTGTAAGCCGAGCCAGAAATCAAGAAAAAATCCACCCTTTCGCCCTTATCAGTATAGTCCTGACGCATTCTTTCAATCACCGACCGCGGCGTTTGGCTTGTCACCATAAATTGAAAATGCTCTTCACCGCCACCTTTTTGCAAAGGCAATATATAATTACGGTGCATTTCTTCAACATCCAGTACGTCATTAGCCAAAGGTATTTCGTTTTCAAAGCTCCTCGTATCCAAATACGGTAAGCCCAAAATCCGCGCCCTTTCAGCAGTCGCCAGTTCTTCATTTTCACGTCGCTTTAATTGCAACTCACGTTCATCCATATTCAAATTATACCACAAACATTTTCCGTTTTTTCTCAAATATGCTATAATCCTTTCATGGCAAGAAAAGTAAAAATGAAAGTTGTAGCAAAGCAAAATCGCAACAACAATCACAAGCATAGCGACAAACGCAAGCATCCCCGTCTCAAGAACGGTCGTTAAAATCCCCCAACTCACGGGGATTTTTTCCTATTAAATAAAATTCTTAAAATTTCAAAGGAGGTATAATGAAAAAATGTTTTGATGCGGAAAAATATCTTAAAATCCAAAAGAAAAAAATTAAGCAACGCATTAAAATGTTTGACAAACTCTACATTGAATTTGGCGGCAAACTAATTGACGACCAACATGCCGCTCGTACTCTTCCAGGTTTTCTTCCAGATCTTAAGATTCGTTTACTCCAAGAGTTCAAAGATGATGCCGAAATCATCCTTTGTATTAACGCCGGCGCTATTGAAAAATCCAAAATTCGTGCAGACCACCTCATTTCCTACGAAACCGAAGTCCTCCGTCTTATTGAATTTTTACGTTCCAAAGACATTTATGTAAGCTCTGTCGTCATAACATTATTTAAAGGGCAAAAGAAAGCTCAAGATTTTGCCAACCGACTTAAAGATTACAAAGTCAAAACATATTTTCATACTTTTACTAAAGGTTATCCTACGGACGTTGATACAATTGTTTCCGAAGAAGGTTACGGTGCTAATCCATATATCAAAACTACCAAACCCCTCGTCATTGTTTCCGCTCCTGGCCCATGTTCAGGCAAACTCGCCACCAGCCTTTCACAACTCTATCATGAATACAAACGCGGAGTAAATGCGGGCTATGCTAAATTTGAAACTTTCCCTGTTTGGTCATTACCTTTAAAACACCCCGTTAATGTCGCCTATGAAGCCGCTACTGCCGATCTTGGCGACGTTAATATGATTGACCACTTCCATCTAGAAAAATATGGTACAACGGCCGTAAACTACAATCGCGATTTGGAAACTTTCCCGGTGCTAAAAGAAATCCTCCATCGTATTACTGGCAAAACTATTTACTACTCCCCTACCGACATGGGTGTTAATGTTATAGGCGAATGCATTACCGATGACAAAGCTATTAGACGTGCCGCCAAAAACGAAATCATTCGTCGCTATTATCGCGCTCTCACTGACCTCAAAAAAGGCGCCGTCACTCCCGAAGTTCCAGAACGTATTAAACTCCTCATGAATGAATTGGACATTAGCGAATCTGATCGCACAGTCGCCACTGAAGCCGACAAAAAACGCATCGCTTCAGGCAATCTTCCAAGCGCTTGTATCCAAATTGGTAAAAAATTCGTCACAGGCCGCAAAACCGGATATCTTTCCCCAATCTCCTCGGTATTTTTAAATGCTCTAAAAGTAGTAAATAAAATTCCAGACGAAATTGACCTCATTTCTCCCGTCGTTCTTGAACCAATCCTCAATATCAAAAATCAAACCAGCAATTTCAAAGAATCATATTTAAAACTTGGTGAAGTATTAATTGCTTTATCAATTTGTTCCACCACCAACCCAATTGTCAAAAAACTTCTAGATTCTTTAAATAAACTCAAAGACGCCGAGCTACATTCTACACACATGATTACAGATGACGAAATGATCGTTTTATCAAACTTAGGCATTAATGCCACTTCCGGCACCGAAATTGATATAAATTAAAAACGCCCAATCGGCGTTTTAGAAACTTGGCGGAAAGGACAGGATTCGAACCTGCGGATGTTTCCATCTCTGGTTTTCAAGACCAGTGCCTTCAACCACTCGGCCACCTTTCCACCGATAATTATAACATATTATTCCGCATTCGTATAGACATTCGTCACATCGTCTAAATCATCCACCGCAGCAAGTAACTTTTCCAATTTTTCCGCCACTTCCCCTTCTACCGGCACGTACGAAGTCGGCACATACTGTAACTCGGCCGAAGTAATAGTAAGACCACCATCCACTAACGCTTGTCTTACCTTCATTAAATCTGACGCATCTGTATATATTACAGTTCCTTCATCTTCATCCACAACATCTTCTGCGCCCGCATCAAGTGCTACCATCATAGCATCATCACCCTTTTCAGAAACCTCAATCACTCCCTTTCGTTTAAACTGGAACATCACTGAACCAGACTCCGCCATTCTTCCGCCATTTTTATCAAGAGTATGCCTCACTTCTGGTAAAGTTCTGTTTTTATTATCTGTTGCTACTTCAATTACAATACCTACACCACCGGGTCCATAAGCTTCATATACCTCTTCAATCAAAGCTGCCGCCGATTTATCGGCAACTCTTGCAATCGCTCGCTCAATATTTGCTTTTGGCATATTTGCAAGTCGCGCTTTTTCTAGTACCATCGCAAGACTAGGATTCATCGCCGGATCAGTCCCTGCTCTTGCTGCAATTGCAATCTGATTCCCAATTTTTGTAAACAAAGCACCACGTTTTGCATCTACCACGGCCTTTTGTCTTTTAGTCGTCGCCCATTTGCTATGTCCAGACATATTATTCTCCCATCAAAATTTATAATCAACTTACCCTACATTTTACCACTTTTCGCCTTATTAGTCCAATTACAAGAGGGGCCATAATTATAAAATATAATAAAAACACCCACCACTGATATTTAGGCATTTCCACTAATAATTGTTTAATGCTCCCAAGCCATTTCACAACCATAATATGATAACTAAGCATTATTTTTGCGCACCATGCTATCACTATTTCTAACCCAGGAATTCCAGCCAGCACCCCAGTCAAAAATACCAACCCCATCGCCCACGGTAAACTCGGCAGTATCAATAAATTCGCTATTACTGATATCAAGGAAATCGCTCCATAATAATATAGTGTTATAGGCAAAGTCATTAAAGCCGCCGCAATAGTCGTAATAATCACGCTCCCTAAAAATCCAGGTTTCTTTGTCCCATAAAAAAATCTTATCAATTTTGGGCCAATTACCATTATCCCTATATAACTCGCAAAAGACAAAAGCCAACCAAGATTTACCAAAAAAGTCGGTTCTATCATTAAAGTAAACGCCGCAACTAGCAAAAGTAGTCGCCAAGTTTCAATTTTACGTCCCGAATACCAAGTTATTATAGTCAAAATAGTCATCGCTCCAGCTCTTAATATTGATGGTGTCCATCCCACCATACACATAAAAAACAGTACAAATAGCACCGAAAATAGCACTCCCGCAAATCGTGAAATCTTTCCAAATAGCTTACGCGCTACTTCCACCAAAATTGCTAAATGCGCTCCACTTGCTACTACAATATGCACCAACCCTACTGTACGCAAACCTTCATTCAAATCATCAGGCAACCCCGATTTCATTCCTAACAAATATGATAACCCCAGACTTACCTCGGACTCAGGAATTAGGCCTTTTATTCTTTCGGCAAACCAATTTCTGATTCTTAAAACCAAGTCCCCTGGCTCCGATCTTTCCCATTTTCTAATTCGTGGTTTATACAAAAAACCCGCATAAGTTCCAAACCCATCTAGCATTTTTCCTTCCAATACTATTCTGTCCCCCCGTGCCAATTCTTCATTTTTATTCACTGACACATAAACGCTACTGCCTACTTCATATTCCCCACTCTCGCCAAATGCTAGTTTGGTCAGTTTAAATTTTGTAATCAATTCGTCACTTTCCGGATCGCCATTTATCGTTCCAGTTACTACAACATTTAAACCATCAAATTGTCTCACATAAGCTTCATCTTTCAACTCACCTGCCATTCTAAAAAATATCAAAATCATCCCAGCAATTAACGCAAAAACCAAAAATGCATATTTTGGCTTTAAATAAATAACCGTCAGCAAGACTACAGCTAACCCAATCCATATTGGCGACACAAAATAATTAATCCTAAAAACCATCGCCAAAATCGCACCTAGCATAATCCCCACGCAAACCCCCACTACCATAAACGACTGGTGGATGTTACTCAATAGTATCTGCCAGACTCTTTTTACCATACGCCACAACCTACCACACTACAATATTTTTTTCAATCGTTTTATCTCTATTATGGTTTCATCTTTCTCTAAAAAGTGTTATAATATGTCCCGTCGCACCCGTAGTTCAACGGATAGAACGTTGGTTTCCGGAACCAATGATATCGGTTCGATTCCGGTCGGGTGTACCATAAAAAAGAAGGCTCCAAAGGAGTCTTATTTTTTCTTCAAACTCCTAATAAACTCCATAAATAAAGGATGGGTATTAAGCGGTCGCGACTTAAACTCTGGGTGAGCCTGAGTCGCTACGAAAAACCTAGATTTTGGCGCCTCAACGAATTCAATCAATGTTCCATCCGGCGAAGTTCCCGATACCCTAATCCCACCTTTTTCCATTTCCGGTAAGAATTTTTGATTTACCTCATAACGATGTCGATGACGCTCTACGACTTCGAACTTCCCATCTTTAGTTTCTCCCCAACCATATTTTTCATATATTTTCTTAGTTTTTGATTTGCCTTCTAAGATTGCCTTATAATCGCCAAGTCGCATAGTCCCGCCAGTAGACTCCTTGCCCTTTTGGTCCTCCATAATATAAATAACATTATTGTTATCCTTTCCCTTTGCACCAAATTCTTCCGAATTAGCGTTTTTAATACCCGCCCTTCTCGCTGCAGCAATGCAAGCTACCTGCATACCAAGGCAAAGTCCTAAATAAGGAATGTCATTTGCTAAAGCATATTCGGCTGCCTTAATCTTCCCCTCTGTTCCTCTTGCACCAAAACCACCTGGAACCACTAAACCATCGCATTCCTTAAATAATTCATCTGTACCATCATCAACATCTTCAGCTTTAATCCATCTTAAGTTTAGATTAACATTATTCCAAGCTGCTGCGGCCTTCAAAGCTTCAGTCACACAGATATAAGTATCATCATTACCTACATATTTCGCAACTAACCCAACTGTTACCGTTTTTGCATGACGGCACTCACATCGCTTTGAAAACTCCTTCCATCCAGACATATCTGGCTCTTTTTTGTCTCCAACAAACTCATTTAAAATTTCCAGAACTCCAGATTTTAACACGTTAAAAGGCACGTCATAAACACTATTAATATCCGGTAAATTTAACACCGCTTCGCTCGGAATGCCAGAAAAAGCTGCAATTTTTTCACAAATAGCCCGCTCGCAAGGTTCCTCAGTCCTAACGCACACAATATCTGGTATAATACCAAAACCCCTAAGGTCTCTTAAGGCATTTTGCGCAGGCTTTGTTTTAAGTTCATTCGAAGTATGAATAAACGGCACATAAACAACTGAAACATATAAACAATTTCGACGCCCAACCTTGTTCGCGAACAATCTAATCGCTTCAATAAAGGGTAAACCTTCGTAATCACCAACAGTCCCGCCAATTTCTACAATATGGACATCACTTTCCGCCGAAGCTTTTTCTATCTTCTCGCAAACCAAGTTAGTAAAATGTGGAACAAGCTGCACCGTTTTACCATGAAAACCACCAGAACGCTCTCTTTCAATTAATTCTTTATAAATTGAACCTGAGAGCGTAATAGAATACTTACTAGTTTCAAAGTCCAAAAACCTTTCATAATGGCCAAGGTCCAAATCTGTCTCAACACCATCATGAGTTACATAACATTCACCATGTTCGACCGGATTCAATAATCCTGCATCCACATTTAAATATGGATCGCATTTCTGCATAGTGACTCTATAGCCTTTAGTCTTTAGAATTGAGCCGATCGAAGCAGCTGTGATACCTTTACCAACGCCAGAGAGAACTCCACCTGTAACGAAAATATATTTGCATTTTCTACTTTTCATGATGTGGAGACCTCCTGTTAGATACTTAATGTTTGTAAATAACTATTCTAGTATTATAGCATAGCATTATTTAGTTTTAATACTATACCAAAAATCCCTAAAGCCGCAACATAACAAATAAAAGCTTGAGGACGACCGGAAAAAGATTAAAACCGCAGCGTATAACTGGAGAGAAAAGGCTAACGATATATTTATGTTTGCATGATATGCAAAAGAAGACTTTGATTCAGATGACTGGGAAAGAAAAAGAGCTGTGATTAAAAGACTTGGTGCAGATTTGAAATTATCGAATCGAACTATACAATTTATCCCTGTAAAATACCTCGTTCCTATTGCAGAAAAATATCCTAAATTAAAAGAGCAATTTGAACTTGCTCGAACCGACTCAGAACAGATGAAAAAAGGCCTGGGAGTTGGCTTATTTTCACAATGGTACACCCGGAGGGACTCGAACCCACGACCCTCTGTTCCGAAGACAGATGCTCTAATCCACTGAGCTACGGGTGCCTATATAAAAATGGTGGTACCGGGTGGGATTGAACCACCGACCTCGGGCTTATGAGTCCCACGCTCTAACCAGCTGAGCTACGGTACCAATTCATATTATTATATCACAAATTCATGATATAATAAAGATATGAAAAAAGGATTCACCATAGTAGAACTTATCATAGTGGCAGTTTTTGCCTCTCTTTTATTCATTTTATTCTTCGTTCAAAAATCCAACATTGACGCCATGGAACGCGACGAAGATCGCAAAACCGCCATTAACGCCATGTACTACGCTCTAGAAGAAAGCTTTTATAAAGAAAACAAATACTACCCTGACTCTATTTCTGAAGAAAATATCAAAGTCATCGACCCCGCCCTCTGGACCGACCCTAACGGTATTAATTTAGGCGATCCGCTTAGTTCATATTCCTACGAACCCGCCAACTGTAAAGAAGGTAAATGTAAAGAATACGTCCTCAAAGCTGTGCTAGAAAAAGAAGACGACTACGTTAAACATAGCCGCAATTAATTAAATTGCGTCACCCTCACAATACCCAGTCCTGATATTGTAGGTATAGTATTCCCGTGCTGGGTCACCCAACGCTTCTACCCAATTCTTTACTGTCTGTTCCGTCTCCACCGCTGGCGGATTATCTTCGCCACATGAATAAAGATACACTTGTACCAGTTGTTGACCATCTCGCGTCACACCAATACTTTTTACTAGCACCTTTTCACCCGTTGTCAATTTCATCTCATACGGTAAATTATTACGAATAGATTTGCTTGTGCTACCATATACTCCATTGCATTCACTATCTGGGTATTTCGTCTCGCTTGCTTCTGGGCAATTAATCATCACTGGTAAGTCCTTCAATTCGCCAGTATAATCATACACTTTCACTCTAAATGTTTGTCGCAAAGAATCAATATCCACCAAAAAACTAGTTATTTTCATAATCTCATCACTACTTTTTTCTGTAAAACTCCTCACTGACCCTTCTCTTACTACCACGTCTGTAACGTCTGCTTCACCCGTAATATACTCCTGTTGCTCCAAATTACTAAGTAAATATCGCCTAAATTCATCAAATTTCTTTTCTGAGAGGCCTAACTCTCCTGAGTTTTTTACCGCTATTCTATCTTCTTCCTTTGGCATCAACTTCCAAATTACAAACCCAACACTCGCCACTAAAACAGTACAAATCAGTATTACTAGCAAAAACTTTGGCCATTTCTTTTTTAAAACTGGTTGCTCAATAACTATATCATCTTGCATCTCATCTCCTACAAGTATCTACTGTTTCAATTTTATAATCATTTGGATCTAAATAACGCGATTTGAGCCAATTCTTAGTCTCATTAATTGCGCTTTTTTGCAGGTTTGCATCCCCGCACGCAGAAATTTCTATTCTTAAATACATCTGATCCGTATAGCGCTGATAATTAACTGCATATTTTATATCATCTATATAGTCATAATGAGGCAAATATCTTTTTAGTTGGTTTTCTGGTGTAGTCACCTGACATTTTGTATCCGTATAAATCACATCTGTATAATAAGGGCAAGTAATCGTCACATTCGGGTCATCACCAATATCTTTACCTTTTGGCCAAATAACTTTCACATCAAAAGATTGTTTTACGCTCTCTACATCCACAATAAATGAAGCAGTCATAATATTATTATCAGTGCTCTCATTATACGTCCCTTCTCTAATTGCCCCATCTGCTATCTCAGTCTCGCTAAGCATGGTATTTTTACGCAAAATATCACCAATCCTTTCTGAAATATATTGTTGATAACCTCTTGGTACGCTCACATTCTCGTCAGAATAGTTCGTCACTGTCACGCGCTTATCCATCTGAGCTTCCGGTATCAACCTAATTACAGACCATATCGCAATTACCAAAACAATCACTATCGGAACTACTATTACCACTTTCGCTTTAACATCCGCATTTTGCCAAGCATTACTAATTACACCCATTTTATTACTCTCCTGTCTCCGCAAATTTTAAAACTGCATCCCAATCAATTTCATCTGGATAAGCATAGATATGAGGAATTTTGCCAGTCCACGATAACTGACTCCAATCAGTCCCTTTGAACACAAAAGCAGAGCCACCACCATTCAAAGTCCCATCGCCTATACCAGCATCATGCCCACACCCTGCATGCCCCACAATCCACTCATCACCTTCTTTACCAAGTATTACGGCAGTGTGCTGATCGTATACACTAAAGATAGCTCCAACTCTCGGTTCTGTGCCAGTAGTAAAACCAGTTGAAGCCGTAGAAACAAAATTCTGTCCATCCCCATAGCTACCAGCATGCCTCATTGAGGTGAATTTATTCTCATAAAAAGCCGAAAATGTTACACAATTTGAACCATTTCCTTTGCAATTACCCCACAAACCCGGAACTGTTTTATAACCAATATTGTTTTTATTAGTTCCGTACATAATGGTATATTGTATCGCTTGTTCATAGGTTAATCCATCTTCATCTACACCACCAAGTTTATCCCCAACATATCTAAACACATCCCAATCTGATAAATCTAAATAGAAAGAGCCAATTTCGCCAACTCTAGTTTGCGCTGACGCATGTGCCAGTGTCCCATATTCACCTCCATATTTTTCACCAACATAAATTATAATATGCCCATTATTCCAAATTACATCTCCAGGCTTTAAGTCCGACTCCGACGAGGCATCAACCGCTTGCCACTCATCTGAATGACTCCTGAAATACTTTCCAGCCCCAGGTTGCCCTCCGGACACAGCATTATCGTCAACTAAATCCAAATAACGCAATACACCTAAAGCAAATACCCCACAATCTAGCCATCCATATAAACCAGGCTTCACATTGTTCTTATAAAAATCTCGTGGATTACTACTGCAAGGCTCCATATCATAGATATATTCAGTCCAACCAATACCACCATTGCAACGACCAGCTCTTTCAGCGCTATAATCATCTGCCTCAGTTTGCCAACTCTGCACCGGCCAAGACATCAAAGCAGCGATTTCCGCAATTCTTCCGTTACCGGCTTTTTTAGTGTTATCTGGACAATAATCCGCACCTTGTTGTCTCCCATTTGATATCAACAACTTTCCTGAAGTGGTCGCTCTCACACCATCAATAATTGTCGCTTTTGCACCCTCTAATTGCCCTGCATCCACCTTTATTTTTGTCTTATCCTCTGTATACTCATCATATTTATCTCGATAAATAAAACTCTGCCCTGATTCAATGTATTTTATAAGTTCAGCAGTCTTTCCTCTTCCTCCTTGCCCATGCGCCTCATAATCATCTAATATTTTTGAAATTACCATCCTATAGTTTTCATTTGTTTTCTGGTTTATCCACACAGCAAACTTCAATATTTTATCAATTTCATCATCCGTCGCATCATACCCTATATTTCCGCTTGCACTTACATTTTCTGTAGACGAATACTCCGTATTTGTCACACCTTGTGAACATTTAAAATCTTTAAAGTCGTTGTATACTTTTTGCGCTGCATCAGCACGCTCTTGTTGTTCTCTTTCCCCTTGATCGGCAGGACGCTCATATTTTATTAAAAAATACTTAGCTGCTTCTCTATAATCACCCATATTTTTAAAAGCATTCAAATCAAAATCATAATGGTTCTCTAAAGTTTTGTACATCCACTCAATTTCAATTTCCACCAATTTATCAAAATCTTCCTCGCCAATTAATTCTGCCAACTTGTCCCCGTCGCCAGTTGAATAAGTCCCCGGATCCTCAAAATACTTTAATAACCCCGGGTCAGTATCATTTATATAATGCAAATAAGAAGATCTACCGGAGGTAATTTGAAAAGCCCCAATTCCTGTTGGTCTATCGTCGCTGTTATAATAGCTGTCCCAACTCCACCCATTCACCCAAGTTTTAGTACTAAGATCATACGCTTTCAAATAAGTTTGCTCCATCAATGTCGGGCTATATCCTCCTTCATTATCAATATTTCCCATAATTCCAGCTGCAGCAGCAGGACCAAAATGATTACTCAATGCCGACCAATACTTCTCACGAGCATTTGCTCCACACAACGCACCAGAACAGTTTTTAGGTAATGCATCTTTAATTGTATTAACCCAAGTCTTATATCCATCACCAGAAACTGGATGTATTTTTTCACTATCGCCTTCAAACCATTCATCTTTTTCTACTTCCGCCCAATCAGCTAAAGAATAATTACTATTTGCCTCAACCATTGCAGCGAGAGTGGCATTACTACTCGCATAATCATTTTTTGGAGTTTTAGAAGACACAAAAACAACTTTAGTATTGCTATGCCCAGACATCATTGAATTAAAACTATTTACTTTGTCATTATCCCAACCATCATTAGTTCCAAGAGCAAACACCAAATATGGTTTTAAATTACCTTCATTAATAATTTTTTGAAGTATTGTAAATCCAGAAGGATTACTAGCACTACCTCCACTTACTGTCTTACTAACTTGTATTTGTGAATTTGCATCATCCACTGACCCACCAAATGATATCCTGCTAAAACTTTGTTCAATTATACTTTTCGCCCCCACCGAATATGAATCACCTATCCAGGTTATCTGGTCTCCAGTTGGTACAATACATGTTTTCTTTCCACCTTCACTATCATCACAGTCAAACGGATAGTAAAACTGCATTTCATTAACTGCAGAATATTTTAAGAAAGTCTCTACATCACCGTTAAAAGCATTCGCCGCACCACACGAATAAAAAGACACTATAACTGACGCAATTACAATCGAAATCCGCCTACAAAAAACTCTCATGCTTATATTTTAGCACAAAAACAACTACAATAACAACGATAACCTAAGATCACCAAATAACTATTCTTTAGCTTTTAATTCTTTTGCATTCGTGATTAAATCAGTCACTGCCCTAAGTTCTGAAGGCTTAATATCCGAATACTTAAAAGTGTATGTTGTTTCATCGCCTACCGTCGCAAGACGCAAAGTTCCATAATGGAACATCTTCTGCAAAATATTTTCTTGCCTAAAGCTCGCATCTTCAACAGAAAACAAATCAATAATATTAATAGAGGTAGAAACAGGAGAGTTCATAATCATCTGTATAGCACGTTTATTCGTAATATAGAGCTTATTCCCATTATAAACTTTCAACGCCAACATCCAGATTATAAACGTTGCAGCAAGTAAAGCAAACAAAATAATAAATAGGAAATTCCTCCCCATCTCATCTAAATGCGATTGCCCAATCACCACCATCAAAAAAGCCAATAAAATAATTATTAACCCAGCAAATGTAGCCCCCCAAATCATCATCAAACAAACTCTTGCCCGTTTAAAGAAAAATTCAACATATTCGTCATCTTCAAGTTTGAGCCCAGGAAAATCCCTCTGACTTCTATCATGTCTTATTTTTGCCAAAGATTCATCCATTTTGCTCCTTTCGGGCCATCAAAAACCCTTATTAATCTTATTATAGCACATTTTTATCTTTTTGTAAATGCTTTCTCCCCTTCTCAGTCACCACTCTCCCTTTTGGAGTTCTCGCAATCAGCCCCATCTGCATCAAATATGGCTCATAAAAATCCTCTATCGTTGCTGCTTCGTCCCCAGTTAAAGCCGCAATTGTTGTTAATCCTACCGGTCTCTCACCATAGTTTTCATACATTAATCTGAGCATATTCCTATCTGCCGGATCAAGCCCCAAATAATCAATTTCCATTAACTTTAAAGCATTTTCCGCTACAGTAGTATCTATTATCCCATCTCCATTCACATCAGCATAATCTCGCACCCGCTTAAAAATCCGATTCGCAATCCTCGGCGTCAATCTAGAACGCGTTGCAAGTAGCGATGTGGCCTCAGGTAAAATCTTCGTTTTCAAGATTCCCGCCGTCCGATTGATAATCTTCTCTATCTCTGGTTCCTTATAATATTCCAAACGATGTATTATCCCGAACCTATCACGTAAAGGTCCCGCCAAAGACCCAGTTCTCGTCGTTGCCCCAATTACCGTAAAATGCGGTAAATCCAGTCTCACCGACCGTGCCGCTGGCCCCTTTCCGATTACTATATCTAATTTATAATCCTCCATCGCCGAATAAAGCACTTCTTCCACCGTTCTACGCAAACGGTGAATTTCATCTATAAATAACACGTCTCCATCTTTTAAATTTGTCAAGATTGATGCCAAATCCCCTGCCCGTTCAATCGCTGGCCCAGAAGTTACGCGAAGCGACGCTCCTAATTCATGTGCAATTACTCCCGCCATCGTTGTTTTGCCAAGCCCTGGTGGACCATATAATAATACATGATCTAAAGTTGTTCCATCCGCACGCTTTTTTACTGCTTCAATCGCCAATTTCAAATTGTTTTTCAAATGTTCCTGCCCAATGTACTCTTCAAAAGTAACCGGCCGAAGACTTATTTCAATCTTTTCCTCTTCATTATCACCCGAAGCCATTGTCGGCTCCACCAACCTCTCTATTGTCATACCTTCATTATACCATAAAAAACATTTTTTATTCTACCCCTGTATTAGCACTCTTGACAATAAAGTGCCAATAATATACAATGGATATATAAATTAGCACTCACGCACAACGAGTGCCAACAAAATGAAAAGAAAGTGAGGAATAATGAGTAAAATTATCGGAATTGATTTAGGAACAACGAACAGTGCTTTTGCTTACATGATTGCTGGTAAGCCAGAGGTGATTACTAATGCCGAAGGTGATCGTACTACGCCTTCTGTTGTTGCTGTTACAAAAAAAGGCGAAAGATTAGTCGGTAAAGTCGCCCAACGTCAACGTGTCACTAATCCAAAAAATACTATTTATGGTATCAAGCGCCTTATCGGTCGTAAATATGAAGATAAAGAAGTCAAACACGATTTAGAGATTAGCCCATACAAAATTGTTAAAAAAGGAAATGGCGTAGCCGTAGAAATGGACGGCAAAGAATACACTCCAGAAGAAATTTCTGCTATGGTTCTCTCAAAAATCAAAGCCGACGCTGAAGCTTTCCTTGGCGAACCAGTTACTGAAGCAATTATTACTGTCCCAGCTTACTTTGATGATTCACAACGTCAAGCCACTAAAGACGCCGGCAAAATCGCTGGTCTTGAAGTTAAAAGAATTATCAACGAACCAACTGCAGCAGCTCTAGCTTATGGCCTAGAATCCAAAAAAGATGAGAAAATCGTTGTATTTGACCTTGGTGGCGGCACATTTGATGTCTCCATCCTTGAACTCGGTGATGGCGTTTTTGAAGTTATGTCCACCAATGGCGATACCCATCTTGGTGGTGAAGATTTTGATAACGTCATCGTTAACTTCTTAGTAGATGAGTTTAAAAAAGAGTCTGGTATTGATATCAAAGGTGACGCCGCCGCCATGCAGCGCGTAAAAGATGAAGCCGAAAAAGCTAAGAAAGAGCTTTCTTCCAGCACTTCCACTGATATTAACCTTCCATTCTTAAGTGCCGACGCCGATGGTCCAAAGCATTTTGAATATACTTTAACTCGCGCCAAACTTGAGGAATTAGTTAGCGATCTTCTAGACCGTCTAGAAGAGCCAGTCAAAAAAGCTCTAAAAGACGCCAAACTTGATACTAAAGATATAAATGAAATCGTCATGGTCGGTGGTATGACTCGTATGCCAGCCGTCGTTGAAAAAGTCAAAAAAATCTTCGGTAAAGACCCAATGCAAGGTGTCAACCCAGATGAAGTTGTAGCCGTTGGTGCTGCTATCCAAGGCGGCGTTCTTCAAGGCGATGTCAAAGATATTCTTCTCCTTGACGTTACTCCACTTACTCTCGGAATTGAGACTATGGGTGGTGTTCGCACTCCATTAATTGACCGTAACACTACAATTCCAACTTCTAAATCCGAAGTCTTTTCTACTGCTAGTGACAATCAACCTCAAGTAGAAATCCACGTTCTTCAAGGCGAACGTGAATTTGCCGCCGACAACAAATCTCTCGGCCGATTTATCCTTGATGGTATCGCCCCAGCTCCTCGTGGCGTCCCACAAATTGAAGTTACCTTTAACCTTGACGCTAACGGCATTCTAAATGTCACAGCAAAAGACAAGGGCACCGGCAAAGAGCAGTCCATTACCATCCAAAACTCTGGCAATATGAGCAAAGATGACATTGAAAAAGCTCGCAAAGAAGCCGAAGCTCACGCCGATGAAGATAAGAAAAAGAAAGACAGCATTGATGCTAAAAACCACCTAGAAAATACTATTTATCAAGCCGAAAAAATGCCATCTGAATACAAAGACAAAATCAGCGACGATGACAAAGAAACCATCAAGAAAGCCGTCGAGGAAGCCAAAAAAGTTCTAAACGATGACAAATCTGATAAAGATAGCTACGAAAACGCCATGAAAGAATTAAACGACAAAATCATGCCTATCGGTGCTAAACTTTATCAATCTGCCTCCGAAGACAGCAAAAAAGACGAGAAGTCAGATGACAAAAAATCCGACAAAGACGACGAACCAGTAGAAGGCGAAGTCGTAGATAAATAATACCGAACAAAAAAACACCCTCACAAAAGAGGGTGTTTTTTTAAACTTACTGTGCTTCAGGTTGTGGTGGCAATTCTGACGCATTAGAAGCTTCATGGGATTGAAGTCCTTGCGCCTCTTCCGGTTGCGATACTTCAGGCCGTGGCGTCTCCGGCTGTATTATTTCCGGCTGTTGCGTCTCAACCGGTATTTTTGTAGTTTCCTTTTTAGTTTCTGGTTGTTGGCTCGCGTCTTTCTTTATTTCTTTCAGACCATCTTTTCCAAATAGCTCGTCCCTTTTTACCAGTATAAGTCTAATGTCTGAAGTGTTCTCCCATACGACAATCAGAGCCATGGTTAATTCCATCATAATTCGTAATAAAATATTACCAAATATTAACATAGCTAACCCAGTCAAAACCATCGGCAATACTTCATCGCCTTTACCCTGAAACATCACTATTATACTCATAATCGTCAAAAAAACAGCAAGGAACATATACAAAATTTTAATAATCCCTGCAATCAAAATTGAACGAAAGTTCAAATATTCTCTCACCCAATTAGCAAACTTCCCCTTAAATTCCTTTTTTCTTTGGACAACAAAGATAAATACTAAGATAGCAACAATCAAAGCAATTATCCCTACGGCTAGTAATACCCCAGGCTGAATACCGCCCCCAGAACCAGCTAGCCCACCAGAAAAATCAGCTCCATAGCTACTTCTATTGCTGACACTTTTTTCGTTTAAAAGAAACATACTCTCCTTTCAAATAACCATTAATTCTATAGTTTCAGTATATCATATCTATATATTAAATATGTTATAATTATTTCATGAAAATTGTTTTTCCTGAACTGACCACTAACCCAACAGTAAAAGAAGCCTGCCAATCTTTTCCCGATACCGAGTTCATCCCCGCTGATAATCTAGATCATGCTGCAAAAGTATTAAAAGATAACCATGCCGATTCTATCATCACTGGCATTGATTACTCTACTCGCGATGTAATACTTGCTTTCAAAGAACATATCCCCCTAAAAACTGACTATTTTTCTAGTTGTTTTATTTGCGAAAAAAATGACCAAATTTTAGCCATTGCTGATGGTGGCGTCATCAAGCAACCCACTAAAGAACAACTATTTACAATCACAGAAGATACCGCAAAAACTTTTCAAACATTCACTGGAGAACAACCCAGAATTGCCATGCTTTCCTACTCTACCTACGGTTCTGGTGGTAAAAACCCTGATTTAGAAAAAATAGACTTCGTCATTGCTAAAATAAAACAAACTCACCCCGATTGGCTCACCGACGGCGAAATGCAACTCGACGCCGCTGTTAATCCGCAAGTAGCAAACAAAAAGACCCCAAACAGCCCTTTGCAAGGCAGCGCCAACATCCTCATTACTCCAGATTTAAACTCCGGCAACATTTTATACAAATCTCTTGAACAATTTGGCGGATATACAATTGCCGGCCCTATTATTCAGGGCTTTACTATCCCTCTCGCCGATCTTTCCCGCGGCAGCACTGTAAAAGACATCATTTTGACTATTAAAGTAATTTTAAAACAACTAAAAAAGGAGTAACTATGCAATATTTCGGTACCGATGGCATCCGTGGCAAAGCCGAACAATTTACCAAAGACTTTCTCATGTCTATCGTAGAAGGACTTGTTGACTATTCTAATGATAATATCAAGGTTCTAATCGGTGGCGATACTCGCGAATCAACTGAATGGATTTTACGAGAATTAGAAGTTGCCCTTGAGACCTTCGGTGTTGAATATGCCAACGTTAGCGTTCTTCCTACGCCCGCCATTAATTATTGTTTTTATGAAATGGGATATGATTTTGCCATTGACGTCACCGCAAGCCATAATCCTTACACCGACAATGGTATCAAAATTTTTGAACGCGGCGAACACCAAGGTCGCAAGCTTTGCAAAAAAGGTTGTAAAACTATTGAAAAATCACTTCAACAACAAAAGAGCTATACCCAAATTGCCCCCAGCCTACGAGAAAATCTTCACGATGAAGCTCTTAGTATTTACAAAGAGCATTTATTAAAAACTGTACGTCCTTGCGATTTCAAAGGTCTTAAAATCGGCCTAGATTGCGCCAACGGTGCCACCAGCGTCATTAATAAATCATTGTTTGAACAACTCGGGGCCAAAGTTAAACTGATCCATTCAGACCCACAATACAATATCAAAATCAACAAAAACTGCGGTAGTACCAACCTCAAATCACTCCAAAAACTCGTTACAGAAAACCATCTAGACTTTGGTATTGCCTATGATGGCGACGGCGACCGCTGTATGCTCATTAACGAAATTGGCGAAGAAATAGATGGCGATCAAATCATTGCCATTCTAGCAGACTACTTTAAGCTTAAAACCATTGCTACTACTGTTATGGTTAATCAAGGTTTGCTAAACTGGGCTAAGAAAAAAGGTATAAATATAGAAGTTACTGCAGTCGGCGATTCCAACGTCAAAGCCGCCATGGACGAAAAACACATCAAACTCGGCGGCGAACAATCAGGCCATATCATTCTTCCAGACGAAGCAACTGGCGACGGCATGCTAACCTCACTTATGATTACTAAAATCATTAGTGAAAAGCACAAATCGCTCGGCGAACTAACTAGCGACATCGTAAAATTCCCCCAAATCGTTGTTAATGTTCCGGCCACCGCAGAGCAAAAACTAGCTCTCATCAAAAAAGAATCTGTTCAAAAAATCATAAACGACTACGAAAAAAAGCTTAAATCTGCTCAAGGACGCTTGCTCGTTCGCCCATCCGGCACAGAAGAACTTATCCGTATTACGATGTGGGGTAATGATAAAGATTCCATTAATGCCCTAGCAAATGAACTCAAAGCAGAATTGGAAGAATCGCTATGATAATACAACCTTTAACCAAATACAACCAAGAAACTGCCAACCGAATTCGGGAATTATTAATCCAATTATCTAGAAGCGGCAAAGACCGAGGCGAAATCCCCGAACAATGGTTTAATGATTTAATTCGTTCTGACAATCACGAAATGTTGTTAGCATACGACGATAATAATAAAATCGTAGGCATAGCCACTCTTTCAATTATCATGGGGCCAATCGTCAGAAAAGCAGCCTATTTAGAAGATTTTGTTACCGACCAAGAAGTCCGTGGCCAAGGCGTCGGCACCGAACTTTGGGATGCTATGTTAAAATGGGCCAAAGAAAAAGGCTGCTCCGAACTTTGCTTCACTTCCGGTCATGGACGCGAGGCCGCTCAAACATTCTACAAGAATAAAGGTGCCGAAATATACGACACCAATTATTTCCGTAAATCCCTATAATCTTTATAAAATGCCCCAAACATAAATAACAGCAAATAAATATGCAGCACATTTGGCAAACCTGCAAAGAAACATAGACTTACGCCGTATGCCACTGTTAATGCGAATAATGCTCCACTTATTTTTGTCTTTACTAAAACTCTTACTGTTAACACAATCGTTAAAACAAATAAAACCATTCCAACTATACCACTTTCAAGTAGCAGTGAAGCATATTGGTTCTGCACAATTTCTTTAGGTGAACCCGTTAAACCTTTTTCAAACATTGCTTGTCCTGCACCTCCTAACCCTACACCGATTGCCATCGTACGAAAATCTCCCGACCATGTCTCAAGCGCCGAGCTAGTTAATTCCATCCTTACGTCCGTGGACTCCGCTACATAACCATCAAATATTGCGTCCTCATCTGAATCATTTTCATCACTAGCCAAAACGGTATCTTTCTCTGAAACATTTTCCTCAGCACCACGAATATCTATTATCCCTAACGATAAATGATTTATCACTTTTGCCACACCATCAACATAATTATCATTGGTTGGGCTTATTGCCGTCATAACGCCCTGCAGATTTAAAGTAAATAAAAACGATATTACTACAATCCCACAAGCTATCCCAACCCGCTTAACTACTAAACTACGCTTTTTCTTCTCCCTCGCAATTAAAAACGTTAACAAAAATATCAACCCCACTACAAAGGCATAAATTGCCCCACGCGAAAATGTCAAAAATAGTGTGGCAACAAAAGTAAACGCCAACAAACCAAAAATCCTGACCTTACTAGTCTCATTCTTTTTAATAAAGAAATATATTGCCATTATCGCCGGCGCGAGAAGTAGATTTCCCATAAATTGTGGTTCAATCGCAAATCCATTCGGGTGAGGAAACCCAAACATCTTATAAGTACATCCAGCACACATCAAAGTATATTCACGAGATACCCCTACAACATCTAAAACGCACTGT
>JAEEGL014814464.1_pt1 | contig 20246 bp, 17 predicted proteins | sample 9134231 | NCBI WGS metagenome assembly JAEEGL01 (sample SAMN16246548, study PRJNA631951) | gut metagenome | biome: gut microbiome; feature: rumen; material: fiber-attached | host: Bos | place: Iran: Karaj | collected 2018-10 | reverse complement strand
ATTTAGCGATTAAGCGACTTGATATCCGTTGTATTGTTTCTTGAAACAACAATGGTTCGCCTCCAAACCAACTAATAGAGAGAACTTTATATTGTGGCAATTGCTTTTCAATCCAGAATAAAATCTCTTCCTCTGTTTGCGACGAAATCTTAATTTTTGATTTTCGTTCAAAGCAATAGGGACATGCAAGGTTGCAAGATATTGTCGGCATGATAGTTAAAGACAAAACTTCCGAATGAGTATTAGCCATTCTATATGCTTCTTCATAACTGGCCAATTCATCTGCATCTTCCGGTATAAGAATATGATTGTTAATTAATTCGTCTTTGCATGCAGTAGAGATTTCTCCCGAACATAGATATTTTGTCTCTTCTTGACTAAAATTTAATAGACAACGATACAGCGAGTTGAAGATAACTGACTCGCCGGTATCGTACGTCTGGAAGAAATTATAATAGGATAATTTGTATCCGGGAATAACTATGTCAAGATTTCGAATCTGCATTTCCTTCTTTTTCTGCCTGTTCAGCGTTATATTTTCGGAGTCTTTCGCTCATCAAAGAATCCGGTAATATGATTGTAGTTGAACGATTGATAACCTTAATTATTCCATTAGCGCCGAAAGAGTAGTATTCTGCTACTTTTTGAGCAAAAAGTTCATTCACGCGATTTTTTTCGTGAATAAAGAATGATTTTTTTATACGTGACCGTGCTATATTACGCACATCGCGGCATTCTTCATTGCAGAAAAAATCAACATGGTCCTGAGCCTCCTCGATTGTTTTCTTATTATTGATAATCCTATAATACCTAACAAACTCATTTCTTAATGTTCTTACTCGTTCTTTTTGGGAGTCATCATCGTTAGGTTGGTAATACAGATCTGAATCCTTAACTCCTTCTGGATGATTCCATTCGAGGAGGTAGAATGCTTGAGATAATAAATCATGATTACCAAATTCTTCATCCATATTTCCTTTGCCATCTACGAACCATAGACGATGAGTCTTCTCGTCGTATTTGAGAATGGTTTGAGCAAAGTACATTTCGTTTTTCCCTTCAAGCCACCCATATGCGGAGTCGTAGAGATCTTTACATTCTGCAGCCAAATCCACTTGCCACATTTGGCGGAATTTCGCAGGTATTGAACCTGTACCTTTTAAAACATCGTCCTTAAATTGGTCGGCAAGTTTGGCCATATATCTAATCGCTGTTAATATAGCATGAGGTTTGCAGTCTTCTACATTAAAAGTCATTACTCGTTGGCTTGTGTAATCTTCATGACCCTTGTCTTGTAATAATGCACACGAAATAATACCTTCAAAAGGAGAAGTAGCTTCATGGTACATTGCTGCTTTGCACTCCAATTCCTGCAGTTTTTCTTCTTCTGTTCCAAAAATCCGGATAGTCGGCTGAGGAACATAAAACATTTTAAAATAACAATGTCCGCTTGGATACGTACTTAAGGCGGTATTGATTTTATCAAGATTTTCTTTTATGTACGTGTTCGTTTGTACATCCCAACTACTTTCGTAGTAAACAATAGCGTCAACAGGCATGGGAGGAACAGGCCTATTGTAGATCCAACAAGAGATTCTGGAAAAATGTGCGTCCATAATTGTATAAATTAAAATGTTAATAAATTTGCTGCAAAGATACTACTTTTTTTTGACATGTACAAAAATAATCAAGATTGAATAACAAGATACGATGCCTGCTCAGGGGGGATTTTTGCGCTTTTACGTAAACAATCCACAAAGACCAGTCCGTCTTGTTCTTGGACTTTTGCACAAGGTGTATGCCCCACAATCTGTACATATTGTGTTCCCTCAAAGAGATTATATCTCTCCAAAATCCATGACCGGACCCAGAGTGGAGACTGAGTAGGTCCTTCATACAAAAGATCACCCCCCTTATTCTCTCGCACAAGAAATGGGCGGTAAGTCAGTTCCCATAAATTATTTACTTGCGCAGCGACTTCATCCGGTGCCTGTCCTTCATAAGAGCCAAAATATCGGTGATACCAATACCGGCTCACGCCAGCATGTGTAACGAGATATTGGTTGTTGATGCTGTAAGCGATGCCATTGAAGTAATTGGCATTGTTTTTCAGCAGTTGTTGAATGTCCGCAGCGTGATTCTCATCAAAGCGGCTATACCGTTCTTCCATTTCACCATAGTAGAGATAGTGAAGTTCATGATTACCGTAGAGAATAATCGTCTCCGGGCGGTTTTTCTTGAGATCGATAATCTCTTTGAAATTGGCAACGCATTTTTCATAGGAGATAGCATAGGTGTACGGGTCAAAGAAATCCCCAACGAACACATTGATGCAATCGTCTTTCACAAGAGATTTCCACACATCCATTCCATGGATATCACCTATGATATTATATTTCACCTTCTTTTGCATATTCATAGTTGTATATATAACTCATAAATATGCCGCAAAGGTACTACTTTTTGCGCTTATAGCCAAACCTTGCAAGGTTGAAATACGTAAGCAAGATATATTAATCAACAATCTCTGCTATCGTTTTCTTGCCGTAAAAGAAAGGGATGCCGGATTTTAGCGGGGCACTTAAATCAATACTCTCCAATAATAACTTACGATCATTAGAGATGATTTTCTCGCCACGGAATTCTTGTGCCCAGAAGAGTAGTTTATCTATCATAGGAACCTCGATATACAACAACTCTGCCATCCACTTCGCAATAGCTATTCCATAATAGATATCATCCATGAAGAATCTACCATTTTTATCTAACATCCATTTGCCATCATCACCTTTTATAACAGGCGTATGGATAGCCTGCAGAGTCGGCGAATTGACAAATGAATCCACGATATCTGATGAACTTGAATTATAGGTATAATGCTCCAGATCCAGATAGTTGAGCATGTAATGAAAATCCTTATCCGGATAAAGTTCCTTAATTCGATTGCGGATCTTGGAGTAGTCTTCATCCAAATCCGCTAAGCAGTGCGCAGAGAAAGCATCGTAGTGCTTATAGAACAAGGGCACGTCATCCGCATGTTTCCACTTACCGCCATATTTCTGGCATATTGCATAGCAGCGTGTTGGATGAATAATCTGGTTATCTACCGACAGGGTAATGGATATGAAGTTGTCCAATTGTTCCACCTCACCCGTCTTAAACCAATCGTAGCAAATAGGTTTAAAGAACTCCTCATTTATGTGGTCAAAACACTCACGAGGATAAACAGCTGCAGCATTTCGGGCTTTTACACCGTAAGTTATACCTGCATGACCATATTCTTTTGTCCGGCATACCCAGGGTATTAGACCAAAAGCAAAGTAGGTGATATTGGATAATTGAAACTTTTGCTGAATTTCCTCCATCATCCAGTTAAATCCGCCTTGACCATACACCGTACCGACCACCACCTTCTTATCGCGATTAATATAAGGAGCTATTCGATGAAGAGCCACTCTATACTGGTATACCGGCATACACAGAATAATGTAATCCGCATCTGGGATACATTCTTGAGGAGTGTCAGTGATGTGCTTTATCCCTCCTCTAAAAACCTCCAATACTTCGCCTTCTGGATTCTGGTATTCTAATTCGATTGTATGACTCCAATCATTGGGGCGCGATGTCAATAAAGAAATCTCAAAATCTGTTTTTGATAATAAAGGAATCAGCACATGTGCACTATTCCCGCCTCCTACTACTACAATATTTTTTTTCATTAGCATATTTTGTTAAATCACGGTGCAAAGGTAGTGCATTTTATTAAGATAGCAAAATATTGCAAGGTTGCATAAGTTGGTCTCAGTTTGAAAATTCCTCTTTCCTTATGTGGCGAATATTGTTCTTGTTAAGCCAATAAATAGGCCAGAAGACATCTGATTGTTCCTCATGAGAAAGAGTGTTGTATATTTTCAAAAGTGCCTCCTTAATACCACGAAAATCAGAAACGCTTAATGTGTTCTCCAATTGAGCAGCATCTATATGTCCAAAGGTATAGACAGCAAGACGCTCCTTGTCGTATTCAAACCGCATGACTTTGAATTCTACTTTGCGGCATTCGCAATGAACAGACACATCCTGTAAGCTATCGTTGATAAGTGGCGGTAGTAAGAATGTGTACATGTCTTCACCTGCAATCTCGCGCGCATCTTTTTGAAGTGTGGTCATCTCAACGGCAACAGGACCAAAATGACTTGGGTGCACGGATAAATTATACACATGGCTATATCGAGGAAAATATAAAGCACGCAATAAACCATCATACAAACCGCGAGGAATGTATATTGGTAAGTCTTGAAAAGTAAGATCGGGATAAGTGAGAAGCACGACTAATAATTGAGTGTATGCTATCCTCGGTAATTGTAGCACGATTTTGTAGTGCTTTGCTTTCCGTAGATTATCAACATCATGATAGTACAAATCGAACTGGCAATCAATGCGTTTGTCCGTGCATACTTCTTTTTTATGAATCGCTGGACGATTCCAACATATTCTTGTGCGGCCTCTTTTCGATGTTTGGTAATGTGTTGAGTGTAGTTCATAATAACGCTTACGTGATACGATAAAGTGTACTTGATTTTGCGAAAAATATGGATTATTATACTTTTCTAACAACAAATTCCCAATGAGCATGCCTTTCTGATACGACCTCATTAATCGAAACTATTTCTCCATTTTTACCTACTGACTTATAAACGTCATTGATGTCAAAAAAAGTATGCATAATTCCTTTCTCAGGGCCGTCGTCTAATTCAAAACTCTTATAGTTGGAAGAAGTATGATTGAGAAATCTATAATCTTTTGTGGACGGTAATGTACAAAGTAGAGTTCCCTCAGCATGTAATTTATCAATGGCGGTTTGTATAGTAGAACAGATTTCTTCCATCTTGCCATGTGACAGAATATGCAGAAGAAGAATAACATCCCAGTAACTTTTTTCCTCTTTCATGAATGTCACATAATCCTGTTGTATAATTCTATACTTACTATAAGAGCTATATAATAATCTTTCTTGCAAAAGATCATTGGCTGTAAATGATATGTCGCAAAAAGTAACAAAAGCCCCTCTCTCCAAGAGCCATCTTCCATTTCGCCCTAGCCCTGAACCCGCGTCTAAAACAGATTTTCCATCCAATATAGGCATTGTTTTAAAAAATCCTTGTACAAAATGCTCAACTTCTTCAGAACCTAAATAAGAGACATTTTCTCTATATATTTTTTCCCAAGCACATTCCTCTACAGACAAACTAGGGCTAAAAAATAATGTCGGCAAATACCCGTCATGTACAAATCCTTTATTTGACGAAATAATTTTAATATGAGATTCTTTTTCTCGCCAGTAAACTTCGTTATATCTCTTAGGACAATAAGGGTCCTGTTCTTCATAATTTTTGTACCACAACCATCTTCTGTCGTACGCTCCTCCTTTACACATACTATACCCTTCGCAGTTTTGACATGCTATAGGAATCTTGAATTTATCAATTTGTGAGAAAGTTTCGCTAGATGCAATCTGAGATACATCATTTGCACTATTTACATCAACGCCAGTCCATTTATCATCTAGCAGATATGTAGACGGAGAGACCCGACCACTTGGTAAAATTCTAAATGAAGACTTTCCTGTTGGATCCTGACTTGAAGACTCCATTTGAAGAAGCCATGCAAAAAGAGGGTCTGATATGGACACAATACTGTAATTGCTCACAATATGTAGGATTATGCGTTTCAAGTCATAATAACTTATAACATAATCAAAAGATGTAGTCGGTCTATAAATATTTATTCTAAATGTGGCATCATATAACCGAGCCAATCTTATTAGACCATCAATGTTTTCAATGCTACAATTGTATTTGTGTAGAGCGCAAACTATAGATGTATTCTTGTGCATTATTTTACATGCATCTAAGGTCTTGACAGCATTATTAAATGCCCCAACTTTACCGCGAGATGAGTCGTGCTTTTGTGGTATATAATAATCCAAACTGACATCAATATCATCAATGCATCGTTTAAATATTTCTAGTCCATCTTTTGAATTTAGGCGTTCAATTAAGGTTCCATTTGTTGTAACGCCGATTTTAATTTCCGGATTATAATCTTTTAATTTACGACATATTTCAAAAAATTCTGGAACAATGGAAGGTTCGCCTGTTCCGAAATTAATAGAATCAATTTCTTTAGCATTCCTCTCTAAAAACTTCATAACATCGCTAATGGTACTATTAGAGAAATCTTTCCGAACTTTTTTGCTATAACAAAATTCGCATCTCATGTTACATAAATTACTTATGCCCCATCCTATTTTCCACATATTTTTGTCTTTCATAATAGAATATGTATATGTTAATTTTATTCAACAGCAGCATTAAACAAGGTAAGTTTTTTAATGGTGTTGTCTTTCCCGAAAAGTAATATTAATTCGTGAAGGTCTCCAAATGGACGTCCTCCAGTTAGCATTAACCTTATAATATGATAAACTAATTTCTTATCACATGACATATTATTGTTGAATGCTTGCTCAATATTAGTTATTGTCCACTCCTTGCTAACCCTCAAGTTTTCTATCATACAAGAAGTAACTATTTCATATTCTTCCTTGCTACATATAGACCCCATGGCACTTTTTACCTCATTCACATATTCGACTGAAAAATCGTACAACGAATGAATATTAAACAATAAATCGCTCTTGTTTTTTATTCTTGTTTTTTGTGAAAGCAAAAATTCCACTGGAACACTATAAAGTTCCTCTTCATGACTTTCTTTTATCCACCGTAAAAATTTCTCTACAGACATTGTTTTAATAACTCGTTTACTTATCGCATCAAGGTGAATAATATTCAATGCAATATTACTTTTACTGAATTTACTAAAAGAAAAGTTCTCTACGCAAATGCCGTCCTCATTACATATTACTTCATCATTATACCCCCCCCTTGCTAAAAATTCAATAATAGCTTCCCTAGGATAGCCTTGCTCTATAAAATACTCTAACGATAATTCATATTTACCCACTTTTAGTGCGGACTTATCCATGTTTGTGTAAATGCCAAAGTGAGCAAACTGAGGGACAGGATAACCAAATGCTTCAAATATCTGCTTCTGAATAAAAGCCCCTTGTATATGATCGGACCCTCTCATAATATGCGAAATGTGAAATAAAGTATCATCAACAACTGTAGCAATGTGAAAAGTTGGTGTATGATTACTTCTTAGAATCACAGGGTCTTTCAAACATGATGTGTCTAATTTAATGTTCCCATGAATCAAGTCGTCAATTTCATCTATTTTTTTATGCAATCTGAATTTTACGCAAAAGGAGGAACTTATACTTCTTCTTGTAGACTCTTCTATTGATATTTCATGACATCTGCAAAGATCGTTATTACCATTGCAAAAGCACCGATATGCCAACCCATTCTGGAGTAAAATATTTATATGCTCTACATATATATTCCCTCTTGATGATTGAACATAGGGACTATATGGTCCTCCTACATCTGGACCTTCATCCCAAACCAAGCCAAGGTACTTAAGATTGTTTAAAATCTTATGATAGTCAGCGTTGCTTTTTTCCTTATCAGTGTCATCTATTCGCAATACTAAAGTGCCATCACACGCCTGCCTAAACATGTTATTATAAATAATAGCACGTGCAATCCCAAGAAAAGAATTTTTCATGGGGACAAATGCGACTCTCATTCTTGGTACTATCTTATTCATACGACGAAAATGTTGTTCTAAGCCCTTGTTCAATACTAAACATTGGAGACCACCCTGTATCAACTAATTTATCATGATTTATAATGCGGCTCGGTACGTTAGTATACGGAACCCTTTCGTCATACTTAAACGTAAATTGAACCGGCTTATTTATAACCTTAGCAATAAGACTTACATATTCATATAGACAAATGTACTCTAGGCCTGATATGTTGTATGTCTGTTTATCGATACTATTATCAATTGCAACCATTAAACCAGAAACAACATCAGCAACAAAAGTTAAATGTACTATTGGATTATTCAGTAATGAAATAACCTTGTCTGCCTTAATCTCTCTATAGAACCAAGATTCCCTATCTATATAATTGTTGGGACCATATACCTTCGAAGGACGAAATATTACATAGTGATTTGTGTTGTCCATAATGTAACGTTCGGAGAAAATTTTATTCTGTATATATTTATTAACAGAATGTTCATCAAGAGCGTCTTCCTCGTTATATTGACAATCCATACGTGGCTTATAAACAGATGAACTACTGCAATAAATATATTTCCCACATCTCTGATTTAATATGTCTACAGAATTTTTGACCATGCAAAAATCCTCTCCAGATATATCAAAAACATAGTCAAAATAATATGACTTCAAAATTTCCATATTTCTGGGCACCAATCTATCTCCATGAAACTGAATAACACGAGAATCTACTTGAGGCAATTCATGTATCCCTCTATGAAAAACATAGATTCGATAATTTGGAATCTTACTCAAGGCATTATACAATTCCCGACCAATGAATCTTGTGCCGCCAAGAATCAGAATATTTTTGGGGTTATTCATTAAAAGAACCTCCAATCTCTTACAGAACTATAATATGTTGCATCCTTATTATACTTCTGCGATGTATCAGTACATAATTTTTGAATTTTCTCCCTCGTCAGGTCATTCATTTTCAAAATTGAAATTAACTTATTACTTGGATCTATTTCATACTCAGCATTGTATTTTTTTACTAAAGCATTCATGTTATTGTAATCATAAGATCCTGGATATATCTGAAATGGATTGACGGAAATTGCTTTGATATAATCACTATTGTTTGCTAAGAATAATTGTGACTCTCTGATAGATTCCATTGTCTCGCCCCAATAACCAAAAATAAAACTAACAAAAAATGGAATACTGTGTTCCGAAAATGCTTTGAATATATTATGAGCTTGCTCAATATACAAAGCAGGATTAACTGCTTTATTCATATTATGCAGTATCCTTTCTGATGCGCTCTCTAGCCCAAAAAAGACCGAACGAATAGTTATCGCGTCTAGTTCTTCGAGGTATTCCTCCCATCGACTATCAATGCGCATGTTAAACGTATACTTTAGAGTTCTTGGGAAATGACGAAGGACATGGAAAAGTTCCTTCGTCTTGCGAATATCATTCCCAAAGATTGGGCCAAATAAGAAGACATCAGCGTCCTCTCCATAAATCTCAATTATCCGAACAATTTCATTCTCTATTTCTGCAACCTCTCTATAGCCATATCCCATCGCCTTTCTCATGCTTGCTGCATTACAAAATCTGCAACTATGATTACATCCTCTTACTACTTCAATGCATGGTATGAAAGATTTATAATTCGGATATAATTTATAGTCTATTGGTACAAATGTATTGACAGGAGCACTATATATAATCTGCGGTAATTTTATCGCTCCATCTGCTATGTTACTCAGCAACATAGCTATACTTACTTCTCCGGGGCCGGATATATGACAGTCAAAGACACAATCTAAATTGCTTGCTCCCTCTGACATTAAACCTGTGATGTGCTGCCCCCCAACGACAACAGGTATTGAAACTAAACTTTTAATTTTTTTACAAACATGATGCGCTTCATAATAACTTTCTGCAGATGTGCAGGAAAATCCAATTAATTTTGGTTTTTTATCCTTTATCGTATAAATTAACTCTTCTTCGCTTTCCTGTACTAGATCAAATATGGTGGCGTAATATCCTCTTGCACCTAAGTACGATGCAATACATAATGCCCCAAAATTAGGAACTCTGTCAACTTTTTTTTGAGACGGGATTTTAGGATTTATTATGAGAAAATCCATATCTTATACTATAGTCTGATACTCATTATTGGTTGATGTTATTGCAGAAATAAATTTTTCTAATATGTCTTGGCGATATAATTCACTATATATCATAATCGCCCCTTCGATCTGTTTTTTGTATATTTTACACTTAATGGTTCCACTTGTCTTACCAATATCTTTGCAGGCTGCCCATCCGTCATAAAAACACCCGCCACCGCATATGTATTTTGCCCAACAATTAGAGCATGGATAATTGTCCACATGATGAATGATTTTAGGGAACTTCATCTCAGACACATGACCAATTATATTATCTTTATCACTCACAAACTTATGACATAAGAATATATTCCCCTCTGGATCAACATTAAAATAATTTCTCCCTGCTGTACAATTTGAAAAAGTATATTTACCTTTATGGAATCTGTGTATCCATTTCGTATAGTCGCCAAAATCGTATATCACACCGTTCTCTATGTCTTTAAGATACCTCACACACAACTTATCATAAATTGCGCATATTTTATCCACATCCTGTTTTGTAATACTCATAGCTCCTATATCTCCAGTAGCAATTTTAAACCTGAAATTATTTATTCCCAGGTTTAACAAAGAATCAATATTAGCTATTGAGTCTATCGTTTTATGGGTAATCGTCGCAGTATCTAACATTATAATGTTTCGTTCCTGAAGTTTCCTAAGGTTCTTTGTAACCAAGTCAAAAGAACCTTTTCCATCCCGTAAGACCCTATGAGTGTCATGATAAATCCTCCCACCATCTATGCTCACAGAGACGGAAAACTTATATAATTCCCAAAAATCTAGTATCTCCGATGACATGATAAGTCCTGAAGTACTTATACTATAACTCATCCTCTTTGATAAATCCGTAGCAATATTATTGGCATACTCAACTATGTCTTTAACTAAATTGAAAGCCAGTAAAGGTTCTCCTCCAAAGAAATTAATATACAAGGTAGACTGATTCCCCATGTTAGCGAAAGCGCTATCCACTGCTTTTTGGGCTACCTCAAGAGACATAACTGATGGTTTATCCTTTCCATATCTTCCTCCTACACCGTAACAATATTCACAATTTAGAACACAATCATGAACTATATGCAGAGAAATAAAGCAAATCTCATTGGATATATCAGCAAATACCTTTTTCGTAAAGAATGGTATTTCTACAGAAGCCCCCCCACTTTTTTTTACGATAACTGCCCCATCGGAGATACAATAATCCTTCCCGCCGATAGTAAAACTGTGACTTAAATTATTCATTTTTTTGTTCGTTTTGTTTTGACATAGTTTGCAATGGAATACGATAATCTAGTTTTAGAGAATGCAGTAAAGATAAACGTTCGTTATCACAAAGATAATGAAAACCATCTCTAGCGATCACGGAGGAAAAATCATTGTCTTCATACCATCTTTTTAACGCCCAACCTATAAAAGCTTTGGATGTTTCACATATATGATTATCTGGAGCAAATATATTGCCATGTTGATTAATAGCATTATTTACACACCCTCCTCCGCAAATAGCCCAGGCTATACATCCATCACATTGTGGAATACGGAACACCGTCCGCTTATTCCACTCTAAAAATGTAGCGTCACAATAAAGGGATGATATATCACTCCGCTGCGTAAAGTATTTATCATCCCCAATAAAAGCTTCGCAAATACCAAAAGCACCATTACAATCACTTACAACTCTTTTTCCACACGCGCCACAATCTTTAGTCCTGATTTTTTTTTCTATTAATGGTCGAATACGACGCATTATATGTTCTATGTAAAGACCTAAGTTACTAGAGATCTCAAAAGCTTTGATGTAAGAATCAATATAACGCAATGAAGTGTCGTTGTAAACGCAGGAGTCTTGCAGCACATGAAGTAAATTCAAACCTATACTGGGAGTGCCAAGATCTTCTTTCAAGAAAGCCAAACATTCATTCAAATGTTGGGCATACCCCTCTGTAAAAACCGAGCTAACTACAGTGTGGCAACCTTCATTCTTAAGTAGCTTGTATCCCCTGACGGCTTTCTCCCATGACCCATTTCCGTTTTTGTCTTTTCTATAATGATTGTGAACTTCCTCTATACCATCAACTGATACTATAACTTCAATATTATGGTGTGCCAAAAATTGTGCAATCTCTACCGAAACTAGAGTTCCATTAGTTTCAAGCACAACTTCAACAGAACCATTAAACGCATTCTGCAATTCTTGAGTACGAATATACTCTATAGTAGTCCTTAAAACTTCCCAATTAATTATCGGCTCACCGCCATATAACATAATAGTTTTGGAAGATGGTTTCTGCTTTTTACATAAAGTTGAAAAATTATTAATAACAGAGAGAGCATTTTTACACGTTAAATCTTTGGAATTTCTATGTCGATATTCAATATTTTTTTCTATTAAACAATACTTGCACGCTAAATTGCACCTTGTCGTAATAAACATTTTGAGTATTCTAAAATCAATCTTCTCGGAAGAGAATCGAGCATAATCCTTGACATATTCTCTGAATGAACTCTCACCAATAAATTTCTCAGAATAGGCAAAGGATTTAATCTCCTCCACAAGTTTGCAAATGTTCGTATAACGCCCCATATCGTAATATAGGGCATCTTGCGTTACCATATTATACAAAACAGACGTTTGTTCATCTATGGTATAATTTACGAGGAATGGAAATAGACCCATAACCTAATTATATATTGTTTTTCTCAATAAATTTAATTGCATTGTCAATCCTCTTAATAGATTCGTCTTTCCCCAAAATATATAATATATCAGTTGCTCCACCAGGAGTGGCCAATAATCCTGATAAGGCTATCCTGATAGGCCATAGGAGATGACCAACTTTCATTCCCTTTTGAATTGATAACTCTGACAATTCAGAAAATAAACATTCAGGAGTCCACTCTGAAACTTCTAATAACTTATTTTTTGACATCTTCAGAATGAGCTTTGATGACTCAATGGTAGACTTGTTCTTCTTGTTGACATACAAATCTATATTATAGTCAGGAACTTCGAAAAGAAAACTAATCTTTTCTGGAATCTCGCTGAGATTGTTCAATCTAGACTGAAGTAATGAGGCGATAAATGGCCATTTTACCTCTAGAGCAGACTCCTGTACTTTGGAAAATGGGAATGCTAACTCCTGGAATTTTTCCGGAGTTATTAACTGTAGATGCTGGTTATTTACCCAGTCCAATTTTTGATAATCGAACACCGCAGGATTCTTATGCACTCCACTTATCGAGAAAGATTTTGTCAATTCTTCCAAAGAGAAAATTTCGTTTTCATTTCTGGGTGACCAACCTAGTAGCGCAATGTAATTTATTATCGCTTCTGGCAAAAAGCCTTTCTCAACAAGAGCTTGAAAACTAACAGCACCATGCCTTTTTGACAATTTACTAACTGTACCATCAGGATTTTTGCCATTTATTAAAGGAAGATGGATATACTGAGGAACTTCCCATCCAAATGCTTGGTATAGTAAAAGATACTTTGGATTGGAAGACAAGTATTCGGACCCTCTAACAATATGAGTTATATGCATCAAATGATCATCTATAACATTTGCAAAGTTATATGTTGGCATACCATCACTTTTTAGCAATATCTGGTCATCAAGTGTATCGTTCTCTACGCTAATTGTTCCATAAACTAAATCATCCCATGATGTTTGACCAGTCAATGGTATTTTCTGACGAATAACATACGGTTTGCCAGAAGCTAAATTTGCCTCGACCTCTTCCTTTGATAAATTACGGCAATGGCGATTATAACCGGAATTATTCTCATTAGCGTCATCTTGTTCTTTTTTTTCACAGAAACAATAATATGCTAAACCTTTATTAACTAATTCCAATGCGTATTCTTTATATAAAGCCTTACGCTCACTTTGAATATAGGGACCATACGCTCCTCCTATATCAGGACCTTCGTCATGCTTCAGACCAGCAACTTTTAATGTGTCATAGATAACCTGAGTGGCTCCTTCCACATACCTTCCTTGGTCTGTATCTTCTATACGAAGAATAAAATCGCCATCATTCGCCTTTGCGTATAAATAAGCGAATAGAGCTGTCCTTAAATTACCGATATGCATGTAACCAGTAGGACTGGGTGCAAAACGTGTTCTAACTTTTTCCATATCTTAATATATATATTTATTTCTACTTTTCTAGTTTAATTATACTTATCTCTCATATCTCTCATATTGCCGACGAAAATCGTGCAAAAAACCGCGCAAAGTTACAACTTTTTTTTCAAATATACAAATTATTCGCTTAAAAAACACGAAATTAGAATTGTTTTTTACAAAAAAGCATGGTTCTGCTTAAATTTTGAGAACAGAACCATGCTTTTTAACATTTGTAATGGATAGTTAACAATGCCCCCACTTTTTCTCTTTAATACTCTCGAAAATAACGCTATTTCTTGCGTTATCGACTTTTTGCTTTGCTTCTTCGTAACGTTTGAGAAGCTCTTCTTGAGATTGTGCACTCATAGTTGTGAAAATTTAAAGGATTTATAAATGTTATCTGACACGTTTTTTAACTATACGGGTAGTATTTGTAGACTCCTCTATGTTCCCTGCAGATACTTGCTGCCAGTTCCGGATTGGAGCAATGATCCATAATGCTAATAACATACTCATCGCCATAACTTCCTTCAAAATACAAGCAGTCTGAATCACGCTGGTCTTGATACATTTTGTCGTAAAAATGCTCACGAGCCTCGTCATAGTCTTCGCGCGTTGGGAAGAAATAAGTACTTCTGCGGTTTGCCATAATATAGTTACCGGATATAACCCTGTCCGGCACGGTTTTAGTTTTAATTTTCGCTGCAAAGGTACTGCTTTTGGTTGAATTACGCTAAAATTTCAACCTTGCAATAGTTTCCTCACCCCTGCAAAATCCTATAAATATCTCTGGCATCAGATTTTGAAAGACCGTTAATCTCCATACGCCGTCCACCGCTACTCTCCACAATAATGTCTGCGAACAAGATATTGGATAATAAACGAACACTCGAGATACTGCTCCGCGGCATAGTTAATGTTTGATATCCTATGATAGCGCCCTTGTAATAGATCACATTATTATCATCAATATCAATGCGGTCGGGAAAGAGGATATTATGATTCGCAGATATCCTATAGGAACTAAATGAAGGCATAATTATTCATAATTTGAAAGTTGAACAGTGGTTACGATTAGTGCTATCAAATAGATAACAAAGGACGGTATAGCTACAAGTGCTGTCAAGAACACGAAGGATAACACCTTGAAAATACCGTGCAAAGGTCCTTGATCAAACGATGTTCCTTCAAAAATATTGTTATCCCAATTTAACATGATAGGCACTGCTGCCAATCCTAATGTGCAGACCACTATAAGTGCGGCCTTCTGCTTAGATTTCAATTCTTCATAACGTGTCATAATTTCATCATTTTAAATGTAATAAATATAACTTATCCAAAATCGCATCTAGAAACGGAGTTTCGGACAATTTGATTTTTCGCTTCAATCCGCTCACTTCCAATTGGGCAGGAAGCGGGATAAAAGGAGCCTTGCGAAAATAAAAATTCTCATGCAGCGGAGAGGCATTGAATTCATCTATGAACATATTATTATCTTTAACTACAAACGGACAATGGTAGAATGTACTACCGGCTTGATTCAAAATAGACGAGACAGATGGAAATGAAGATAGAACACCCAAAGCATCCGTCATTTTCTTCCTTATCATGCTAACCGTGACCAACCCGTTTTCAAACATGTCACGAGCAATTATTGCCGATATAGGATGCATTCCTCCATTCAGCGCAAACTCATGAGAGGAACCAATACCTAAATCTCGTTCTTGACGATGGGGATGTTGGCAAATAGAAACAAGTCTGTCATACAGATTCGTATTATTCGTAATAATTGCTCCCCCTTTTCCTCCTGCAAATACAGACTTTCCGCTCCCGAAAGAGACAACGAGGGCATCATTTACTTTACAAATATCCGGCGTGCTGTATGTCGCGCCCAACGATTGGGCTGCATCGGTAATATGCCATATTCCGAAATCTTCGCAAGCTTGGTCAATAGCAGTCATATCATGGGGATTTCCGCAGAAATCCACGGCAATAACAGCTTTGATATTGTGATTCGCCGTAAGAATAGCACGGACGGAATCAGGACTGATATTAAGCCTCTCATCAACATCTGCGAAATGGAATTTACAATCCAAAGCCAGTGCCCCGGCTATCGTACCTCCAAATCCCAAGGCAGATGTGATGATCTCCGAGCGTTTCAAACCCAAGGTAAGCAACAGATATAGTAAACCATTAGTTGCGGAATCCACACAGAGAGCATACTTCGCTCCATAATAAGAACGAAGTTTTCCCTCTAAATCTGCGATAGCGCCGTTCCCTGCCCAATGATTTGTTTCGTAGGCTTTACTAGAAATGCAACTATTAATATATTCCTCTGTGTTATTATACATTGACATATGGTTGTAAACGATTGATTTCATTATTCAACTTTACCGGATCTACTTCGTTGTTGTCGTCAAGCACTCTCTTGATATAGTCCGGAAAAGGATATGTCTTTTCGTAACCATACCATGGTAATAAGCGTTTGGAAACCGTAAGTGATATTGCGCATAGATCGGCATAAACAGCTGATTGCCAACTCGTTTCATCAAGAGGATTAGCATCTCGTGCCGCTTCGAGTACCGCAAGAGGTGTAAGACCATTTTTCTCGCAGACAAGTTTGAGAGCCGCTCGTATTCTTCGAGGCATAATGTGCTTTTCGTAGAATATTTTTGCTGCCGCATGGATGTCATGATCGCTCTCATCGAGCGTCGTTCCTGATACTTGTTTGGCAATACTACAGATAATCGCCGGAAAATCCTCCACAGACGGCATGATAACCGGTACAATGATAAACCTATCCCGCATTGCCGCACCCATCTTGAAACCACAGTTCGTTGTCGCAATGAGCAACGAGCGCCCTTCGCGCGTGTTGTCTGATAGTGTATTCAACAATGCTTGCATGACAGAATCAGAAGCTCCACTATCCAAATTTTGCGTCCGTTGCATGGGCATTGCTTCTGTAATCTCGTCTATAAATCCAAGGCTTGGTGTTGTGGAGGAAAAGATGCGCGCTTGCAATGCAGCCCGGCGCTCTGTTTCACCGACAATTCCTGCTTTAGGACTATTCAACTGATAGATTGGGACAGTAGCCCATTGCGCAGTCAGAATAGCCATGTCCGTTTTTCCTGTACCCGGAGCACCCATGAGAAGAATATTAGGATGGATGGATTTGTCGCGGGATTGTAGGCCTCTGGCTTGTTCGCGCAAGAACGTCAAAGGAGTACGTACATTTTCGCCCTTTAGCGCAACATCCTTGACGCGAGTAGTATCAAGCATGGATATTGTTTCTTCACTGATAGTCTGGACATCTTTGATTTTTTGATCTATCAGCCCTTTAGCTTCAATAGGAGCGCCGGAGATGTGTGATGCGCGGAACATCAAATCAAGTCCGCGGTTTGGGGTACTACTGGATAAATTGGCTATATGCAGGTCTGTTAATTCTTTGGCATATGTGGCGTGGGGGTACTTGATATGCAACCCCTTGATAAACTCCAGTTTCTCTTCGTAATTTGGGTAAGGAAGAAATTTTTGATAAACCAGCCCTTGAACCTGATTATCCATTTTCCCTTCTACTACATCTGAAAGAATCATCAGATTCCCGTTATCCAAAAAAGGTTGCGAATAGACCAACTGATATATCAGTTCGCGCGCAATTAGCTGATTCGAACTATTCGCATTGGGAAGAATGTCAGAAGTGAACTCGAACAAGAATAGGAATCGCATTGGCTGCCCGTCCTTCCACATGATTTCAGAATCAGTCGTGATTGCCATTTGTGAGATTCCACGTAAGATATCCACAAGTTCCTGGGATGCTTTACAGTTGCCGGAACTACATTTGCTGTTTGAAATCCCGTTATTATTGAGGACCTTTTTTATTGTTTCGACATCCATATCTTCATACATACTATATGGAACAATCAGCCCATTAGCCAAACTATAACGTACCATTACCATGTGAAGACCTTGGGCATATTCAGCCATTGACTTGACCAAAGTAGCAATAGAGCCATCTTCACGACACTCCAGATCATATACTGATCTACCTGTTAGGATTATAGACGAACGACCATCATTTTCGTAAGGAGCAAATATCTCTTTTATCGTATTCATAATTGTTGTTCTATTTAATGGTTATTATATCTGATGATTCAGCAGAAGTATTTACGCGTTCATCTTCAAAAGAGCGTTCAATCACATCCCTTTGTGGCTTAAGCAACTTTTGAGCGTATGGCATTTGAGGATTACCAAGCGTGGGCTTTTGCTCCTTTTGCTTAGTGGTAACACCTCTCCTACTCATCTCCTCATCAAATGTGCGCATCACATGTTTGCAACTGCCATCGGTAAACCCGATTAGTTCGGTACGGATGTCAGTTTGGGTTCCGGTTTGGATTTCTGCTATCAAATTTTGCCCTGTTGGATTTGTAGCAATAATCCGAACCAATGTGTCATGCGGATTCTGAACTCGGATTTCTGAAAATCCAACTGCAGCTGCTGACTCTTTAACCGCTTGTGAAAGATGTGAGACAAAGGAGATCGTGTGTTGCGCTTTTATCTCTTGAAAGGCAGATTTGATTTCTTGCATGGCGGTTTTTGCTGAAGGGGCATCCATTATACGTTGAATCTTTGTTGTTACAACTTCTGGTGCTGACACCAGCAGATTATCTTGGGATTTAACAAGCGTTGCAATTGCTGCTACTTTCAATTGTTCAACTTCATTAGTTACTTGCTGTCGCGCAGCGATAAGATGCTTGTCAAAATCAGTCTGGATCACATGCATTTCAGACGGAGCATACACCATGGTTTTCTTTGCCCTTTTTCTCTTACAGCATTTCGCGACCCCGGCTGACACTCCAAGCGGAGCTGCATTTAGTATTTGAGAAATCATAGGTGCAAACTGTCGTTGATAATTACGGGCTTCTTGAACAGTCGCAACCCTTCTATAATATAATTCCTGTGACATATTCGTTTGTATTAAAATGTTATTACCATATTTCGCCCTTAGGGGAATCGGATTTCCCTGCAGGTGGAACTTCATCTGTCTGATCCTGTGCCGCTATTACATTTTTCTGCCGTTCTTCCAACACGCGATTCGTTTCAGTAAGATTTACTTCCTGCCATGTCCTTTTGAGCATATTATCAATGTGCACAAAGTCGCTAATTGTGTATATCTCATTTATTCCCCCTACATTTGGAAAATCTACAAATGGCATTGATAAAACCGAACCGTCTTCTGCTAAATAAAGCGGTATTACTTGACGACGGAAGCAAAAGAGATTGCCAATATATATTACTAATTGGTTTAGATATATTTTTGCTTCCTGACCAAATTTCAGGATATGCTCATCACGTGCAGCAGCTAATTCAGTGAATCTCTGCATGAAGTCGGCATAGTCTTTCTCGAAAGAAGAAACTAGATTTTGAATCTTTCTGCGAATCTCGTCTATCTCACTACGAATTGCAGCTTCGTCAGCCTTTCTTGTTTCTTCAGTTTTTCTATTCTTCTCCTTGATTCGGAAATAATATAAGGCTTCATTTTGTTGTTTGTAACCGGATACGATTAATAGTTGAATGATCAATGAAACCAGAGAAAAACAAATCGTGTACGTCCAATTGTCACCGCCACTAAAATGAACTTCACCAATTATATACATGAGGGGCAATGATATCATTGCCAATCCGGTTGCTAGCAACTTGAGAGTACGCTTGCGAGGTGAATCATCTTCAGACATAGACGAAACAGCAAAGCGGCTAAGCACGCTTAATCCATATCCTAAAAGCAGGGAAGAAGCCACACCGATTCCTTCTGCAAAATTAGCAAGAAACGATGACGAGTGAGCGATTTTAGCTGTAATAATCGGCGATAAAGCAAGAAATGCAAAGAAACTATCCAAAATCGGCAAAATATGGTACGCGGATCTTCGTAGTACCATTTTTGACTCTTGTGATTCGTCTATTTTCTGGGTCTTATACAAGTCCTCAGTTGTAGAATGAAAAAGTTCTTCTTCTTTTATTTTTTCATTCAACTGCTTTTGGTATTCCTGCATATCTTTTCCGGCGTTTACCATTGCGGTATATCGTACTTGTATCTCATGGCATATGGCTTTGATTTGGTTTTGTGATATCACAGCCATTTCTGCAAGAGACTTGCGCTGCAATTCTTCTTTTTCTGCCAACTCCTGAGCTTCACGTTCTTCACGATTTGTTAAAATCTGTTCGTAGCCGGAAATAGTACGT
>JAEEGL011077463.1_pt1 | contig 20246 bp, 17 predicted proteins | sample 9134231 | NCBI WGS metagenome assembly JAEEGL01 (sample SAMN16246548, study PRJNA631951) | gut metagenome | biome: gut microbiome; feature: rumen; material: fiber-attached | host: Bos | place: Iran: Karaj | collected 2018-10 | reverse complement strand
TTGTAGAATGTATTTCGTATTTTCTCTCACGCGGCCCGGCCGCTGGTCCGAAAACGCACGTTTCCGCAGTCCCTCTCAGAAACGGAGGTCCCTATGGCGGCAGTTACCCTGGCCATACCGAACTGGCTTCAAAGTCTGATCGACCAGTTCTACCTGAACTTCATTAAAGACGACCGGTACATGTACCTGGTGCGCGGTCTGAAGATCACGCTCGAAGTCACGTTCTTCGCGCTGATCCTCGGTATCGTGCTGGGCGTCATCATTGCCATCATCCGTTCGACACACGATAAGACGAACGAGGAAACGAAGCCGGGCCCCGGCCGCGTCATCCTGAAGATTCTGAACGCGATCGCGAAGATCTACCTGACGGTCATCCGCGGCACCCCCGTGGTCGTTCAGCTGATGATCATCTATTTCGTGATCTTCGCGAGCTCGAATAATAAGGTGATGGTCGCCTCGATCGCCTTCGGCATCAACTCCGGCGCGTACGTCGCCGAGATCATCCGAAGCGGCATCATGAGCATTGATCAGGGGCAGTTCGAAGCCGGCCGGTCGCTGGGCTTCAACTACTTCCAGACCATGATCTACATCATCATCCCGCAGGCGTTTAAGAACGTTCTTCCCGCGCTGGGCAATGAATTTATCGTCCTGATCAAGGAGACCTCGGTCTCCGGCTACGTAGGCCTGCAGGAACTGACGAAGGCCGGCGACATCATCCGCAGCCGCACCTACACGGCATTCATGCCGCTGATCGCGGTCGCGCTGATCTACCTGGTCATCGTCATGATCTTCAGTAAGCTGGTATCCATTCTGGAAAGGAGGCTGAGAAACAGTGAGCGCTGATCTTACCGTTCATGCCGAGGAGAACGCTATCGCCGCAGGCGAAGTCCTCATCTCCGTCTCCGGGCTGAAAAAACACTATAACGGCGGCGCCGTGAAGGCGCTGGACGGCGTCGATGCCGAGATCCGAAAGGGCGAGGTGGTCGTGATCGTCGGGCCTTCAGGCTCGGGGAAATCCACGTTCCTCCGCTCGCTGAACCTGCTCGAGCGCCCGACCGAGGGTACGATCCTCTTCGAGGGGAAGGACATTACTTCGCATAAAAACGACATCAATCTCCTGCGCCAGAAGATGGGCATGGTGTTCCAGCATTTTAACCTCTTCCCGCATCTGACGGTCCTCGACAACATGACGCTGGGCCCGAAAAAGCTCCTGAAGATGTCGAAGGAAGATGCTGAAGCGAAAGCGCGGCAGCTCCTCGAGACCGTAGCGCTCGCGGACCGCGCCGACGCGTATCCGAGCCAGCTCTCCGGCGGCCAGAAGCAGCGTATCGCGATCGTGCGCGCACTGTGCATGTCCCCCGACGTCATGCTTTTTGACGAGCCCACCTCCGCGCTCGACCCCGAGATGGTCGGCGAAGTGCTCGACGTTATGAAGTCGCTCGCAAAGGAAGGCATGACCATGGTCGTGGTCACGCATGAAATGGGCTTCGCGAAGGAAGTCGGCGACCGCGTGATCTTCATGGAGAGCGGTGTGATCGTCGAGGAAGGCACGCCCGAGGAGATCTTCGGCGCGCCGAAGAGCGAGCGTCTGCAGACCTTCCTTGCGAAGGTTCTGTAACATACAGCGGCAGGAACGGGCGGCGCAGTCCGCCCGGTCTGTGCGGAGGTCTGGTCTTGAGATCCCGGAAATACCTCGGTATTATCGTATTTCTTATCACAGCCCTGATCTGGGGCTGTGCTTTTGTTGCGCAGTCCGTCGCGGCGGAGGTCGTCGGACCGTTCACGTTCCAGAGCCTCCGCTCGTTTCTGGGCTTTCTGGTGCTGCTGCCGGTGATCGCAGTGATGGACGCGGCCCGGAAGCGGCGGGCGGGCAATGCCGGCCGTACGGGCGATGCCGGCCCCGCGGACCGCGGGAACGACCGCCGAAACCGCCGCACACTGATCCTCGCCGGCATTCTCTGCGGCATCTTCCTTACGATCGCCTCCGTCTTCCAGCAATACGCCCTCACGATCGGGGCCCCCGCCGGCAAGGCAGGCTTCATCACGGCTTTCTATCTTCTGCTGGTCCCGGTGTTCGGCCTGATCTTTCTGCATAAAAAGACCCGCCCGGTCATCTGGCTCTGTGTGGCCATCGCCCTGGCAGGTCTGTATTTCCTCTGTGCGGCCGGACTCGGAAGCTCCGGCGCCGGAATCGCGGTCAGCGATATCTTCCTGATCCTCTGCGCAGTCTGCTTCGCGGTCCAGATCCTCATCATCGATCACTTCGTACAGTTGGTCGACGGCGTGAAGATGGCCTGCATCGAATTCCTGACTTCCGGCATCCTCGCCGGAATCTTCATGCTGATCGTCGAACGGCCCGCGCCCGCGGACATCATCGCCGCGGGAAAGCCCCTGCTCTATGCCGGCCTCCTCTCGAGCGGCGTGGCCTACACGCTGCAGATCGTCGGGCAGAAGTTCATCGAGCCCACGGTCGCCTCGATGCTGATGAGCCTCGAGTCCGTGTTCGCGGTGCTCTCTGCGATCGTGATCCTCGGCCAGATGCCCACCGCGCGCGAGTGGATCGGCTGCGCGCTGATGTTCGCGGCGATCCTGCTGTCTCAGCTTCCGGAGCGAAAACGCGCCGCAGCCGGGAACGCCTGACCCGCGGCGCCTCAGAAGCGCTCGGTCTGCATCCGGTAATACCGCGCATACAGCCCGTCCCGCTCCATCAGCTCCTCGTGGGTGCCGCGCTCCTTCATCCCTTCCTCATCCAGAACGATGATCTCGTCCGCCCCCAGGATCGTGGACAGTCTGTGCGCGATCGTGATCGTGGTCCTGCCCGCGGCCAGCCGGTCGAGAGCGGCCTGGATGTGACGCTCGCTTTCATTGTCCAGTGCGCTCGTCGCCTCATCCAGGATCAGGATCGGCGGATCCTTCAGGAACACGCGCGCGATCGCGATCCGCTGCTTCTGTCCGCCGGACAGCCTCGCGCCGCGCTCTCCCACCTCGGTGTCCAGCCCGTTCGGCAGACTCTCGACAAACGTCGTCAGGTCCGCATTCCGCACGGCCTCCGCGATCTCCTCATCCGAGGCCCCGGGACGGCCGTAGGCGATGTTGTCGCGGATCGTGCCGTTAAACAGATAGACCTCCTGCTGCACGATGCCGATATAACGCCTGAGCGACGACTGCGTCACGTCCCGCACGTCCGTGCCGTCGATCTTTACGCTGCCCCCGGTCACGTCGTAAAACCGCGGCAGCAGCGAGCACAGCGTGGTCTTTCCGCCGCCGGACGGTCCGACGATCGCGACCGACTTCCCGGCGTCCACGTGCAGATCGATATGGTCCAGCACGGTCTCTTCCTCTTCATAGAAGAACGAAACGTCCTCGAAATCGATGACTCCCTTCACGTCTTTCAGCTCTGCCGCGTCCTCCGCGTCCACGATCTCCGGCATCGTCTCGATCACCTCGCGGAAACGCCGGAAGCCCGCCATGCCCTTCTGAAACATCTCGGTAAACTCGATGAGCACGTTCACGGGATTGATAAAGATCGCAATATACAGCGCGTAGACCGCGAGATCCTCGCCGGTGAGCTGTCCCTTCGCGATGAAGAAGCCGCCCGCGACCAGCACGGCCACGTACATGAGGCCTTCGAAGAAATTATTCCCTGTGTGGAAGATCGCCATCGCCCGGTAGTTCGACTTCCGGGAGCGGAGAAAAGCGAGGTTCGACCGCTCGAACTTTTCCTTCTCGATCGCCTCGCCGGTGAACGACTTCACGACGCGGATGCCGCCGAGGGTGTCCTGCAGCGAAGAATTGATCCCGGCCACTTTCTTCCGGTTATCGGTGAATGTCGCCTGCATGCGTTTATTCTGACGTACGGAAAAGACCGCCATGCAGACCACGACCGCCGCGAGACACAGCGTCAGCGGCGCGTGGATCCGCATCAGCAGGATGAAAGATCCGACGATCTTGATCACGGAGATGAAGATGTTCTCCGGTCCGTGATGCGCAAGCTCCGAGATGTCGAAGAGGTCCGACACGAGCTTGCTCATCATCTCGCCGGTGTTATGCTTATCATAATACGAGAAGGACAATGCCTCGTACCGGTCGAACAGGTCGCTGCGCATCTGCGACTCGATGCGCGATCCCATCATGTGGCCCTGATAAGTGACATACCACCGGCACAGCGAACGGATCAGGTACATGCCCACGAGCACGGCGGCTATGATCCCCAGCCGGCCGAGAATGACCGCCGGAGACTCCAGAAACAGCGTGCCGCGCAGGATCCGCAGAAACTGCGGAAACGCCAGATCGATCATCGACAGGACCGTCGCACAGAACAGATCGAAGAAAAACACGCCCAGATACGGCTTATAGTACGGTATAAATTTGCGAATCAGGTCCATAGTCTCCAGCACTCTCCGGGAACGCCGCGCGGTCCCGCTCTCTTCGGACGCGGCCCCGCACAGCAGTCACTTCAGTATGCCCATCGACAGCAGCAGGAGGAAGATCAGAAGCACCGGCGCGATGACCTTGACCATCGCTACGTAGAGCCCCTTCCGGCCGAACTTCTCGCCGTTCTTCGTGACTTCGTCCAGTACGGTCTTCGGTTTCAGGACCCATCCGACCAGGAAGCAGGTGAGGATCGCGAGGATAGGCATCAGAACGTTATTGCTCAGGTAATCCATGATGTCGAGAATCTGCGCGGTCGCCCCGTTCGGGAGCGTGCGCTCGAAATAAAAGATGTTATAGCCGAGGCAGACGATCACGCCGATGACCGCGGCGAGGACCGTCTCGAGGACCGTCGACTTCCCGCGGGCCATCCCGAAGCGGTCAATGAAGCTCGAAACGATCGCCTCGAGGATCGACATCGCGCTCGTCACCGCCGCGAACAGGACCATCGCGAAGAAGAGGGTCCCCAGCACATGGCCCACCTTTCCCATGGCCATGAAGACCTTCGGCAGCGAGACGAACATCAGCGACGGACCCGCCGTCATGCCCTCCGGTCCCATGAACACGTAGACCGCGGGAATGATCATGACGCCGGCTAAGATCGCGACTACGGTGTCGAAGATCTCGATCTGGTTGATCGACTTTCCGAGGTTCGCTTTATCCGGCACGTAGGAGCCGTACGCGACCATGATGCCCATGGCCACGCTCAGGCTGTAGAACAGCTGGCCGATCGCGTCCATGACGATAAAGAAGAACCGCCTCAGGGTCACGCCTTCCAGGCTCGGTATCAGAAATACACGCAGGCCCTGCAGACCGGTCACGATCCTGCCTGTATCCGTCGTGCGGCGCATCGTCAGCGAGAAGACCGCGATGCCGATGACCAGAATCAGCAGGATGGGCATGAGCACGCTCGAGGACTTCTCGATGCCGCCCTCGACGCCCTTAAACACGATGACCGCACAGATCGCGAGGAAGATCAGCATGAAGATAACGGGTTCGTACTGCCCTGTGATGAACGTCGTAAAAAACCCGTCCTGTGCCGCGTCCGCGCCGTGTCCGGTCAGGAACGCGACGAAATACTTCACGACCCAGCCTCCGATCACGCAGTAGTAGGGCATGATGATGAACGGAACCACGCTCGCGATGATGCCCATAAAGCCCGCACGCTTCCGCAGCACTTTATACGCGGTCAGCGGGCTCTGCTTCGTCTTCCGCCCGATCGCGATCTCGGTCGTCAGCAGCGTGAAGCCGAAAGTCAGTGCCAGCACGATATAGACGACGAGAAAAAGTCCGCCGCCGTTTCGCGCCGCCAGGTAGGGGAATCGCCAGATGTTTCCCAGTCCGACTGCCGAACCGGCTGCCGCGAGAACGAACCCGATCGAACCTTTAAACGATCCTCTGTGTTTCTGCTCCATGATCTCTCCTTAGATGTTTCTTTTTTCGCGCCTCATCATCATAACATACCCCCGGCCGGGGTGCCTTCCTTTATACCGGTCCCGAACAGGTTTTTACGCGCTCCGCAAGCCGGGCGAAAGGCGGAATACCTTCACTTCTCCGGATCCGTCAGTTCCAGATGATGATACAGCGCCCCGATCAGGTTCGCGTCGTTCCCGAAGCGGCAGGCCGTGATGCGGGGCCGGTACATCGGAAGATACGCCGCGTGTTTCCCGAAAAGCCTGCCGACCGCCCGGTCCAGCGCCTCGATCAATGCCGGCTGCCTGCTGATCCCGCCTCCGATCGCGAAGACCTCCACATCCAGCACGGACTGCAGTGACAGGATGCCCTTCGCCATATATGCGGCATAATCCTTAAGCGCGGCCTGCGCGGCAGGATCGCCCGCGTCCAGCCGGGAGAAGAACTCCCTGCCGTCGACGCTGCCCGGCCCGAGCCCGCAGCGCTCCTCATACCGGCCGGTGAGAGCCCCTGCCCCGCCGTGGGTCCCCCAGAGTGTCGGGACCCCGTACGCTCTGGCATGATCCGTCGAGATCCAGGAAAACTCTCCCGCCGCGAACGTCTGCCCTCGCCGGAGTTTCCCGTCCAGGATCAGTCCGCCGCCGACCGCGGTCCCGAGCGTCATCACGACGCCGTTTTTTACTCCGCGGAGCGCCCCTTTCCAGAGTTCGGCGAGCGCCGCGCACTTCCCGTCGTTTTCCGCGGTGACCGGGATGCCCAGCCGCTCAGACAAGAGTTCCGCGAGCGGGGTCTCATGGATGAAGGTCAGCGCGCCCCCGGTATAGAAATACCCCCGGGACGAGTCGATCCGGCCCGGCGCGCTCATGACCAGCGCTTCCGCCTGCGGATATCGTACGGCGATCGAGGCCAGCGCATCGATGTGCTCTTCGAGCGTTTCCGCCGCAGTCGGGGTCTCGCCTCTCTCCAGAATCTCCCCTTCGGGGTCCATCAGCGCGTATTTGATATTCGTTCCGCCGACATCGATGCCGAGATAACGTCTCATCATACTCCCTTTCCGCCGGAAATGCATTATAATCACCTTGGAAATACTCGGTTACAACAGTGTACCATACAGGGGGCAATTATGCTAAGAGAAGACTTTTTGTGGGGCGGCGCGGTCGCGGCGAATCAGCTCGAGGGCGCGTGGGACGCGGACGGAAAGGGAGTCAGCACCGCGGACTGCATGACCGCGGGGGCGGCCGACCGTGCGCGCGAGTATACGGACGGCGTGCTGCCCGGGGTGTATTACCCCTCGCACGACGCGATCGATTTTTATCACCGGTATAAGGAAGACATTGCCCTGTTCGCCGAGATGGGCTTCCGGTGTTTCCGGACTTCGATCGCCTGGACACGGATCTTCCCCGAAGGCGACGAGGCGGAGCCGAACGAGGCGGGGCTCGCGTTCTACGACGCGCTGTTCGACGAGTGTCTGAAGCACGGAATCGAGCCGGTCGTCACGATCAGCCATTACGAGACGCCCTATGCGCTCGTGAAGAAGTACGGTTCCTGGACGGACCGGCGGGTGGTCGGATTCTTCGAGAACTACTGCAGGGCGATCTTCACGCGCTACCGCGGGAAGGTGCGTTACTGGATGACGTTCAATGAGATCAATGTTCTCGCCCTGAACCCCGCGACCGCCGCGGGGATCCGCAGCAGCATGGAGGAGCCGGGACACTGGCAGACCGTGCTGCAGGCCGCGCACCACGAATTCCTCGCGAGCGCGAAGGCGGTGAAGCTGTGTCATGAGATCATCCCTGACGCGAAGATCGGCATGATGATGCTCTACCCCGTGACCTATGCCGCGACCTGCGCGCCCGAGGATGCCATGGAGCGGATCCGCTCGATGGACCTGCATTATTATTTCAGCGACGTGCAGGTGCGGGGAGCCTACTCCCCGAAGGCGCGGCGCATGCAGGAGCGGCTCGGCGTGAGGCTCGCGGAGGAGCCCGGCGACGCGGAGATCCTGCGGGAAGGCCGCGTCGACTACATCGGTTTTTCGTACTACATGAGCAGTCTCGCGAGCGCGGACCCGAAGCTGGCGAAGACCGGCGCGAACATGATCACCGGGATCCGGAACCCTTACCTCGAGGCGAGCGACTGGGGCTGGCAGATCGACCCGGTGGGCCTGCGGATCAGCCTGAACGAGCTCTACGACCGGTATCAGGTGCCGCTGTTCATCGTGGAGAACGGGCTGGGCGCGGTGGACGTGCCGGAGACGGCGGAGGACGGTTCGGTCACCGTCCATGACGACTACCGCATCGCATACCTGCGCCGGCATATCGAAGAAATGAAAAAAGCCGTCGACGAGGACGGCGTGGATCTGATGGGCTACACACCCTGGGGTGTGATCGATCTGGTGTCAGCCGGAACCGGCGAGATGAAAAAGCGCTACGGTTTCATCTATGTGGACCGCGACGATGAGGGGCGCGGGACGCTCGCGCGGAGCCGGAAGGACTCGTTTTACTGGTATCAGCGGGTCATCGCCTCGAACGGGGAGGAGCTGTAGGCCTCTCCCCGTCCGGCGGTTTTCGTGTCATTGCCCTGCGGGCGCTGCGCTTTCGCGGCGCCCGTTATCTCTTCCGGAACAGGCCCCCGCGCTTCGCGTGATCTTCACGGATCTCGTCGGCCCAGTCGTCGGAGAGCTGTGCGCTCGGCTCCGCGCACCGCATGGCGCTCACGGCCCGCGAGACCGTCGCGAAGTTCTTCTGCGTACCGACGCTGTCCGGGCAGTAATTCACCGCACGCTCCGGACGGATCCCGATGCTTCCCGCCGCGGCGACCGCGTCGATGTTCGCACCCAGGAACAGGAACTCCCAGCCGTCGGCTTCTTTCCGCTGTTCGATCATGCGCTTCACTGCGGGCTGGTCATACTGCCGGCTCGCGTTTTCGTAGCCGTCCGTCGTGATGATGAAAATGGTCTTCGCGGGGCGGTCCTCCTCGCGGGCGTATTTGTGGATCGTCTGAATACGCTCGATCGTGCTTCCAACCGCGTCCAGCAGCGCCGTGCATCCGCGCACGTAATAGTCCGCCGAAGTGATCGGCCGCACCTCCGCGATCGGTCTGCGGTCATGCAGGAGCTCGACCCGGTCGTCAAACAGCACCGTGGTCACCAGGGCTTCTCCCTCCTCTGCGCGCTGTTTCTCCAGCATCGCGTTATAACCGCCGATCGTGTCGGTCTCCAGGCCTCCCATGGAACCGCTGCGGTCCAGGATCATGACGACTTCCGTTAAATTCTTTTTCATATGAGTACCTCCCTTTCATGCTCTGCCCCGGGCATCTGCGGACCTGCGGTCCGGCGCCTGCGGGGCAATGTTTTCTTCTTACAGCGTCATAGTAGCGCATCGGAAGGCGGCGGTGGTCGCCCGGGAGGCGACATTGCGCAGGGCCGGAGCATGGCCCGGGAGGCGGCCGAAGCCCATAGAAAAAGCCGCCGGCGATCCGGCGGCGGAACAGGCACGTCCCGTGGTCCTGTCTTCTGTTATCCCAGCAGCGGCTGGTCGTAATCAAACAGCAGGGCGTTTACCTCGAATATATCGTATACATGATTCAGAATACAGTATTTGATCAGCACGTCGAACCGGCTCGCCGGCGACAGCGCCAGACCCGCTTTCGCGAGCAGGTCGACGGTCTCGTCGAGGCTCAGGCGCAGCGCGACCGCGAAAGCGCAGACTGTGCGCTTCGAGGGCTGGTAGTCGGCGCGGCTTCGGATCTTCGAGAAGAGCTTCCGGTCGATATTCGCCCGCTTATACACCTCGGGGTCCGTCATACCGCGCTCGTCGATCAGACGGAGCAGGCACTCCTGGAAAGTCTCGCCGATGTTTGACATGAGATCGTCGAGGCTGCGTGCCTGACGCGGAGGCGCCGGCACCGGTGCCGAGGCAGGAGCAGACGCGCGCGGTGCGGCGGGCGCCCGGTCGGCAGCTTCGGGATACGCCCGCGGTTCTTCTTCCGCTTTTTCCGTGAACGCGTCTTCATCCGCTCCACCGGACAGCAGATCTCGGAGGAACCGGGGCATCTGAGCCCTTCGCCCGGGCTTCGCTTCGCGCTTCGGGGCGCCGGCACCCGCGGGGGAAGCGGAGCGGCCCGAAGGCAGAGGCGCTTCCGGCCGTGCGGCGTTCGGCATGGCGCCCGGCGCGGAACGGTCTTCCGTAAAAGTTCCGAAATACTGCTGCAGGCGCGGACTCGCGACCCGCACCTCTTCTTCTCGGATGTACTCCCGCACCCGCGCGGCAAATCCCGCCGAGAGCTCGAAGGACGCGCGGTCATAAACGACCAGCGTCACCGTCATCTCCGGCGTCCCGTCATCCCCGGACGTCTCCAGAAACGCGCGGATCTCCGCCAGTGCGACCGACAGCGCCCGGTCCTTCGGAAAACCGTAGACTCCGGTCGAGATCAGCGGAAGCGCAATGCTCACGCACCCCAGCTGCGCGGCCAGCTTCAGCGAATTCCGATAGCAGGAAGCCAGTGTCGAAAGCTCCCCGGCACGGCCCCCTTCCCAGACCGGGCCGACCGTATGGATGATATACTTCGCAGGCAGCGCGCCCGCGCCCGTCGCAGCGGCTTCACCGGGTTCGATGCGGCCGATCCTCCGCCGCTCGGCCAGCAGCGCCTCGGCTCCCGCAGCCTCGTAGACAGCGCGGTCCGACCCGCTCGCATAGATCGGTTCCGGGTTCGCGCTGTTCACGACCGCATCCGCGGCGACCTTCGTGATGTCATGTCTGATGATCTGAAAAGGCAATGTTCTCTCCTCATGCCGCTGCGGCTTCAGATATTCCGGAGCGCCTCGCTCACGCTCGAAACTCCGACGATCTTCATTCCGTCGATCTGTCCGGCGTCTTTCAGTCCGCGCACGCAGACCTTCGGCAGGACGCAGGTCGTAAAGCCCTGTCTGGCGGCCTCCCGCACGCGGTCCGCGGCCCGGCTCACCGAGCGCACTTCGCCGGAAAGGCCGACCTCGCCGAACGCGATGACGCCCTCCGGCACCGGGCGGTCCGCCAGGCTCGACGCGATCGCCAGGACGACGCCGAGATCCGCTGAGGGCTCGGTCACGCGCATGCCGCCCGCGATGTTCACATAGACGTCTTCATCCCAGAGCTTCGCGCCGGCGCGCTTCTCCATGACCGCGATCAGCAGATTCAGCCGGTTATAGTCCACGCCCGCGGCAGTGCGCCTGGGCGCGGCGAAATTCGTTTTGCAGGCAAGCGCCTGGATCTCGACCAGAAGCGGCCGGGTCCCCTCCATGGAGCAGGTGACGACCGATCCCGGCGCCCCCTTCGGGCGCCCGTCGAGCAGGAACCCCGAGGGATCGGGCACTTCCGCCAGGCCGTCCTCGCGCATCTCGAACACGCCGATCTCGTTCGTCGCGCCGAAGCGGTTTTTCACGCTGCGCAGGATCCGGTAGGACGCACTCTTTTCGCCCTCGAAATACAGCACGGTATCGACCATGTGCTCGAGCATCCTCGGCCCCGCGACCGTTCCTTCCTTCGTCACATGCCCCACGAGGAACATGCTGATACCGAAGCCCTTCGCGGCCTGCATGAAGGTCATCGTGCACTCGCGGATCTGCGTGGGGCTTCCGGGCGATGCCGTAACGTCCTCGCGGTACATGGTCTGGATCGAGTCGATCACGACCGTGTCCGGCCGCCGCTCGTGCAGCACTTCCATGATCCGCTCCGCGTCCGTCTCGCACAGGAAACTCAGGGTGTCCGCGCACTCGCCGATGCGCTCGGCGCGCATGCGGATCTGCCGCAGCGACTCCTCGCCCGAAATATAGAGGACGTTCTGTCCGGCCGCCGCGAGGTTTCTGCAGACCTGCAGGAGGATCGTGGATTTTCCGATGCCGGGGTCGCCGCCGATCAGCACGAGCGATCCCTTCACGATCCCTCCGCCGAGTACGCGGTCGAGCTCCCCGAAGCCGGAAGCCGCACGCTCCTCGACGTCGGTGTCGATCTCCTTCAGAGTTTTCGGCGTCTGCGGCAGTCCCGCCGCAAGGCCTCCGCCGCCCCGGGCCGCGGTCTGCGCTTTTTTCGGGGCCGCAGGCGCCTCCACGAACGTGTTCCAGGCCTTGCATGACGGGCACTGGCCCATCCATTTCCCGCTCTCATATCCGCAGTCGCTGCAGAAAAAAACAGTCTTCGGTCTCGCCATCTTCCGCTCCTCGCCGTGCCGGGCCGCCCGCCCGGCTGCTCTTTTTAAGCAGGGAGGCCCGCCTGAAGCGGACCTCCCCGATCATAAAACCTTCCGTCTCTCAGCGTCTGACCGCCACTTTCGCGGGCTCGCCGTCGAGCTCGATCGTGAATGCGATCTTTCCGCCCATGCTGGTCTCGGTACGGTCTTCCTTCTCGCCGTCGACGATGATGTCATACTCCGCGTCATCACCCAGTCCGAGTGTGATCTGGACCTCGCCGGATCCCACGACCGTGAAGCTCACGCCGTCCGCGTCAAACGTAAAATCCGACACGTCCGTGCCCGGAACGGACTCGTAGAGGAACATCTCATTCCGCTCCAGTTTCGTGATATCCTTATACGTTTTCACTTTATAGATATCACCCTTATACTCGAAGCCGTCCTGCTTCGTCTTCGTCTCCAGCGAGCTGTCTCCGAAGGAGAGGGTCCCGTCAGTTACCGCGATGATCTCTTTAGCCATGTTCGTTTTTCCTTTTCTTAAATGGTTTATTCCTGTGTTTCTTCCGTAGAAGCGTTATCCGTCAATGTCCCGGCCGGCGACTCGGTTTCCTCCGCGATCACCCCGGAAACGTTCTCCGTGACGCCTGTCAGCGGCATGGAGACTTCCTCGATGGCAGTCAACTCCTCCGGCTCGGTCACCGGCAGCGTTTCCTGCGGTGTGAAGACCAGCTTCGTCCCGTCATAGGAGACCAGGACGTTCTGTCCGGACCGCACGAACCCGCTGAGGATCGCGTCCGCCATCTCATCCTCGATCTCGTTCTGCAGGACTCTGCGCAGCGGGCGGGCGCCGTACTTCTCATCGTAGCCCTTATCCAGCAGGTAGTCTTCCGCACTCTGCTCGACCGTGATGCTGATGTCCAGCTGATCCTTCGTCCGCTTCGAGATGTCGCGAATCATGATGTGAAAGATGTCGACCATGTTCTCCCTGGTCAGCTGGTGGAAGACCAGGATCTCGTCGATGCGGTTCAGGAACTCCGGCTTAAACATCTTATTCACGGTGTCCATGACGCCGCGCTTCATCAGTTCATAGTCCGCCTTCGGGTCCGCTCCGGACGAGAAGCCCAGCCGCTTCGGGGAGACGATCTTCTCGGCGCCGGCATTGGACGTCATGATAATGACCGTGTTCTTAAAATCGACCCTGCGGCCCTGCGCGTCCGTGATATGGCCGTCGTCGAGGACCTGCAGCAGGATGTTGAACACATCCGGGTGGGCCTTCTCGATCTCGTCGAACAGGATGACCGAGTAGGGGTTCCGGCGGATCTGCTCCGAGAGCTGGCCGCCCTCCTCGTAGCCCACGTAGCCGGGAGGCGAGCCGACCATCTTCGATACGCTGTGTTTCTCCATGTACTCCGACATGTCGACGCGGATGATCGAGTTCTCCGTGCCGAAGAGCGCCTCGGCCAATGCCTTCGACAGCTCCGTCTTACCGACGCCGGTAGGTCCGAGGAACATGAACGAACCGATCGGGCGCTTCGGGTCCTTCAGGCCCACACGGCCGCGGCGGATCGCCTTCGAGACCGCGGTGACGGCCTCCTCCTGTCCGACCAGGCGCTCATGCAGGGTCGCCTCGAGATTTTTCAGGCGTTCCGCGTCGCCCTCGGTCAGCTTCCGGACCGGGATCTTCGTCCACATCGCGACGACGTCCGCGATCTCAGGCTCGCGGATCAGCGGGCGGTGTTCTTCCTTCTCGATGCGCCACTGCTCCATCGCCTCGGCGAGCGCGGCCTTCCGGTCCATCTGGTTCGTCTTCAGGACCGCGGCCTTCTCGTAGGCTTCGTTCTTTATCGCGTCTTCCTTCTCCAGCTCGATCGCGTCGACTTCCTCCTCGAGCTTCTTAATGTGCTCGGGGACCTCGAACACGGTCAGGCGGGTCTTCGCGGAGGCCTCGTCGATCAGGTCGATGGCCTTATCGGGAAGGAACCTGTCATTAATATACCGCGCGGAGAGCTTCACCGCGGACTCGATCGCCTCGTCGGTGATGATCACGTGGTGGTGTTCTTCGTAGGCGTGCCGCAGGCCCTTCAGCATCTCGACGGCCTCCTCCTCGGTGGGCTCGTCGATCGTCACGGGCTGGAAACGGCGCTCCAGCGCGGCGTCCTTCTCGATGCGCTTCCGGTATTCGTCGATCGTCGTCGCACCGATGACCTGGATCTCGCCGCGCGCCAGGCACGGCTTCAGGATATTCGAGGCGTCCAGCGCGCCCTCGGCGCCGCCGGCTCCGATGATCGTGTGGATCTCATCGATGAACATCAGGATATCGCCCTGCTCCTCGACTTCCTTGATCACCTGCTTAATGCGCTCCTCGAACTCGCCGCGGTACTTCGAACCCGCGACCATGCCGGACAGATCGAGCATCATCAGGCGCTTATCCTTCACGGTATCCGGGACCGTTCCGTCCGCGATCCGCTGCGCGAGCCCTTCGGCGATGGCGGTCTTTCCGACGCCGGGCTCACCGATGATGCAGGGGTTGTTCTTCGTGCGGCGCGACAGGATCTGGATCGTGCGCTCGATCTCGTCGGCGCGGCCGATGACCGGGTCCAGCTTTCCTTCGCGGGCCAGCTGCGTCAGATCGCGCGAGAACGCGTCGAGGCCGGGCGTGTCGCTCTGCCCCTGCGGGCCGCCCTGTCCGGGCGCCGCGCGGTTCGGGCCGCCCATCGGGCCGTTATTCATGCGGCCCTGGGCCTGACGCTGAGCGTCCGCCCCGATCGTGATCATCGCGTCCACATACAGACGCTGCACGCTCACGCCCATCGTGTTCAGAAGGCGCGTCGCCACGCACTCTCCCTCCTTCACCATGGCCACGAGGATGTGCTCGGTGCCGGCCAGACCCGAGTGGAACTGATCCGCCTCCTTCTGGGCGTTCTCCAGGACCTTGCGGGCCTTCGGGGTATAGTCGTCCCGCTCAGCCAGATGCACCGGGGACACCGGGGCGACCTGCTGCTGGATGAGATTGATCACTTTTTCCTCGGTCACGCCGTGGATCCGCAGGATCCGGGACGCGGTGCCCGAGCCTTCCTTCAGCAGTCCCAGCAGAATGTGCTCCGTGCCGACGTAATTATGATCCAGCTCCTGGGCCGAATTCTTCGCGATCTGCAGGGCATGTTTCGCCTTTGCAGTAAAGCGATCGTACATCATTTCAGTGGTTCCTCCTTAAAACTACAGCAGTTCCGGCAGCATGGCGCGGACGAATTCCGCGCGGTCTGCGCCGAGATTATCGGTATTATTGTAATTCATGGTCTTCAGGGCCAGTGCCGCCGGACAGCAGTTCACCATCAGCCCGAACACGTTCAGCGGACCGGAAAGCGTGATCAGCTCCTCGCCCAGACCCGCGCGCAGCGACGACAGCGAAGCCATCGCGTCACGCACGGACAGGAGTCTCGCGTACTTCAGGCGGCCGTAAGCCTTCGCGGCTTCGTCCTCGCGCATCACGGGCGTGTAGCGCTGCTCGCGCGCCTGCTTTTCGTTCACCGCCAGATGCGACGCCAGCCGGTAGACCAGCGCGACGATCTCCTCCTCGGAGACGCCGAGCGTGTTCTGGTTATAGACCTCGAACAGCCGGCCGGCCTTCTCCTCGCCTTCGCCGAACGCGTTCCGCACGCCTACGCCGAAGCGCGCGACCTCGTTCACGAGTTTATGAAACTGCGGGCTCGCCGACAGATACGGCAGATGCAGGATCACCGAGACCCGCAGGCCCGTTCCCATGTTCGTCGGGAACGCGGTCAGATATCCGTAGCGGTCATGGAACGCGTAATTAAAGTGTTCGTTGATCGCGTCGTCGATCTTCGTACAGATGTTCCAGAGCCGGTCCAGCGTGACCTCGGGGGAGAGCACCTGGATGCGGATGTGGTCGTCTCCTATCAGCGCGACCGACACGCCCTCGTCCGCCGACATGTACAGGCCGGAGGGGCGCACGCGCTGGGACAATGTCTCGTTTATCACGCGGTGCTCCCGCAGCGCGTTCTTCTGCAGCGCGGACATGCGGTCCAGCCGCAGGAAGCTCCAGGTCTCGCCGGTCGGGGTCTTCCAGCCGTCCATCTTATCGCGGAGCTTCGCGATGAGTTCCTCGGCGTCGTCATTGCTCAGTTTATTCGGGAACGCGTAATCCCGCAGGTTCCGTGTCAGTCGGATGCGGGCCGCCACGAAGATCTCGTTCCCCACGTTCGGATCCTCATACCAGTTCATAACAGATCCTCCTCCGCTCCGGGGGCGGTCCCTTCGGCTCCGGGTTCCGTGCCCGCCGCCTCGTCACCTTCCGGGAAAAACTCGAGATCCGTCACGCCGGCCTCCATGTTCTTCAGGAACCGGATCTGGTCGCGGTACTTCGCGGCGCTCTCGAAATCCTCGACCGCGACCGCGTCCGCCAGCTGGTTCTCGAGCAGGCGGATCTCCTCCTTCGGAGTCAGCGCCTTCGCCGGGGCGCCGCCCGCCTGCGCGGGAGCGTCGGAATTCAGCCAGCCGTAGGCCGGATGCTTTCCGGTGTGGCGGTCGCCGGCTTGGACGTTCTTAACATTCTCATTCATCAGCGGCCCGAAGATATCGTAGCAGGTCGCGCAGCCGAAGCGGCTGGCCTCCACGAATTCCTTATACGACGTGCCGCACTTCGGGCAGATGATGTTCTTCAGTTCCTCGGGGGCCTTCGGGGCCTGCTCCGAGCTCAGGTTCATCGTCCCCATCATCTCCGCGACGAGCTTTCCGATCGGGTTCGACTCGTCCATCATCTGGTCCATCATGATGTTCATGGCTTCCATGCCCATCTCCTGGACGCACTCGGCGCAGAAGTTATGCTCGACCTTCTGGCCGTTCTCCAGCGCGATCAGTTTTACCACGGCTTCACGGGCCCTGCACTTCTCACACAGCATCGGTCTGTCCGTCCTCCTCTTCATAACTGTTCAGGATCTTATCGACCACATCGTGGATCTCGCTCCGGCTCACGCCCTTGCAGCTCGCCTTCGCCAGCACCACGGAAAGATCGCTGTAAAGATCCTTTACCGCCTGCATCTTATCCGCGTCCACGGAGATCACCGCGCCGCGCCTGCGGTCGAGCTTCACGAAGCCTTCCTGACGGAGGACCGCATAGGCTTTATTCACGGTGTGCATGTTAATGCCGATGGTGTCTGCCAGCTGGCGCACAGAGGGCAGCGAATCCCCCTCATGAATCACGTCGTTCGCCAGACCGTATATGATCTGGTTCCGAAGCTGCATGTAGAGCGCCTCGTCGCTGTTAAAATCGATCTGTATGTAAAACATACGCTCCTCCCGGACCGCGGCATGGATGCCGGCACGATAGTGTTCTATCAAATATAGAACAAGTATACCGTAAGGGCGGACAGGTTGCAAGAGAAAAGAAAGAAGAAAAAGCGGAAGCGGACGACATGCAAAAACGCTGTCCGCCCGCTTCCGTCAATGTTTTCGGCCGAAGGTCCGTCCCGTCCATGGACCGGCGCCGCGGTCAGGCCCTGTTAAACGCGCTCTTCGGCTGCCTGCAGCGCGGGCAGCGCCAGTCTTCGGGCAGATCCTCGAACGCGGTCCCCGCGGGAATGCCGTTCGCGGGATCGCCCTCCGCGGGATCGTAGACATATCCGCAGACCGAACAGACGTACTTTCCGGTCGCGGTCTTAAACGTTACTTCGCCGGGCGGGATGACCGCGGGCGGATCGTTCAGGTCGACCACCTTTCGGTTTTCGAGATTCTCATATCCCAGCGGCGTATGCGTCGACAGATACACGGTCGGGTGTTCGCTGATGAACGCGCGCACCTGATCGAGCGTCGCGCGGGCCGCGGCGGCGTCCTCGAAGACCACGGACAGCTCGTTTTCGTACAATGCCTCGTCCGTGTAAGTCACGTCTCCGTGGATCATCCAGAACAGGCCTTCGCTCTCGGCGATCACGACGGCATTGCCCGTCGTGTGGCCCGGCGCGGGGATGTAGGTGACGCCCTCGGCGATCTTCATGCTGGCCGGGAAGTTATCATACGGGCCGTCGGTGAAGGCCGCGGCCTCGACATTAGGAAGTGCGGACAGCTCGTCGGCCTTCGCCTCTTCCGGCGAACAGATGATCCGCGCGTTCGGGAAGCCGGCCAGCGCGCCGGTGTGATCCGCGTGCTTATGCGTGATCAGGATCTTCGTGACCTGCTCCGGGGCATAGCCCAGCGCCGCGAACGCGTCCGTATACTCCGCGATCTTCGTTCCCATATAGATCATGGTCGTCTCGTCCGGGACCGCCTCGGGAAAGCCCGCGGGCAGGCCGGTGTCGACCAGGATCACCTCGTCTCCGGTGTCGATCAGGTAGTTCTGCAGGCTCGAGCGGTAGCGCACGGCCGGGTCGAACGCGTCCATGCCTTTCTCGCCGCCGAGCGCGAACGGCTGCGTCATATATCCGTTTTCACAGAGTTTCACTGCTAAGATCTTCATATATGGCCCCCCTGCTGATATGTAGGGATCGTCAATGTTTCCGAGATCATCATATAGGAAAAAGACCGCCGCGCATAGCCTGCGCGGCGATCTCTTTTTATAAACTCTTTCTCATTTGCCGCTTCCGCGGCCCGGCCGGAGCCCGGTCTACTCGTCGAAACCGCCGTCCTCGCTCTCCAGCAGGCGCTTTTCCATCTGCTCGAGCTCGCTGATAAATCCTTTCGCGCCGGCCCTGCTCTCGGGGAGATTGAACTCGGGGGTCTTCGCGGACGCTGCGTCAGCCGCCGCGGCCGCAGCCTCACCGGCAGCCTTCTCCGCAGCCGTTTCGGCAGACCGGACCGTCTCTTCCGCGGCCTCCGCCGCAGGGGCGATGACCGTCTCGGGATTTCCGTCATAGCCTCCGTAGGTGATCTCCGCTCGCTCCGCGGTCCGGACCGGTTCCGGATCAGCGGCCGGCTCTTCGGTCATGGGCTCCGCGTCGTCGAAGAAATCGTCCTCGAACGGGCCGCCGGTCTCAGGCTCCTCATCGAACGGGCCGTCACCGTCGGGGCCGCCGCCGAAAGGACCGCCGCCGCGGGGGCCGTCATCGTAAGGACCGTCATCATAAGGACCGTCGTCATAAGGACCGCCTGCCGATGCTCCGCCTTCCAGCTCCGCGATCCGCGCTTTCTTCTTCGCGTTCGCAGCGGCCAGGGCGATCGTCGCGATCAGGAACGCTGCCGCAGCCGCGCCGAGGCCGATCGGAAGGATCTTATCTTTCAGGCCGCTCTCCGCAGGCGCGGGCTCGGTCTCCGCAGGCGCTGCGGTCTCCACCTCGGTCTCAGGCTCCTGCGGAGCCTCCAGGGTCTCGCGGACATAGCGCTGCAGCGTCTGCTCGCGAGCGTCGTAGCGGTAGAAGCCCAGCTCGCCGTCGGGGTTCACGACGTGGACCAGTGCGAAATCATCGTCCGTACCGTTTCCGGCCTTCCACGCCTGGATCACATCCGCAGTGTAGGCGGGCACGGTCTCGCCGGTCTCTTCGCCATCCGCGTTCGTGACCGCTTCGCCGCCGTTTTCATTCTCCGTGACATTGACCTCGATCTCGGTCTCGGCGAAGCCCTCCGGAACTCCCGCCGCGTTCGTCAGCGGAATGACTGCATGGGTGCCGTTGATCATGACGAGCGGACTGAACGAATCGCTGCTCTCATCCCAGACCAGGAAATGTCCGTGATTCAGGTCGCGGTCCGCCACGCGGAACAGATAAGCGTCCGCGTGCAGGGCTTTTCCGACCTCGATCGCGGTCTGGCCCTCGCCATAGTTCATGCTCGTTGCCTCAAAACCGTCAGGCAGGTAGTCCGCGTTCAGTTCTTCGACAATGTACCAGGTCTCCCCGTCGATCTCGACGACCAGATCCTCGTTCACCTGCTCGGGCGTCTCGCTCTCGGGCTCGGTGGTGGGCTGGTTCGGATCCGCGGGCTGCGTGGGCTGAGTCGGCTGCGCGGGCTGGTCGGGCTGCGCGGGCTGAGTGGGAGCAGGAGCTGCAGAGGCTACGGTGACAGAACCAGAACCCAATGCCGGAGCTAACGGAGTTTCATCCATAGTGTATATTTCATAAGATGAAACATTTAAGCCAGAAGTACCTTCACCCCTGGCAGTAAAAGTCAATGTACTTCCCAGATTCGTTGTGCTTGCATCAGGAGCATATAAAACAATTCTTACCCCTCCGCCTCCGCCACTGGCTGAGGACCCTCCATTAAAATCTAGGACAGAAGAGTTATAGGTTAAATCT
>JAEEGL010440805.1_pt1 | contig 20246 bp, 21 predicted proteins | sample 9134231 | NCBI WGS metagenome assembly JAEEGL01 (sample SAMN16246548, study PRJNA631951) | gut metagenome | biome: gut microbiome; feature: rumen; material: fiber-attached | host: Bos | place: Iran: Karaj | collected 2018-10 | reverse complement strand
TCCATGTCGAAGTCGAAGTAGGGCAGCACGTCGATCTTGTTGATCAGCAGCACGTCGCAGACGGTGAACATCAGCGGGTACTTCAGGGGCTTGTCGTGGCCCTCGGGCACGGAGAGGATAGCGGCGTTCCTCACGGCGCCGGTGTCGAACTCCGCCGGGCACACCAGATTGCCCACGTTCTCCAGCACCACCAGGTCCAGATCCTCGGTGCCGATCTCCTTGAGACCCTGCTCGGTCATGCCGGCGTCCAGGTGGCACATGCCGCCGGTGTGGATCTGGATGACCTTGGCGCCGCTGGCCTGGATGGTCTCCGCGTCCACGGCGGAGTCGATGTCCGCCTCCATGACGCCGATCCGCAGCCGGTCCTTCAGCCGGGCGATGGTGGCCATCAGGGTGGTGGTCTTGCCGGCGCCGGGGGAGCTCATCAGGTTCAGAAGGAAGGTCTTCTCCCCCTTCAGCTGCCCGCGGATCCGCTCGGCCTCGGCATTGTTGTCGGCGAAGATGCTCTCCTTGACCTCGATGATCCGTACTTTATCCATAGGTCGTCCTCCTCTTTCGTATTTCATGGGTCGAAACGGCTTTTTTCCTGCCTAACAGATTAATTATATCGTATTTTTCGCGAAAAGCCAACAGAAGTTTTGGCGATCGGGCCGGTTTTTGACCGCAAAAAGGACGCCCGGCGGGGCGTCCTTCTCACTTGCGTATTCCCTTTTTTCACAGCTCCCCCTGCCGGCCGGCCAGGCACAGGGGCAGCTCCAGCCGGTTGGCCTCCAGCAGCTCCCGGTCCCGCAGGATTTTCCCCGCCGGGCCGTCGGCGGCCACGGCGCCCCGGCTCAGCAGGATCACCCGGTCGCAGGTGTCCCAGATCATGTCCAGGTCGTGGGAGGTGATGAGCTTCGTCTGGGGCAGGTCCCGGATGGTACGGATCACCAGCCGCCGGTTGAAGGGGTCCAGGGCCGAGGTGGGCTCGTCCATGAGGATGGCCTCCGGCTCCATGGCCAGCACCGTGGCGATGGCCGCCATGCGCTTTTCGCCGCCGGAGAGCTTGTGATTGTGGCGGTGCTTCAGGTCCTGCAGACCCAGCCGGTCCAGCACGGCGTCCACCCGGGCGTCCGCCTCCTGCCGGCTCGCCCCGTAGTTCAGGGGGCCGAAGAGCATGTCCTCGTACACCGTGGGCATGAACATCTGGTTGTCGGAGTTCTGCAGCACGAAGCCCAGCTTCCGCCGGACCTCCGGCAGATTCTTCTTCGTCACCTCCACGCCGTCCACGGTGATGGCGCCCTCGTGGCCCACCAGGCCCAGCAGGGCGCGCATGAGGGTGGTCTTGCCGGCGCCGTTGGCGCCGATGAGGCCCACGGACTCCCCTTTTTCGATGGCGAAGGACACGTCCCGGATCACCGGCACGTCCTTTTCATAGTATGCGGTCACGTGTTCAAAGCGGATCATCGTATCCCTCCCGTCAGGAGACTTCCCAGCAGCCCTGCCAGGTCGAAGACTCGGCACAGGACGAAGGCCGCCGTCCACGCGGCGAACCAGAGGGCGTCCCGGGCCGTGCAGCGCTGGTCCGCGGCGTAGGTGAAGCTGCCGTTGAAGCCCCGCAGCTGCATGCTGCCGTACAGCTCCTCCGCCCGGTCCATGCTTCGCAGCAGCAGCTGGCCCAGGAAGGAGCCCCAGGCGGCGAAGCGGATGCCCTTCTGCCCCGGGGCGCGGAGATGGTAGGCGTCGGTCATCACCGACAGCTCCTCCGTCATCACCCCCACGTAGCGGAAGGTCAGCAGCAGCAGCGTCACCAGCAGGGAGGGCACGTGCATCCGCCGCAGGGCGGCGCACAGGGCGTCGATGGGGGTGGTGGCCACCAGCAGGAAGGAGGCCGCCAGGCAGAAGACGCCCTTGGCCATCAGGGTCACCATGCTGACCACGCCGCCGGACACGGCCGTGCCGCCCACCACCAGCGCCGGCGCGCGGTCGAAGATGGGGTTGAAGACTCCCACCGCCAGCACCAGAGGCAGCACGAACCGCAGCTTCCGGAAGCAGGTGCCCACCGGGACGCCGCTGAGGGAGAACAGCAGCGCCGGATAGAGGATCATCATCAGCACGCCGCTGAGCTGATACTTGCCGAAGGACACCGTCACGGCGATATATGCGATTGTCGTCAGCAGCTTGGCGGCGGGACAGAGCCGGTGGACCGGGGAGTCCCCGGCGGCCAGCGTGTCCATCTCCCGCAGCTCAAGGAGCGAGCGGTCCATCCTGTTCATGGCGGTCTCCGTTTACATGGAAAGCAGGGGCATCCGAAGATGCCCCTGGTTTATCGGGTTTTTCTCTTATGCGGCGTGCTTTTTCCGGCGGAAGAAGCCGCCGGCCAGCGAGATCACCACGGCCAGGCCCGCCACGATGGCCGAGCCCACCAGGCCGGACACGGTGGTGCCGGCGGGACTCTCGCTGTTGGGGAAGGCGTAGTCGGGCAGGAAGGCGGTGGCGTCCTGGATGGAGGCGGCCGTATCCGCCGCCTTGCTGTCCACGCCGTAGCTCTCCTCGTCCAGGCCCATGTTCTGGCTGTAGCCGGCCTCCTCGTTGCCGAAGAGGGCCCACTCCAGACCGTCGGGGTTGGAGCTGGCGATCAGGGACAGGCCGCCGCCCACGATGACCACCACCACGGCCAGGATGGCGATGGTGGATTTCAGGGAGCGGACCTTGCCGCCGGCGGACGCCTTCACCTCCCGCAGCAGCTCGGGCCGGGACTCGAACACGAACACCAGCACCGCCGCCGTCACCACGCCCTCAATGAGGCCGATGGCCAGGTGGATGGGCTGCATCAGGGCCACGAAGGTGCCGAAGGGCAGCTCGGTGATCCCGGAGAGGGTGGTCTCCAGCACCACGGAGAAGGCGCCCAGCTGCAGCGTCACCACGCAGCCGATAATGGAGGCCGCGATGATCCGCAGGCGCTGGGCGGAGCGGGTGTCCCCGCCGAACCAGCTGCTGCGCATGATGGGCCGCCAGATGAGGTAGTAGCCCACGAAGCAGCCGTAGAAGGCCATATTCCAGACGTTCGCGCCCAATGCCATCAGCCCGCCGTCGGCGAAGAAGAGGCATTGGACCGCCAGAATCACGATCATGGACAGGAAGCCCGCCTGGGGACCCAGCAGAGCCGAGAGCAGCATGCCGCCGCACATGTGGCCGGAGGAGCCGGTGCCGGGGATGGTGTAGTTGATCATCTGTCCGGCGAAGACCAGGGCGGCCGTCACCGCCATGGTGGGCAGCTTCTGGGGCTCGTCGTCCTTCTTCAGCTGGCGGATGGACGTGCCGGCTACCACGCCGGACGCCGCGTACATGGTTGCCGCTACAGCCGGAGCCAGCAGCGCGTCTGCCATATGCATAACGCTTCCCCCTTTTGCGTTTTTTCGTGGTTTCAGTATAACATCCCCATGGTTTCGCACAAGCCCCCGGGGGGGTTGTTTTTTTCGCAGGCACCGGGTATAATTGCAATAATATGACAATTCCCGCCGGGGCGTCCCGGCTGAAGGAGGCCGCCATGCACGACCACGATCACGATCACGACCATGCCCACGACCACGAGCACGACCACGAGCATACCCACGGGCACACCCACGACCACCCCCATCCCCACCGCCACGAGAACACCCCCGCCGTCCTCAACCGCCTGTCCCGGGCCATCGGCCACCTGGAGTCGGTGCGGAGGATGGTGGAGGACGGCCGGGACTGCTCGGAGGTGCTGATCCAGCTGGCGGCCGTCCGCTCGGCCCTGAGCTCCGTCAGCCGCATCATCCTGAAGGACCACATCGAGCACTGCGTGGTGGACGCGGTGGAGGCCCACGACCAGGAGGCCATCGAGGAGCTGAACAAGGCCATCGACCACCTGTTCAAATCGTGAAAAACAGAAAAGAGGCGCGGAGCCGTCGGGCTCCGCGCCTCTTTTTTCTCTATTCAGCGGGCAGCGCCCCGGATCAGCGCCACGGCCACGTCGTTGACGTTGGTGCCGGTGGGACCGGTGACGATCAGCCCGTCCGCCCGCTCCAGGGCGTGGTAGGAGTCGTTGTCGGCCAGCGCCCGGGCGATATCCACGCCCTGCTCCGCCAGACGGCGGGCCGTATCCCCGTCCACCATGCCGCCGGCGGCGTCGGTGGGCCCGTCTGTGCCGTCGGAGCCCACGGAGAAGACGAGGACGTTGTCCAGACCCGCGATGCCGGGGGCCGCGGACAGGGCCAGCTCCTGGTTCCGGCCGCCCTTCCCGGCGCCCGTCAGACGCACCACCGTCTCCCCCCCCGCGAGAAGGGCCAGGTCCCGGCCATCGCAGGCGCGGTCCCGGGCGGCAGCCGCCAGAGCTTCCCCGGCCTCCCGGGCCTGGCAGCACAGCCGGTCCGTCAGGATCTCCGGCTCGTAGCCCAGCTCGGCGCAGGCCTGCGCTGCCGCGGCGCACAGGGCCCGGACGCTGCCCACCACCCGGATCTCCGCGTTGTGCAGCTCCTTGGGGGTCTCCTCCCCCAGCAGCTCACGGGCCCGCGGACTCAGGGGCAGGCCGTACTTCTCCGCCACGGCCAGGGCCTGGGCGCAGGTGGACCGGTCGGGCGCGGCGGGGCCGGAGGCGATCATGTCCGGCGGGTCCCCCAGCACGTCGCTGAGGACCACGGAGTACACCCGGGCCGGGGCGCAGCGGAGGGCAAACCGCCCGCCCTTCACGGCGGAGAGCCGCTTGCGGACGGTGTTCATCTCCACGATGTCCGCCCCGGAGGCCAGCAGCCGGCCGGTGATGTCCTGCAGCTCCCCGGCGCTCACCAGGGGGTCCTCGAACAGGGCGCTGCCGCCCCCCGACAGCAGGAACAGGACGGTGTCCCCCTCCCCCAGGTCCGATACCAGCGCCAGCGCCTCCCGGGTGGCCCGGAAGGAGTTTTCATCCGGCACCGGATGGCCCGCCTCCCGGCAGCGGACGTCGGGGATGGGGCCCGCCACGTGGCCATACTTGGTGATGACGATGCCGCTGTCCACCGCGTCGCCCAGGCACTCCCGGGCGGTCCTTGCCATCTGCCAGGCGGCTTTCCCGGCGGCCACCAGCACCACCCGGCCGGGGAAGGTCCTGCCCTCCAGGGCCCGGCGCACCGCCTCGTCCGGCAGGACGGCGGCGATGGCCCGGTCGATGATATAAGCGGCGTCCCGGCGCAGTCGCTCCCTCATGGCCGCGCCCCTCACCCGTTGACCACGTTCCGGGGCGCGCCGGCCAGGAAGGCCCGGGCGTTCTCCACGGAGCAGTCCATGATCCGCTGGCGGCTCTCCCGGGCGCCCCAGGAGATGTGGGGGGTGATGATGCAGTTCTTCGCCTTCAGCAGGGGGTTGTCGCCCCGGATGGGCTCCGTGGACACCACGTCCAGCCCGGCGGCGGCCACCTTGCCGCTGTTGAGGGCCTCCGCCAGGTCCGCCTCGTTGATCAGCAGGCCACGTGCGTTGTTGATGAGGATCACGCCGTCCTTCATCTCCTCGATGGCGGCGCGGTCGATCATGCCGGCGTTCTCCGCCGTCAGGTTGCAGTGGAGGGAGATCACGTCGGCGCGGGCGTACAGCTCGTCCAGCTCCACGTACGCCCCGATCTCCCGGCCCTCGTCACAGGGGAAGGGATCGAAGGCCAGGACCTCCATGCCCAGAGCCCGGGCGATCCGCCCCTCCTGCCGGCCGATGCGGCCGAAGCCGATGATGCCCAGGGTCTTCCCCTCCAGCTCGATGAGGGGGTAGTCCCAATAGCAGAAGTCGATGCAGTTCTCCCACTTTCCCTCGTGGACCGTCCGGTCGTGGTGGCCGATATGGTGGCAGATCTCCAGCAGCAGGGCGATGGAGAACTGGCTCACCGAGGCGGTGCCGTAGGCGGGCACGTTGGACACGGGGATGCCCCGCTCCCGGGCGCAGGCCAGGTCCACCGTGTTGTAGCCGGTGGCCATCACGCCGATGAACCGGACCGAGGGGCAGGCCTCCAGCACCCGCCGGGTGACGGGCGTCTTGTTGGTGAACAGGATCTCCGCGCCCCCGACCCGGCGGATGATCTCCTCCACGTCGTCCACGGGGGTGCGGTCATAGACCGTCAGCTCCCCCAGGGCCGCCAGGCCCTCCCAGCTGAGATCGCCGGGGTTTTCCGTATAGCCGTCCAGTACAACGATCTTCATTGCTCGTCCTCCTCGTCCGTATAGTCCATCTCCAGAGCCGCCAGAGCCGCCTCCGCGCCGGGGCGGGAAAAACCCTCGCCGGAGAGGATCCGCTCCAGCCGGTCCCGGTTCCGGCGGGCCAGGGCGGCGGCCCGCTCCGCCGTCTCCGCCAGCTTCTCCCGGGGGATCACCGCGATCCCGTCCCCGTCGCCCACCAGCACGTCGCCGGGCCGGACGGTCACGCCGCACACGGCGACGGGATGATTGATTTCCCCGGGGCCGACTCCGGTGGGACCGGCAGGCGCCGTCCCCCGGGCGTAGACGGGGAAATCCGTCAGTCGGGACAGGGCCTCCCGGTCCCGGACGCAGCCGTCCACCACGAAGCCCGCCAGGCCCCGGGTCCGGGCCCAGGCCGCCATCAGCTCGCCGCAGAGGGCGTGCCGCGGATCGCCGCCGGTCACCACCACCACGTCCCCGGGCCGGGCCAGGTCCAGCGCCAGGTGGAACATCAGATTGTCCCCGGGCGGACAGGCGACCGTGAAGGCCGTACCCAGCAGCGGCGCGGCGTTCATGGGCATCAGAGCGCTGCCCACGGCGCAGTCCCCGCCCAGGCAGTCGGCGACGTCGGCGGCGGAGACGCCCCGCAGCGCCTCCACCAGGGCCCGCTCCGGTCGGGGAAAGGTCCTCTTTACTCTGCATTTAGTTGACATAATGCACATCCTCCCTTCCGGATGGTGGGGGCGGCCGCTGCAAAGACGCGGAGCGGGGGCTCTCTCCCGCTCCGCGCAGTATATGCGGCGATTTATCTGCCGGCTCCCGTCAGCAGCCGGCGGCCGGTTTTCTTTTCGGTCAGGGTGAACACCAGGGTGATCAGCGCCATGTAGATCAGCAGGATGGCGATGCTGGGCAGCAGGTACAGGAAGGGCACGGGGATCCATTTGTAGAAGATGTCCAGCAGGAAGTTCCCCTCCGTCTCCACGGAGAAGAAGTAGTTGGCCTTGGGGTGCAGGCCGGTCCAGCGCAGCAGCATGTTGACGCCGAAGGTGGCCAGGGCCACGCAGACGAGGGTCAGGCAGGTGCCGGGCAGATCCCGGAACCGGGGCCGGTACAGGCCGAAGGTGACGATGGACAGGGCCTCGATGATGATCATGAAGTGGGTGCCGAAATAGCCCAGCATCCGGGGCAGCAGCAGAGAGTAGCCGTCAAAGCCCATGCCGGGCATCACCACGGCCATCAGCGCCCCCAGGGGGCCCACGAAGAAGCAGAAGCTCAGCAGGGGCCGCTTGCCGGTCAGCACCGCCACCGGGATCAGCAGCATGTTGATGTTGCACAGCTGCAGCGGCAGCTCGCCCCACCAGTTGAAGCCGCCCATGGACGCGGTAAGCCGGTCGAACTCCGCATCGATGGACAGGAAATACTTGTAGACGAAGAAGCCGATCAGCGTCAGGGCGCAGGCCGTCACGATCACGGCCTTCTTCGTCCCGTCGCTCTTGCGCCGGACGATGAGACTGGCCGCGATCAGCAGCAGGATGAAGGCGGCGAAAACACCGCAGAAAACGGCGTTGAAGGGCCGAAGGATCCAGGCGGAATCATTCATTTTGGTTTCCTCCCTCTTTTTTTCTGCTCCGGGCTCTCTCAACGGCGAACCCGATCCGCTCCAGCCGCAGCAGCCGCGCCAGCTGCAGGGTCGCCTCGCCGACCGCAAGAGCCGGGGGGATGTCCCACACCACGTGCTGCTTGACGAAGATGATGCTGCAGCAGACCAGCAGCAAAAACACGAAATTGAACCACTTGTACCACAGGGGGATCCTCCGGCAGCCCAGGGTGCCCCGCCAGCAGAAATAGCTGAAGGCCACGTGGAGGGACGGGAACAGGTTGACGGGATTGTCCATGAAGTAGGTGAACCGCACCCACAGGGAGAACAGATCCGTGCCCGTCACCTGGGGGCGCTCCATGGTGCAGGGGAAGCACAGGAAGATGGCGGCGGAGATCAGCAGATTCAGGATATAGGCGGCGGCGAACCGGTAGCCGCGGGCTTTGCTCTCCGACAGGATCCAGACGCAGCTCACCGGCCAGGAGATGAACGCCAGGTAGTACACGGCGATCCAGGGAGCGGAAAAGGGGATCGCCAGGTCCAGGGCCGTGGTCAGATCGTGGGGCGGCGGCATCAGCGGGAGCAGAAGCTGGGTGCCGCTGAAGGCCGGCATCTGCACGGCGTACATGGCCGCCAGGCAGAGCCACACGTACAGGGGAAAACGCCGGAAAACCGGCCACTCCGTCAGGATCCGCCGCAGCACGCTGTTCGATTGTCCGGCGGCTTCCTTGCTCATGGTCTCTCCTGCCCGCTGCGCGGCCCGGGGCCGCTCTCATTATTATTCCTATGATACCACGCCGGAGCGGGATCATCAACCCCGCGGCGCAATTCTCCCGGCCCGTTCCCGGAAAAAGCCGGGGTTTTCTTTCCGATTGCACGCAGAAAGGCCGCCCGGGCGGGCGGCCTTTCGCTTTTCGTCGGTCCTTATACGTTGTAGTACCGGTCGAACTCCGCCGGGTGGGGGATCTGACCCAGCTCCAGGCACTCCTTGCGCTTGCGGGCGATGAAGTTGGTCAGCAGCTCCTCCGGGAACACGCCGCCGGCGGTCAGGTAGTCGTGGTCCGCCTCCAGGGCGTCCAGGGCCTGGTCCAGGGACGTGGGCAGCTGGTGGAGCCTGGCCTTCTCCTCGTCGCTGAGCTGGAAGAGATTCATGTCGTAGGGGCCCCAGCCGTTCTCGTGGGGATCGATGCGGTGCTTGATGCCGTCCAGACCGGCCATCAGGATGGCGGCGTAGCAGAAGTAGGGGTTGCAGGTGGCGTCCGGGTTGCGCAGCTCGAACCGGCGCAGCTTCGGGCTCTTGGCGTAGGCCGGGATCCGGATGACCGCGCTGCGGTTGGAGGTGGCGTAGCCCACCGTCACCGGCGCCTCAAAGCCCGGCACCAGCCGCTTGAAGGAGTTGGTGGACGGATTGGTGAGGGCGCACAGGGACGCGATGTGCTTCAGCAGGCCGCCCATGAACCAGTGGGCCTCCTTGCTCAGGTGGGCGTAGCCGTCGTCGTCGGAGAAGACGGGCTCGCCGTCCTTCAGCAGCAGCATATGCACGTGCATGCCGCTGCCGGCCTCGCCGGTGATGGGCTTGGGCATCATGGTGGCGCTGAGGCCGTACTTGGGGGCCACGTTGCGGATGATGTACTTGATCATCATGCTGCCGTCGGCCATGTCGCACAGCTCGCCCAGCAGAGGCTCGATCTCGAACTGGCCGGCGCCGCCCACCTCGGGGTGGTGGTATTTGACGGGGATACCGGCCTTCTCGATCTCCAGGCACATCTCGCTGCGGCACTCATAGGTGCGGTCCAGGGGCTTGGCCACGTGGTAGTGCTTCTGGAAGGGCACCACGTAGCCGCTGCCCTCGGTCTCGCTGTTCCAGTAGGCCTGGCGGGCGTCGATGCTGACGGCGATGTTGTTGTGGTCCAGCCGCCAGCCCACGTGGTCGAACAGGTAGAACTCGAACTCCGGCAGGATCAGCATGGTATCGGCGATGCCGGTGGAGCGCATATACTCCCGGGCCGCCTGGACGATGTTCCGGGGATACTGGGCCAGGGGCCGGTTGTTGGGGTAGTCGATGATCATGGCGTTGCCGATCATGGACAGGGTCTTGACGCCGCAGAAGGGGTCGATCATGGCGGTGTCCAGGTCGGGGATATAGACCATGTCGCTCTTCTCCACCACGGCGTAGCCGTAGTTGGAGGCGTCGAAGCCGATGCCGTTGACCATGGTCTCCTCGTTGAAGTGGGCCGCGGGGATGGTGACGTGGCGGAACTGGCCGTTGATGTCCACCACCTTGAAGTCCACCATCTGGATCTCCTCGTCCCGGATCAGCTGCATGATATCTTTGGCGGTTTTTGCCATTTTGGATAACCTCCGATTATCTCTCTGTTTTTCCCGCGGAGCTCTGCCGCGGGAGGGCGTTACGTGGCCGCGCGGCCCAGATAGGCCTCCGCGATCCTCGGATCCTCCAGGAGCACCTTGCCCGGGCCGCTCATGGTGATGCGGCCCTGCTCCAGCACGTAGGCGTTGTCCGCCACGGAGAGGGCCTTCAGGGCGTTCTGCTCCACCAGCAGGATGGTCTTGCCCATGGCCTTGATCTCCTTGATGGTGTCGAAGATGGTGTTGACCAGCAGCGGCGCCAGGCCCAGGGACGGCTCATCCAGCATGATCAGGTCCGGTGCGGACATGATGCCCCGGCCCATGGCCAGCATCTGCTGCTCGCCGCCGGACAGGGTGCCGGCGATCTGGTCCTTGCGCTCCTCCAGGCGGGGGAAGATCTCGTACACCCGCTTCAGGTCCCGCTCGATGCCGTCCTTGTCGGTGCGGAGATAGGCGCCCAGGCGCAGGTTCTCATAGGTGGTCAGGTTGGCGAAGATCAGCCGCCCCTCCGGCACCTGGCAGATGCCCTGCTTGACGATCTTGTTGGCGGCGGAGGGCAGCTTCTCGCCCCGGAACCGGATCTCGCCGGAGCGGTATTTGACGATGCCGGAGATGGCGTTCATCATGGAGGACTTGCCCGCGCCGTTGGAGCCGATCATGGAGACGATCTGCCCCTCCTCCACGTCCAGGGAAATGCCCTTGAGGGCGTGGATGCCGCCGTAGTAGACGTTCAGATCACGGATCTCAAGCATTGCCATCGGCGTCCTCCTCCTTTCCCAGATAGGCCTCGATGACCTCGGGGTTCTGCTGGATCTCAGCGGGCGTGCCCTCAGCCAGCGGTCTGCCGAAGTTCAGCACGAAGATCCGGTCGGACACGTTCATGACCAGATCCATGTGGTGCTCGATGATCAGCACCGTCAGGTCGAAGCGGTCCCGGATCTCCCGGATCAGACTCATCAGAGCCATGGTCTCCTCGGGGTTCATGCCGGCGGCCGGCTCGTCCAGCAGCAGCAGCTTGGGGTCCGCCGCCAGGGCCCGGGCAATCTCCAGCTTCCGCTGCTGACCGTAGGGCAGGTTGACGGCGATCATGTCCTTGTACTGCCAGATGCCCATGACCTTCAGCAGCTCTTCCGTCTTCTCCCGCAGGGCCTTCTCCTGGTAGTAGTACTTGCTCAGGAACCTGGGCCATTTGAAACGCCACAAGGACTGGAAGATGTTGTAGTCCGCGCCGGCGTGGCAGGCGGTCAGCACGTTGTTGTAGACCGTCTCGCTCTTGAACAGGCGGATGTTCTGGAAGGTGCGGGCCATGCCCCTGGACATGATGTCGTAGGGCTTGTTCTGGAAGGGCTTGACGCCCGGCTTCTTCTCGCCCTTCTCATCCAGCTCGTCGCCCTGGCCGATCACGGTCCCGTCGAAGACGATGTGACCCTCGGTCAGGGAGTAGACGCCGGTGATCAGGTTGAAGATGGTGGTCTTGCCGGCTCCGTTGGGGCCGATGAGGGCGTAGATCTCGCCCTTCTTGATCTTGAAGGAGACGTCGCCCACGGCGGTCAGACCGCCGAAGCGCTTGGTGACGTGGGACAGCTCCAGCACGGCGTCGGGATTCCGGACTGTTTTGACGGTATCTTTCATGTCTGCGCCTCCTCTCCCGGTCCTGCCGCGCCTTCCTCAGGCGGCGGCAGATCCTTCTTCTTCCCGGTAAAGAGCCGGATGACGGCGCGGACGATCTTGCCCACGGGCAGCTCCTTGCCGCCCATGAGGCCCTTGGGCCGGACGATCATGATGATGATGACCGCGAGACCGTAGAACACCAGGCGCCAGTCGCCCACCGCGCGCAGCAGCTCCGGCAGGGCGCACAGCAGCACCGTGCCCAGCACGGAACCGGTGATGGAGCCCATGCCGCCGAAGATGACCATGATGGTGTACTCGGTGGACTTGACCATCATGAACATTTTGGGCTGCAGGTAGCCGAAGTAGTGGGCCAGCATGCCGCCGGCGATGCCGGCGTACAGGGCGGACATGCACATGGCCAGCATCTTGGAGCGGAAGGTGTTGATGCCGCTCATCTGGGCGGCCAGCTCGTCCTCCCGGACGGCCAGCATGCTGCGTCCGTGCTTGGAGTTCATCAGCAGCGCCGTGGCGGTGAGGAAGAAAACCACGATGATCAGGGCCCGGGGGAACGTGGTGTACAGGGGGATGCTGGCGATGCCCTTGGCGCCGTCCAGCAGGAATTCCTTGCCGTTGACGGTGAAGGAAAGCTGCAGGTTGTTGAAGATCAGCCGGATGGCCTCGCCCACGCCCAGGGTGGCGATGCAGAAATAGTCGCCCTTGAGTCCCAGGGTGATCTTGCCCAGGCCGGCGCCCAGCAGCATGGACACCAGGCCGGCGATCAGCAGGGCCAGCCAGTAGGGCAGGCCGAAGGCCATGGTGCAGACCACGGACACGTAGGCGCCGATGCACACGAAGCCCGCGTGGCCGAAGGAGAACATGCCCGTGTAGCCCGTCAGGATGGACAGGCCCAGCACGATTAGCAGCGTGTAGCAGGACTGGATGAGGATGCCTTCGATATAGTACCAGCTAAACATCTTTCGTCCACCCCCTTACGCCTTGTCTTCCACGACCTTGCCCATCAGGCCGGAGGGCTTGATGACCAGGACGAGGATCAGCAGCGCGTACACGAACAGGTCGCGCAGGTTGGAATTGATGGAGGCCACGAAGATCTCCATGATGCCCAGCAGCAGCGAGCCGATGATGGCGCCGGGCAGACTGCCCAGGCCGCCGAAGACGGCCGCCACGAAGGACTTGTTGGTCACCTGGCCGATGGTGGGCTTGACGATGAAGCGCATGCCGTACAGCATGCCGGCGAAGCCCGCCAGGACGCCGCCCATCAGGAACACGATGAAGATGACCATGCTGCTGTTGATGCCCATCAGGGTGCCGGCCTTCTCGTTATAGGAGCAGGCGCGGATGGCCAGGCCGATCTTCGTTTTCTGGATGATGAACATCAGGATCAGCAGGGATACCGCCGAGACGACGATCATCAGAAGACTGTCGACGCCCAGGGACAACCCGCCGAGCTTGATGCTGTTGGAGAACAGGGTGGGATAGTTGCGGGGGGTGCCGTCGATGGTGGCGATGACGAAGTTCTCCAGAAAAATGGACGCGCCCATGGCGGAGATGATGAAGTAAAGAGACGGGGCGCGGCGCTTGCGCAGCGGGGAGTAGACCAGCCGCTCAATGATGATGGCCAGCAGGCCGCTGCCCAGACCGCACAGCAGAAACGCCGCCAGGAAGGGGACGTGCAGAGCGGTCAGCGCAAAATAACCCACATAAGCGCCGACCATGATGACGCCTCCGTGGGCAAAGTTGGAAAAACTCATAATGCTGTATACCAGCGAATAGCCGACAGACATCAGCGCATACATGCCGCCGAGACAAATGCCGTTGACCAGCTGCTGGAGATAGTATTGGGGATCCATATACAGCCTCCTTTCTCTCCTGTTTGACCGCGGGCGCCCCCGGCGGGGCGCCCGCGGCCGAAAGGGGTAGCTATGTTAGTCAGCGGCGATATAAGTCACGAAGATGTAGGTCTTGTTCTTGCCGTCGATCTGCTCGACGCAGCCGCTCTTGCCGACGGGGTTGTGATCCTCCGCGGAGATCTTGATGTGACCGGCCATGCCGTCCACCTCCACCTGGCAGTAAGCGTCGGCGATGGCCTGGGGATCGTCGGAGCCGGCCTTCTCAACGGCGGCGCACCACAGCACGAAGGCGTCGTGGGCCATGTAGCCGTTCAGCTCCATCTTGGCGCCGTTCCATCTCTCGGCGTACTGGGCACGGAAGCCGTCGCCGGCGGGATCCACCAGGGAGACGTGGTTGATGACGTAGGAGCCGTCCACGGCGTCCGCAGCGTCGAACAGCACCTCGGAGGCGCAGCCGTCGCCGCCAAGCATGGGCAGGTCAATGCCCAGGGTGCGGGCCTGCTTGTGGATCATGATGAAGTCCTGATAGAAAATCGGGGTGAAGATGATCTGGGGGCCGGCCTCCTTGATCTTGGTCAGCTGAGCGGTGAAGTCGGTGTCGCCGGCGGTGTAGCCCTCCTCATCGACGATCGTGCCGCCCTTGGCGGTGAAGACCTTGATGAAGTTGTCCTTCAGACCCAGGGCATAGTCGTCGTTGACGTCGTACAGGATGGCGGCCTTGTCGAACTTCAGCTGATCATACACGAAGGTGCCGGCGATCTTGCCCTGCTGGGGATCCAGGAAGCAGATTCGGAAGTTGTACTCCTTCAGCTTGCCGTCCTGGACCGTCACCTTCTCGTTGGTGGCCACGGTGGACATGTCGGAGATCTTGTACTGGTCAAGGACCGACTGGATGGCGATGCACTGGCCCGAGGCGTTGGGGCCGATGATGGCGCATACCTTGTCCTGTGCGCACAGGCGCTTGGCCACGTTCACGGCCTCCTGCGCGTCGCCCTTGGTGTCGTAGCAGATCAGCTCGATCTGCTTGCCGAGGATGCCGCCGGCGGCGTTCTTCTCCTCCACCAGCATCTTCAGCGTCTGGCTCTCGCAGGTGCCGTAAGCCGCCTGGTCGCCTGTCAGGGAGCCCATCCAGCCCAGCTTGATGGTGTCGGACTTCTTCTCGCCGCAGCCGGCGAACAGAGCCACCATCATCAGACAGGCCACTACCAGGGCAATGATTTTCTTGACAGATTTACGCATGGGGAACCCTCCTTCTTCCTTCTCGAAATGTTTTTTTGGGACCTTCTTCTCCTGGGGATACGCCGGGATATGCTTCTGCGCGGCGAAGCGGGCGCTCCGCCGCACGGCCGGCTCCGCATTCCGCCCCTCCTTTTTCGAGGATATGCGAATCGACTTATTATTATATTAGCCACAATTTGCACATTTGTCAAGTCGCACTATATGAGCGCTTATATATCTAAGTCTTTTGTTCTATTCTACTAATATGCGCCGCTTTATTTGTCTATTCTGCCGGGTCCGTGCTTATATACGCTTTGACCCGCTCTTTACACCTTTTTGTCATATTAACTGTCCATTTTTGTCGAAACGCCGTAAAACGGACATTTTTTACCGGCGAAAAACCCGCCGCACACGACGTGCGGCGGGGTGTACACCCATATTTCGGCTGTTGCCGCCCGCGGATGTGCGGCACCGGGGCCGGCAGGATACGGACGCAGCCGATCAGCCTGCGCGCCGTACCGCTCTCGCCAGCCGTGAAAAAAAGCTTCCGCGCCTCGTTCCGAGGGCGGAAGCTTTTTTTCATAGCATGGAGCTGCCCAGCACGGGATCGGTAATGATGTCCTTTGTCAGCGGCGTGTCCGCCACCACAGCCCGGGCCAGCACCATCTTTCCGGCGGGAACCGAGTGGGTCAGCCACACACCGCCGCCGATGATGCAGTCGCTGCCGATCCGGGTCTGTCCGCCCAGGATCGTTGCGCCGGAATAGATGACCACGCGATCCCCGATGTCCGGGTGCCGCTTGATCCCCTTGACCAGAGTTCCGTCCTCCCCCACCGCGAAGCTTTTGGCGCCCAGCGTAACGTGCTGGTACAGCTTCACGCAGCAGCCGATGGTGGTCGTCTCGCCGATCACCACGCCGGTGCCGTGGTCGATGAAGAAGGAATCCCCGATGGTCGCTCCCGGGTGGATGTCGATCCCTGTCAGGCGGTGGGCATATTCCGTCATCATCCGCGGGAGGAAGGGCACCCCCTCCCGGTACAGGACATGAGCCAGGCGATAGGTGCTGATGGCCGTAAAGGCCGGGTAGCAGAGGATCACCTCGTCGATGCTCTTGGCGGCGGGGTCCCCCTCATAGGCGGCGGTCAGGTCCGTCTGCAGCTGCCGCCTGACCTCCGGAAGGCTCTCCAGAAGGGCCTTGGCGATCTTCTCCGCCTCCGGCGAGTCGGGAATGGTCCCCAGGATGCGCTCCAGCGTCTCCACCGCCTGCATCAGCAGGGATTCCCGGGAAACCCGGTGGTTGGCAAAGCGCAGGAACATGGCGTCGATGAGAAGATCGGTGAAGCGCTCCACATCTTTCCGCAGACCGTGGTGGTCCGAGGACATCCGGCCGTCGGTCCCGTCCTTTTGGGCAAGATCCCGGGCCGTATGCCGGATCTGTATAAACAGTTCTTGTTCCATATCATTCTCCAAACAACGGTGTAGACAGATAGCGGTCGCCGGTATCCGGAAGGAGAGCGACGATGGTCTTGCCCTTGTTCTCCGGACGCCGGGCCAGTTGGATCGCGGCCCACACCGCGGCGCCGGAGGAGATCCCCACCAGGACGCCCTCCGCCCGGCCGACTCTCCTGCCGGCGGCAAAGGCGTCCTCGTCCTCCACGGTGATGACCTCATCGTACACGGCGGTATCCAGCACCTCGGGGACGAAGCCGGCGCCGATACCCTGGATCTTATGGGCGCCGGAGGTGCCCCGGGAGAGCACAGGAGACCCGGCGGGCTCCACCGCCACGATCTTCACGGCGGGGTTCTGCTCCTTGAGATACCGGCCCGTACCGGTGACGGTGCCGCCGGTCCCCACGCCCGCCACGAAGATATCCACCTTTCCGTCGGTGTCCGCCCAGATCTCGGGCCCTGTGGTCGCCCTGTGGACGGCGGGGTTGGCGGGATTGACGAACTGGCCGGGGATAAAGGCGCCGGGGATCTTCTTCGCCAGCTGCTCCGCCTTCTCAATGGCGCCCTTCATGCCCTTGGCGCCCTCGGTGAGCACCAGCTCCGCGCCGTAGGCCCGCATGATCTGCCGGCGTTCCACCGACATGGTCTCCGGCATGACGATAATGATCCGATAGCCTCTGGCAGCCGCCACGGAGGCCAGGCCGATGCCCGTGTTGCCGGAGGTGGGCTCGATGATCACGGAGCCCTCCTTCAGAAGGCCCTTCCCCTCGGCGTCGTCGATCATGGCCTTGGCGACCCGGTCCTTGACGGACCCGGCGAGGTTGAAGTACTCCAGCTTGGCCAGGATCGTCGCCTCCAGGCCCTCTTCCTTCTCAATATGCGTCAGCTCCAGCAGGGGCGTTCCGCCGATCAGCTGGTCGGCGGAAGTATAGATATGAGACATGTTTTCTCCTCCTGATAATCGATTTTGTTTTGATAGAGTGCGGTCGGTTATCAGAGACTACACTGTTCCTTCATGAGATACACGGGATTCATTCCATCACCTTCAAAAGAAACTCAGCGCAGGGCGGAGGATCCCCCTCCCCGCTTCCCTGCATCTTGTTTTGCCGGGCGGCGGACGCCGTCAGCTGTCGTCAGTCTTTTTCAGCAGATCGCTGAGGCGTTTTCCATAGAAGAAATCGTGGGTCAGCTTGTCGTACTCCGCCCACAGCGGAAGGGTCTCGCAGGAGTCCGCCCGGGGGCAGGGCTCCGCCCCCGCTGCAAGACAGGAGACGGTGGCCAGGGAGCCCTCCATCAGCTCGATGATCTCCCCGATGGGATACTCCTCCGGCTTCCTGCACAGCTTGTAGCCGCCGCCCTTGCCGCTGGCGCCCGTCAGCAGTCCGCCGGCCACCATGTCCTTCACGATGATCTCCAGATACTTCTTGGAGATCCCCTGTCTCTCCGCCACGTCCTTGAGCGGCACGTACCGCCCGGTATCGTGCTCCGCCAGGTCGATCATTACGCGGATGGCATACCGCCCTCTTGTGGAGATCATGTCCGGATCACCCCTCTCTTTTGACCTATTATACCGCAGGGCGAATAGGTAAATCAAGCCCCAGACTGCGCTTTTCCGGTTATTTACCTATTGACATAGTAGGTATATGGTATTATAATCGCAGGTGGAAAAAACGGAAAGGAGCACGCTGACGTGATCTACTGCGACAACGCCGCCACCACGAAGATGAGCGGGACGGCAATCCATACCATGACGACCCTGCTGGAGGAGGCCTGGGGCAATCCCTCCAGTCTGTACGCCCACGGGCAGAGGGCCAAGGAGGTCCTGGAGGACGCCCGGGCCCGGGTGGCCGCCGTGATCGGCGCACAGCCCCGGGAGATCCTGTTCACCTCCGGCGGAAGCGAGGCGGACAACCAGGCCATCCGTTCCGCCGCCGCGCTGGGCCGGAGAAACGGCAAGCGCCACATCATCTCCTCCGCCTTCGAGCACCACGCCGTGCTGCACACCCTGAAGGCCCTGGAAAAGGAGGGCTTTGAGATCACCCTGCTGGACGTCCACGAGGACGGTCTGGTGGTCCCCGCCCAGGTGGAGGCCGCCATCCGGGAGGACACCTGCCTGGTGACCATCATGTACGCCAACAACGAGATCGGCACCATCCAGCCCATCCGGGAGATCGGCGCCATCTGCCGGGAGAAGAAGGTCCTGTTCCACACGGACGCCGTCCAGGCCATGGGCCACGTCCCGGTGAACGTGACCGCCGACCACATCGACATGCTGTCCGCCTCCGGACACAAGTTCCACGGGCCCAAGGGCGTGGGGTTCCTCTACGTCCGGAACGGCGTTCCCCTGACGAACCTGATCGAGGGCGGCGCCCAAGAGCGGGGCAAGCGGGCCGGCACGGAGAACGTGCCCGGCATCGCGGCCATGGCCGCGGCCCTGGAGGAGGCGAACGACCGCATGGCGGACAACGCCGCCCGGCAGACCGCCCTGCGGGACCGGCTGATACGGGGTCTGCGCGCGATCCCCCACTCCGCCCTGAACGGGGATCCGGTGCGCCGGCTGCCCGGCAACGTGAACTTCTGCTTCGAGGGCATCGAGGGCGAGTCGTTGCTGCTCCTGCTGGACGACAGGGGCATCTGCGCCTCCTCCGGCAGCGCCTGTACCTCCGGCTCCCTGGATCCCAGCCACGTGCTGCTGGCCATCGGACGGGTCCACGACGTGGCCCACGGCTCCCTGCGTCTGAGCATTGGGGAGGACATGACCGAAGAGGAGGCCGACACCGTCATCCGCGCGGTGGAGGAGGTCGTGGCCTATCTGCGGAGCTTCTCCCCCGTCTGGCGGGACCTGTGCGCCGGAAAAGCGCAATTCATTCTGTGAGGAGGCAGTTCAAATGGCACTATACAGCGAAACGGTAATGGATCATTTCCGCAACCCCCGGAACGTGGGCGTCATCGAGGACGCCAACGGCGTTGGCCAGGTGGGCAACGCCAAGTGCGGCGATATCATGAAGATGTATCTGAAGATCGAGGACGGGATCATCGTAGACGTGAAGTTCGAGACCTTCGGCTGCGGCAGCGCCATCGCCTCCAGCTCCATGGCCACGGAGCTCATCAAGGGCAAGCCCGTGGAGGAGGCCATGCAGCTGACCAACAAGGCGGTGGCGGAGGCCCTGGACGGGCTCCCCGCCTACAAGATGCACTGCTCCGTCCTGGCGGAGGAGGCCATCCGGGCGGCGCTGGAGGACTACCGGAAAAGGACCGAGGCGGGCTCCTGACGGGTGATCCTCCGCAGGGCCGTCACGCTTCCGGCAGAACCGTCGGATCCGGGCAGCAACTCATCATTTTGCCTGCCGCCGCAGCGACGCGCCGGTTGACCGGCGCGCCGGGCAGTGGTATAATATGGGCAGAAGATCATGGCAAATGATGGAAACCGCCGCAGGGATGACCGGCAGAGCGGAAAAGGAGGTCATGCGGAGTGATCAAAGCGCTGTGCTTTATCGGCGTCGGGGTGGTCCTGATCGCCCTGGGCCGCCGGACGTGGCAGACCCAGACCATCCAGTTCTTGAAGGAATACTACTACCGGAACGTGAAAAAAGAGGACATGCCCGCCTACACCAAGGCCATGGGCATTGCTCTGATGGTGATCGGAGCGGGACCGGTGCTGACGGGGCTGCTGGCCCTGTTCACCGACAGCACGGTCTCGTGGGCGCCTGCGCTGATCCTCTTTCTGGTGGGCTTCCTCCTGATCAACAGAGCCTCCATGAAATACCACGGGAACTGGTTTACCAGATAGGCCCGCCCGGGCGGCGTTTACCCGGGACTATCGTCAAAAACAACAGAAAACGGCTCCGGACCGCCGCGGTCCGGAGCCGTTTTCCGCTTTTTGAGGAGTCAGGGGGAAGAATCAGTATTTCCAGTATTGGGGTTTGTTCACCTCGTCCACGATGGCCCGGAGGGGGATGTCCTCGCTGCCGCAGATCATGGCCAGGATCTTCTCCT
>JAEEGL015588554.1_pt1 | contig 20247 bp, 18 predicted proteins | sample 9134231 | NCBI WGS metagenome assembly JAEEGL01 (sample SAMN16246548, study PRJNA631951) | gut metagenome | biome: gut microbiome; feature: rumen; material: fiber-attached | host: Bos | place: Iran: Karaj | collected 2018-10 | reverse complement strand
GGTATGCCCTGCTGGATGAATTTCCGCCGTTGGAAGTCCGTCTGGACGATGAACGTGTCGACATGGTTGAGAATCCGCCCCGTCGTGCGCGCCGCGATGTTACGGACCGTGTAGCCGAGGCTTTTCACGCGGGATTCGAGGCAGTTCTTTTGGAAACAGTTCCATTCATGGCCGCCTAAGCATTGTTCGCAAATTCGCCCCCCCGCATCGTAGCACAAGCCATTGGGGCAGAAGAGACGGTAGTTTGGACAGCGCATGACGACTGGAATGCCCATCTTCTTGACGGCCGGAATGATGGAAGGGGAGAACAATGGATACAGATTCTGGATCTGCACGATATCCGGCTTGAACTCTTCTATTTTCTTTCGGACGGTCTTGACGGCGCACGGGTTGTGGATGCCTGTGAAGAAGCTTTTGACTTTTCCTGAAAGAGAATCGGAAATTTCTGCCGAAGAACGCCTTAGTAATTCCACCGTATGGCCGTGCTCTATTAGCAATCGTGTCAGGTTGATGACGGATTGTTCTTCACCGCTCATTTTGGCGTATTCGTTATGGATGAATAGTATTCGCATGGTGAAAACTGATATTAAAAGAATTTTTTAACTCCAACAGTACTTGCTTTGGTTTTGATGTGGAGATTTTCTGTTAATGAAATGATTGTTTCAAGGCAAAAGTGATAAAGAATCATTTCGATTAATGACGTGTACAATAGCATATATATAGAAAAAAGCAAATGTTGATTGTGTCTCAACCGCTTCTTGGGATTTCTCGAAAGATACATGAAGATAATGTAATCTTATCAATAGATTAATATTGATTTTCTAAAGTATCTACTTGTTTAGTAGTAAAATAAATAATATACTTAGAAAAAATCATATTTCCCTTTGGAGTTCTTTTTGCTAAAAATGCTATTATAAAGAACTATTACATAATCTGGCTGTATTTCCTTCATATAACTTTCTAAATTGATCTTTTTCTCTGTATAATTGCCAAAATCTCTCATATCACATATATGTAATTCCTTCACTTGTAAAGATAAAAAGGGAGTTACAACATTTGCAAATGAATCTCGGACAAGTAATATTTTTTCCCCATTGGGATTAATATTATTCCTTACTAATTGAAAACGATCATCACCACCACCATATGTATTATATGGATTATCATGGTAATAATTTTTCTTCATATGCGACAGATACAGGACAGTATCTTCAAATTTTCCTTCTCGTATATGGTTCTTGATTGGCTTTTCCTCTATTAAGCTAGTCTCAAATTTAGGAATAATCAATTCGAAATCATCTGCTCCATGCCATGAAAAATAGGGTCCTGTTTTTCTCCCATACGAACCTAAAAACAAATGTGGATAATGAGTAATATTGTAGTTATCCAAATTTGTGTATTCTTTATTGTATGAAAAACCATATAATAATGAAAGTTCTTCACAAATAGCAGAACAAGCTAGAAAACCTATATATGCTCTCCAATGATGATCTGTGTTATAAAAGATATCGTTATCTTTGCTAATATTATTGTCATTTATTACTTTTTCAAAATTCAGTGTAGGAATCTGAGAGGATTTTAATGCTAATAAAAATTTTTCATGTATAATTTTGCCGTGATTAATAATATTTCTTGGTGCCTCTACATATACATCTTTCGCGGGAGCTACACAATATAGAAATTTAATTCCATTCCTTTCCGTTACATCTTTTAATTGTTGTATGTATGAAATCACTTCTTCTATTTCTGAATCAGTGATTCTTAATTTTGGGGAATAAAGATTACCAGAATTTGATTTGACAATCAGACCATCACTTTTCTGGATTACTCTTATGCCTAATATATTATTTCTTATTGAATCTATATCCATCAACTTTCCATGATAATTTAATTGCAAAATTAATATTTCTTCTACTTTCTTAGTAAAAATTCTAAAACTATGAAATTTCCCATGTTTAACTTTGTTAATCATGTCTATCATGGAATACTTTATTTGGCTATAACATTTCCCTGGAATTCCAATTGAAATGAATAGGATAAAAAAAGCGAATAAGAAAATATTTAAATTTTAATTTTTTCATAATTTAATTTTTTAAAAATTAAAATAAATAAACGGATTATATGAACTACTAACTAAGTTGGCAATTGAAAGAACCAAAAGAAAGATTAACGCTAGTAGTTTTAGCACTTTTACTTTTTCATTGTCTTTCGTCTTATGTGAAATATGCTTGAAAATCGGTGTGCATAAAAATGCTCCAATGAATAAAAGAAGCAAATTCTGAGTAAACCAACCAATAAATATTTCATCAATAAAGACATTTCTATTCAGTCCAAATGTGTATTTGAGATAAAGTAATGCATCATGCATATTTTCAGATCTAAAAATTATCCATCCAATTATTATAAATACAATTGTGTAAAGCCATTTTAATGCACTAAATTTCCCTCGATCTATATTAACAAATCCTATGGACTTTTCAAAAGCTAATAGTAAGAAATACATCAACCCCCAAACAATAAAAGTCATGTTAGCACCATGCCATAACCCTGTTAAGAACCATACAACAAATAAATTAAAAATATTTCTTTGTAAACTACAATGACTGCCACCTAAAGGGATATATAAATAATCCTTAAACCAAGTTCCAAGTGATATATGCCAACGTCGCCAAAATTCAGTTACCGAAGTTGAAATATACGGATAATTGAAATTTTCAAGGAAATGGAATCCGAACATTCTTCCCATTCCTATTGCCATATCGCTGTACCCGCTAAAATCAAAAAATATCTGAAATGTATAAGCTATTGCTCCCAACCATCCAAATAAAACAGAAATATTTTCTCCGTCTTTTATCGCGTTGAATGTCTGATCAGCCAAAAACGCAAAACTATTAGCAAGAAGCACCTTTTTTGAGAGTCCAATTACAAATCTGGCAAAGCCATCAAAGAAATCATTATTATTTTCCTTTCGATTCTCAATTTCATTAGCTATTGTTTCATACCGAACAATCGGGCCTGCAATCAATTGTGGGAAAAATGATATATACAAACCAACATATAATAAATTGCTTTGTACATTGCCTTTTTCTCTATAGACATCAAATACATATGACAATGCTTGAAATGTAAAAAAGCTAATACCAATTGGCAGTACAATATTGGGTATTTGCAGATTTATACCAAATAAATATTGTATTATTTTTCCAGTAAATATCAAATATTTGAAAACAAAAAAAGACTAAGATTAAACAGAATATCAATACCAATCAATAACTTTGCTATTTTTCTATATTCCCGCTTCTTATCAATTATTATTCCAAACAACCAATTAACTATAATTGATAAAATTAATAAAACAACAAATTTGGGTTCTCCCCATGCATAGAATATTAAGCTTGCTGTGAAAAGAAATAAATTCTGTAGAAAACGACTCTTACGTAATAATATATAATAAAAAATATTATTATTGGAAGAAAAATGTATATAAATGTTAGACTAGAGAAAAGCATATAGATTTTGTAAAAAACTATAATAACTGTATAGTTACTATAGTCTTATAATTTCACCCTTATAATTCTGAAGTATTTATCTTATAGTCAGAAATGACGAATTTCATTTTGCCTTTTTGGAGGGGAATTTCCGTGACACGCTCCAATGTGACGGCAACTTCCCCGTGGATGGCTTTTTCCAAATTTGAACGAACATGCTCAAGCGTCTGATCCAAATTAGGATAGGTGTTATTAGGGATGACACGGATGACAATGGATGCATCCGCTAGTTGATGGACTTGGAACTGCCTGACAACCTCAGGCGTGTTGTCGAATAATGTTGTAAGAAATTCGCCGTTGAGGCGTGTTTTCGAAGGAAGGGTGAATGTCTCGGAAACGCGGCCTTTTACTTTGTCCATCAGCGGGAGGTTGCAGCCGCATGTGCAACGGCTGTTGAGACGGCGGCTTCGATCACCGTTCAGATATCGGATTAGCGGGAAGGCATAATTCTTTAGATCTGTAATGGCGATGTTGCCGTATTCGCCGTTTGGGACAGGAAGGTTGTTGTCATCCAAAAATTCGAAGCGTCTCGTGTCGTAGAACATGTGGAGGCCATTTCGTGCAGGGCATTCCGCTGCGAGCCAGTAGATTTCGCAACAGCCGTATTGATCATAGACGGGAGCGTTGAAGGCAGTTTCGATTTTCTTCTGTTGTACGGGTGTGATGGGGGCGGAGGTTACCCAAATGACTTTTGGCGGCGGCAATTGGATGCCGTTTTTGAGGACGTATTCCGCTAGAATGTCCATGGCGCCGACGTAGCCGTGAAGGACTTCCGGGCGGACATGCGCGAAATCATTGAGAAAATCATGCATATCCTTTTCCGTGAAGCTTGTAGCGTCTAGGAGGATCTGCTTGGTTGGAAACCATTGGAGAAAATGCATGATGCGTGCTTTGATGGAAGTGCGGATGTCTCTATAGACGTCCGCGCAGTCGGCTGCTGGCGAGATGTTCCACCAGCCAAGCATTCGCCAGCCATTGGCCGCACGGATTTCCTTTTTGGGATGATAGACTTTGGCGGGAGTTCCAGAGGAACCGCCTGTCGTGGAAAGTATTACGTCTTTGATTGAGAATTCATCCGACAGCAGGCTGTCGAAATTTTCCATGAGATCCTGCCGTGTGAGGACGGGCAGTTTGGCGAAGTCTTCCGGCGTCTTGATGTCTTGAGGAGAGCAACCGGCTTCTGTGTAGCGGCGTCGGTAGTAGGGGACGTGGTCAAATGCATACTGAAGGAGAGCTTGAGTACGTTTCCAATTGAGTTCCTCTATTTGCTCAAGTGGCAGGTATTGGTCTTTTTGCATCTGTTCGAAACAACGTCTCGAACCGGGCTTGACCAGTTCGTATTTGAAGAAGAACAATTTTTCTTTAATGGTGGAAATGAATGACATACGGGATATCAACGTTTTGAGGCCAAATTGGAGACGGCTTGTTGGCAGGCGTTATAGATTGCGTTAGCCGCCTGTTTGGGCGTGTGGGATGCGACGATGGCACGGGAGGCGGCGCCCATGGCGGGCAGTTCCGTCTTGTGAGCGACGATGTTTTTCAGAACTTCGGCAGTGCCTTGTGTGTCGTAAGGATCGAAGGTCCAGCCGTTTTCGGGATGGACAAGTTCCGGATGGCAGCCATTGTAGATGGAGGAGGCGATTGGCAGTCCGCAGGACATGGCCTCTGGAACGACGAGGCTCCAGTTGTCCTGCAACGTCGGAATAACGAAACAGTCGGCCGTACGATAGAAAATCGCAATATTTGCGTAGTCGATGGCCCCCGCGAAGACGGCATGGATGTCGTGCTGTTTGCAGAAGTCCTCCAATGCAGTGTGTTCAGGGCCATCTCCTGCGAGGAGCAATGTGGCATCTGGTTTTGCAAGATGCCAAGCTTCAAGGAGTTGGCGCAAGCCCTTCAATTCGACGAGGCGACCGACGAAAAGGAACACGAGCTTGTTGTCGAGACTATGTTCTTCACGGAATGCGCGGACGGCATCATCCGTAATGGCGAAGCAGGCTTTGGCAAGTTGTTCGGAATCGGCAGCCATCTGCCCTGTGGAAATGCGTGATTCCGGATAGCCAAGTGCCATCGTGTATTCCTTGCAGAGGCTTCCGTTGCAGCAAATATGGTCTATCCAGCGAGATGCGAATTTACGATACCACGTACGGAAGAACTGTGCGTGCTTCTCCGTGTGTTTTGTCGGTTCATAACACATCACATGGGGGATATGATTGCGGAAACGCAGGAACAGGGGGGCATAAGTCCATTGGAAGAAGCCGTCTGAGACGGTGACATCTGGCTTCGTCTCGCGTGCGATCTTCAAAAGATTGGGCTGGAAGGGGATGCGGATGCCTTTCCGACTGACAGTTGAGATTGGAGCGTTTTTCTGACCGGAGAGGCGGATTTCACCGGAAAGCCCGATAGCCCTTTCTCCAAGTATCTCTTGGAGCTTGTTTTGACAACGTTCGGGAACGACTTCCGAGTTGTAGATCAAGCTCAGATGATGACCGCACAAGTTGTCAAGTTCCGCATATACGGGAATGCGGTAGTCCAGAAAGGAGCGGGTTATCCAAGTGATGTTCATGACGCGAAACGATGGTGGCTATGGGAGGGATATCTTGTCGGCCAAAAAAGTTGTGATTTCTTGTTGGCCTTTGGGATTGAGATGGAGAGGGTCTATGAAAAGTTCATGGCGCGATTCGAAGGGCGAATTGACGTCGATAAATGTTACGTTGGAGTATTTCGTTATTGTTGATTTAATATAATTGATGACTTCCGCATTTTTATCCTTGTCAGCGTCGTTTAGAAGGTCAACATTCGGTAGATACAAAAGGAAAATGTGTATATTTTGTGTTTCAAGAAAGTCTAGCGTCTCTTCAAAGATTTTTTGACGTTGCGGTTTCAGATAAGTCTTCAAGTAAGTCCCCCTTTCAATCTGCCGTTTCAAGGCTTCCAGATTGAGTTGTTTTACGGAACGATTTTTCCAGTCATGGCGATAACCGCGGATGACAGCGCCGATGCGCGAATCATCATATCGTGAAAGCGGGACGAGATTTTTCAGCATGTATTCCTTGAAAGAGGCATTGTCGCGAACATATTTGGCGACTGTTGGCGATTCATTGATGAACGGATAGAAGAGCGCGTGGGAATTGATGGCGAGGCCGCCAGAGAAGGAACGCGGGCCGATATCATAGAGGATGGCTTTCGGCTTATGTCCTGTCGATTCGATATAATGACGGATCATGATGATATGGTTTGGAATGGAAGTCCCATTCATGCAGTATTTTGCGACGGAGTGACCAGTTAGTTTCTCCAGTAGATCGCGGTCGATGGCCATTTCTGACATGGAAGGTCCGATGACCAGGATGTCCGCCGGCCATAGGCAGTAGTATTGTTTCAAGCCATGGTTGAACAGCTTGAGGCAGAGGATGTTGACAATGGCGAAGACCAGCAGGCCGGTCAGGCATTTTTTGATGAGTGATGTTTTTGAGGCGTTGGACACGGATGTTTCAGAACTGGAGGTAGATGAATGAGCGTGAGGAGATGGCGAGTAGGGCGATCAGGCAGGCGATGAGGGCATAGCCCGGAATGCGGATTGCATCTGGGCAACGTTCGCCAGTAAAGCCGCGATAGGCCGCGTAATCGACGCCGAATAGGATGACGATGGCGATGATGTTCAAGGCGAAGGTTATTTGGGCAACACCGAATGTCGGCCTGCTTGGATTCGTCAGAATACGGGTGATGATATGGATGGCGCGTTTGAATGTCGGTGCTCTGAAGAAAATCCATGCTGTATTGACGATGGCGAATGTGATGAGGCATCGCAGGACATTGGCGATACGTGATTTGGATATGTTATTCTTGCCGAAGAGCATGATATGGGCGAGATTGAAGACGCCATGTATGGCGCCCCAGAAGATGAACGTCCAGTTGGCTCCATGCCAAAGTCCGCTCAGGAGGAAGACGACGAGTTGATTGCGGATCCATTTCGGTTTGCTTACGCGATTGCCTCCCAGCGGGATGTAGAGATAGTCTCTGAACCATGTGGTCAGGGAGATGTGCCACCGTCTCCAGAAATCTGGTATCGACATCGCGAAGTACGGGAAATTGAAGTTGTTTCGCAAGTCTATGCCGAAGAATTTTGCGGATCCGCGCGCGATATCGGAATAGCCGGAGAAGTCGGCGTAAATTTGGATTGAGAAGAATATGGATGCGACGAGGAGCGTGCCGCCTGTGGAGGATAGCGAGGTGGTATAGGCACGGTAGATGTATGCGGCGAGTCTGTTGGCGACTACCATTTTCTGGAAAAGTCCCCAAATGATGAGTTGGATTCCTTCGGATATCTGTTGTACAGTGGGGCGTTTCGCTTCTTTGAATTGGGGGAGGAGTTCGTCTGCACGTCCGATGGGGCCTGTCGCGAGCTGGGGAAAGAATGCCGTGAAAAGGGCGAAACGCGGCAAGTCGTTTTCTTGCTGGATTTTACCACGGGAGACGTCAATGACATAGCCGAGTGATTGGAAGGTAAAATAGGAGATGCCGACGGGCAGGAGAATGTCCAGATGTGGAATGAGATAGGGGAGGTGAAGTCTTTCAAAAAGCTGCCGGAATGAGTCGTTGAAGAAGTTGAAGTATTTGAATACGGCGAGTTCGAGAAGAGACAGAACAACGGCCAGTGTGGTTTTCCTGTATTTTGCACAGAAGAAACAGAGGAGCGTCTGGGCAAGCAGAAGGAACAGGAACCGCCAGTTGAAGGACGCATAGAAGACGTAGCTTGCCGCCAGCAGAAGCCATCCCCTGCATTTTTGCGGCAGGCATGAATACGCAAGTGCGCAAGCGATTAGGAAGATATAATAATTTATTTCAGTGAACAGCACGATGGAAAAAACGTATTGAAAGCAGATTGAGTGCTTTGTTGACGACGAGAGTGAAGACGATAGTGGCGGGAACGACCAATATCAGGAACATAGGAAATAATATGGATGGATTGGGAAGAAATGCAAAAAGACGTGCGAGAATCTGGATGACGATCATCTGGTAGAGATAGATGCCGAAGCTATTTCTGGAAATGAGTTCGACAATCGGGCGAATTGGCTTGAGCAGGGGGGCGCATATCCATGACAGCGAGAGCATGAAGGGCAGGCCGAGTACGCCGCTTGCCGGGTAGTGGTATTTTGGGATGAGCCATGAGGCATAGAGGAATGCACAAGCTGCCAAATATACTGGAATATGTGGTAAACAACGGAGAACGTTAACATTTTCCGCTGCGATGATGCCCAGAACGACGAAAAGAAAATGCCGCGAGAAGAGATAAAGCGCAAAGCGGTCGCAATGGATTGTTTTGATGGCAAGCAAGATTCCGACGAGCAGGAAGATGACAATCGCGGGGTTGTAGAAACGTGAAATAAGCGGTGCTATTAGATAGTATTCAAAAAGGACATAGAGGAACCAGAGGAAAATGACGTATGAAGCGGTTGGACGGTAGAAGAGATTAAGGGCGGTTTTCAGCGATTTATGGGAAAAATGATGTTGCGTAAGAGGGACAAGCGAGAGAAGAGTGCCAAATATCAGAAATGGGATTGTGAACTTCAGGCATTTTTTCGAAATAATGCTGATATAATCATGGAAGCTTTCCATTGGCTTGCGAGTATAATGCATGAGAAAACCGGAGATAAAGAAAAAGCTTCCCATATGGAAAGAGTAAATCCAATTTTTCAGTATTTGATACCATGAAGGTGCGAAGATTACGCTGCAGTGTCCGATAATGACGAATATCAAGGCTATGGTAATCCAAATATCGACTAGGAAGAGTCTTGGAGCATGGCCTTTGTTCGTGCTGATGCTGGGGCGAAAATCCTTCATTTTAAGAGCAATGTTTTTTGAGAAGATGATCAACGTCCACCAGTAAGTATGGAATATAGCTGAGGAAATGACAGTCTAGTGCAAAAAGACATGGTGAGAGACAATACCAATGTTATGGAAAAGCATAAAAGATAGGCTATGAAACTGAACTGCGGAGCATGCGGTAATATGCGGGCGAAGGTCTGAGACAGAACTTTGAGAATTGTAACATGCGTGGCATAAAGGAAGAACGAATGATGATTCAGTTCAACAAGAAAATGGCAAAGTTTGATTTTTGATGCCAAATAAAGGCATATTTGCCATCCGACATATAGTTGTATGAACATGCAGGCTTTTTGTAAATAAATATATTTAAAAGAATTAAAAATTAGTATAAGAAAAATCACGATCTGCGGCAGAAGGAGCCATAGCCAGTTTTTGCATGGGGACGGCATCGGTAATGAACCATGATAGCGCAGTACACCGCCCAAAAGGAAGAAGCAAATGCCTTCCGTGGAAAAAATGTCGGTGTCGATGAGCCGCCACAGGACAATAGACAATATCAGTGCCAGAAAAGAACATGCTCTGGATTTGAATACATATAGATAAAGAGGCGAGAAAACCATAAAAATGAACAATGTCCTGATGTACCAAAATTGGCCTATGATTGGTTTGTATGTTAATTTGGCCACAATCCATAAGATTGAGTATTCAAGGTTGTATATGTGTGCTATTTGGGATTTTAAAGCTGGAACAGCCGATAAGATCAAGCATAATGTTAAGAGGAGAAGATTCCAAATAAAAAATGGAAGGATAAGGGTGGTTAGGCGTTTCTTTATTTTTACCAGGCAATCGTTGATATGATCTATGTGATTGAAAAATAAAAAGCCTGAAATAAGAAAGAAAAACGGGATGGCGATATTCGTAACTTTGATCATGAGTAGCTGGAATAGCACATTCCAGTCAATAGGTTCCATCCATGGATTACCTTCATTGTAGTACTTATGTAAGTTGAAACTATGCCGGAGCACGACCAAAATTGTATTCAAAAGAATGGCGATGGTCAAGGCATTGCTTTGGAGCTGGGAAATTTCAGGCTTATTGGTTTTCATTGACCGGCTCGTTCATGTCTGCTTGGGGCTGTGGAAAAGCCGTTTTCTTGCCTAAAATATTGTATGCGGCTCCGAGCGCTAAAAGAAAATGGAATGTTAGACTACAAGGTCCTGCTTTTCCGGCGAGAAAATTATATGTGTTGGAATTAATGAATGCGCAAAGTATGCCGAAGAAAATGCCTCTGTATCCAAAGGAGTTTCTTTTCATAAAAAGATAAAGGAGAATATAACACATTGAAAAGAGCAAGTATAAGCAACCGATATTGCCTAGGGCGCCACGAACGCCAATGATTGCATTATGGGCGTCAATACAGTAAATAGGCAATATTCGCTCGACGGCGGCATATCCCCACCCAAATATAGGTCTGAGTGCGGCTTTTTCATTGATCATCCCCCATACAACCGTTCGTCCATGAGCAGTCAGAATACTTGTTGAACTCTTATTGGGGAACAAAACAGCAAGAATCTCTTGATGATAGCCAAGCAAAAGTAAAAAGCATACAACAAAACAACCAATGAAGAAAATTGTATGTAAGTCTTTTTTCGGGCTTAGGAAAAGAAAGAAGAATAATGTAATGAAAGTTGAGAAGATCGCGCCACCGCTTGTTGTGATGATTAATGTGAAGATACCGAACGCCAATCCAAATCTCAACGTTTTTGTATTTAGATTTGAGCGAATGCGCGTCGTTAGTTCCGCTAGGCAGTACATGGTCAGCATGGCCGCTATGGATGAATATGAGACGGAATGGAACATTCTGGCGATTGTTAAGTTTTTTACGAAGAACATGCTGATAATGAAGATAATGGAATAAATGAAAAATTTTTCCAATTGATATACATCAGTGCACTTTAGTGATAAATACATGATTGCCGTTAGGCAGACAAGATTTTCAAATGCGAGGAAAAAACTCATTACTGGGAAAATTGACCATAGCACACTAAGCATGCCAAAGAGATAGAGAATGGTAAAATGAATGGTCGCATTATATTTCAATAGATTAAAAGAAGAAAAGTGATTGCCATATACACTCAATGCCACGGCAACAATGGCCAAGATCTGTATGATGACATAATTGTTAATGGCAATGCTACCCCGACTACCTTGTGTCAGGAAACATATTCGGAATAGCCATATAAACAAGAAAAAAAGAACGATTTTGTTCTTTTTACAATATGTAATAATGGATGAATCCATAATTTATATTAGATTTTAGATTAAAAAAATCTACAGTTTCTTGGTATGATTGTCAGAATCATTCATTGCAGAAAATCAGATTTTTTGCTGTTGCTTGGTGCTGACAATCTCGGATAGTGATGATCGTTTTTTTCTATATTGGTGATGTTGCAAAATAGAAACCTGTGGAGCTTCCGTCTTGCAAGCAGTTTGTTCTTATATGAGAAAATGATTTATGAATGCATGATGTGTTCGCGGATTCTGAGACAGGAGGCGAAAAGAAACCAGAGGCAGCGTGAACGGCTGCAGAAGGCGTACGCGGAATTGAGTTTGTTTTTCGGGAAGAGTGCGGAGCATTTGAGAACGTCTTGTCGGGCTGCTTCATATCGTCCGTCCAAAAGCATGGAGTATGCCATGCCACGTGCGATGCGAGCTTGGGCGCGTGCGAAGCTATCCCGCATGTTATCTGGGAGACGTTGGACAATCCGTTGAGACCATATATCAATTGGCACGGCTGATGCCCAGCGTTTTCGTGCTTTATTCAGCCAGCCTTGCTTATTGGTGATTAGGCCGCCATCACTTGTGAAGAGGACTTCTGGAATGAAGCCCCATGGACCGTATGTTGCGACAAGTGCCCAGAATTCAAGGTCTTCGCAGACCCTGAGGTCTTCCCGTTGGCCGCCTGTCGCTTTGGCGACGGCGGTGCGGATCAACGCGGATCCTGTGCAAACATGGTTGTGTTTCGCCCAGAAGTCATAGAAATCGTCTAGCAAGACAGCTTGTTGGACAGGCGGTTGAGCTGGCATGATGGTGTCCTTGCCGTTGAAAGTCTTATGGCGTTGCATGACACTGACGGCGACGGCCTGCGGATGGTCTAGTAGAAACGTTGTTGTTTTGTTTAGAAAATCCGATTCCCAGAAATCGTCGCCGTCTAGAAACGCCATGTATTCGCCTGTAGCGACAGCAAGGCCTCTGTTTCGTGCGGCTGCTGGGCCGTGGTTGCTGTCTTGCTTTAGAATTTTTATGGTTGAAATGGCGAGTTTTTCTATGACATCGAGCGTGTTGTCCGTCGAAGCGTCATCGACGATGATGATTTCAATGTCATGGCCGCCGTTCTGAGTCGTAACGGAGCGGAGCGTCCGTTCGATAAGCGGCGCGGCATTGTAGGTTGGGATGATGACGCTTATGGAAGCCATTGTGCGGTAAATGATTATTTTATATATCGCCTGTCGTAGGCGATGTTCCTCTTGGATTCTTCCAGTCTTGAACGGCATGCCTGACACTGCTTGCAGCCTTTGGCGTAGCCTTCATGGTAGCCTTTGCTTTGGTTCCAGCCGGTACCGAATGCAAAAAACGGCATCATGAACATAACGCCGAAGTCGCCGTTTTTCAAGCTGTTGACGATGGCACGGACACGAAAGTTTTTATAGGTGTATCGAAGGGCGTTGAGCCATATTTCCACCCATCCCGGTATTTTCTTCTGGAGAAACCATTTGAAGGTCTGACTCATCTTGATGGCGGCTTCTCCGTCGCCGCGCCCATATTTGAAGGCCTCTTTCCAATAGTCCTTCAGTTTTGGGGGACGTCCCCAGAACGCTTTGGCTTTTGGGGCATAGGCGTATGGGTATCCCGCCTGTCTGAATTGCCTGAAAAGTGTGGAATCATCTGCGTAGAACGTCAGATCCTCTGGAAGTCTGCCGCATTCCTCCCAAATGCTTTTGACGTATGCTGATGAGCGGTTTCCGCCAAGAGAGCCGCTGGATTTTCCTGGCTTGCGTTTGGTGACTGCGGCAGTATTGATGTACCATTCTGTTTTAGCAGCGAGAGTATTCACTGTTTTGGTATCAATGTAACTGCTTCCGATAACAAGCTTTAAATCATTATTTTCTTCAAATGGGCGCATGATTTCTTCGCAGAAGCATTCCACGACACCGACTCCCATGTCTGTTGAGATGACATGGTCGTATTTTGCGTTTTGGATGGCGAAATTCCGCCCGTGAGCGGCGTTGCCTTTCTCCTGGAGGGCTGTGATGCGGGAGTCTTCCTTGGCCCATTCGGTGATGGCTTCCCATGTGCCGTCGTCGGAGAAGGCATCGACGATGACGATTTCGTCTGGAAATCGCGTTTGGGCCTGCATGTTCGCCTTCCAGCGGGGGAAGGAGCGAATTTCGTTGCGGCATGTTGTGACGAGTGAGCAGGGGATCATGCCTTGAGCCTCTCCATCCAGTTAGCGAAGATATCTTTCAATGTCTGTTCGAAAGGAATGACAGGCTCCCAGCCAAGGGCCCTCAGTTTGGAGTTATCGCCAAGAAGCGTCTTTTCATCTGTAGGGCGGACTAATTGCGGATCACGTTCGATTGTCACTTTCACATCGGCGATTTTGATTAGGAGGTCAAGCATGTCTGAGATTTTCCATGCGTAGCCTCTGCAGATGTTATAGACTTCGCCGGAGACGCCTTTGTTCGCAAGCGTCCAGAGGGCGGTTGCTCCATCGCGGACGTCGATGAAATCTCGAGATGTGTTGAGGTTGCCGACATGGATGACGGGTTTCTGTTGTTTTAGCTTAATGGCGGCCAGTTGGCGGGCGAAGTTTTGGATGGCGGTCAGCGGCGGATGGTTGGGGCCGACATGGATGAACAACCTCGGCAGGACAACGTCCAGTCCGTAGTTCAGGTGGAACTGGCGTCCCATCATTTCCATGGCGGCTTTTGTGACACCATAGGGTGTCACGGGCTTGAGTGGCGATTCTTCATTGACAGGATCGTCCGTCAGCGCGGCACCATAAGCTGCACTGGAGCAGGCGGGAATGACGCGTGCTTTCTTCGCATAGTCTCGAACAGCGTTATAGACGTTCCACGATCCCGTGATATTGAGTGCGTAAGTCGTTTGCTCTGCTTCGTAGGATTGTCCATTATATGCTTGAGCCGCAAGATGATAGACTACATCAGGCTGGAAATCCAGTATGGCTTTTTTCAGGAAGTTGACATCAAGAATGTCTCCAGCGTAGTGCTTGTAGTCCTGCTGATTATGGGATTGCATGCGATAGGCTGTCGTTGCACGGCTGATGCCTGCGATTTCGCAGTTTTGTGTTTTCAGATAATCGGCCAGATGGCTGCCGATCATGCCTGTGATACCTGTGATGAGTACTTTCATGATGTTTTGTTTTTTCTACTATTTCAATGACTATAGATATTTAGCGATGTCAGCGAGCCACAGTTTTACAAGCTGCAGCTCTTCAGACGGGAAGAAGCCGGCGGCAACGAGACTCTCATAGCAACGAAGCAGATTGTTCGATGTGTTTTCGATGCCTGACTGAAGATTCGTATTTTCAAGTGTTTCAACAAGCTTCCGGTTGCCCGTGTAGCCTGATATTTCGTCTGTGAAATCCTTCATGAGGTTGTGTGCGTTCCGTTCCTGCACGACTTCCGGCGCATGGAAGACGACACCATGGCCAAGCTCCCACAGGCAACGCTGGGCGATGAAGCTCTTCCAGATGTCGCACATCCGGAAGGAGCAGTTGCTTGGGACGTACATGAGCGGATACGCTTTGGGAAACCACCACGTCGATTGCGTGTTGAATGGACACCACACGTGTGGACCGAGACAGACGGACGGTGCATTGTCGAAATCGAACGGACGGTCCTCCGCGAGCCGCCAGATGGCATCCACATCTGGAGAGAGATTGACAAGTCCTTGTTGGACAGGTGCTTCCAGCTTGGATTTTGTCTCTGCAATGGGGCGGACAGTATGGATTTCATCCAGAAGCAAGCCGCGTGGCCAGATGTTTTGAGATGTGAAATACTTATAGACGTTGGTCCAGCCGTTTTCACGGACGATGCGGACATCGTTGATGGTTTCCGAGCGGAGCGTCCAGTTCGAAAGCGGCGCATTGTCGTCGTCTGTTTCGTAGATGACATCCGCCTTTTCAGAGATGGCCTGAAGATAGCCGATGTTCTTTCTCGCGTAATGTTTTGTAGGCAATGCCTTTGCGAGTTTAAAGGGCAGTTCCAGTTGCTTTTCGATCGGCAGAAATTCTGCGTTGGGGAGAGCGAAACTCTTTGGCCCTTTTGTGTCGCCGACGGCGATCAAGACGGCATTGAAGTCCTGCAGGCGGCAGGAAAGCGTCTTCATGGCCACCGTTGGTTCGGCTATGGTTGTGATGACGGCTTTGAACATATATTTCTACGCTTTTTTCAGAACGAATTTGATAATGTTTTTCAGTTTACTCTTGAAAGCGGCGATGCGCCAGCGAAGAGGAATCTTGAATTTGTCCCATTTGCGGGCTTCATCCGGTCGGTTGGCGATGGTGTCCGCTGCTTGGAAGCAAAGGCGTGCGCAGTTGAAACGGCCTCGTGCGATCTGGGCATACGCGTCCTGGCGGATGCGGAAGGCGAAGGCCTCGCGGTTGTTTTGTGAATCGCAACCATGCTGTACCGCGAGAGATAGCAGATGGTCGTAGAATTTGACGATGAAGTCATCGGGCAGTTTGTCGCGATACGTCGTGCATTGGCGGCGCCCTGAATTATGGAATCGATATGCACCAAGCGATTGATCGACAAGGCCGATAGTTCCACCGTTCATTGCGTGGCGCAGGGTGATCTCCATATCCATGGCGAAGTGAAGGTCTGGCTTCCATCCACCGATAGCCCTCAAGACATCGGTTTTGAACATCAATGTTGCCACAAGGATGCATTCATGACGCAGAAGGTATTCGATGAGATTTTGCGAATTGTCCGGCAGGGAGATGTGCGTCGAGTTGAATGCCTTGCCATCACGGTAGTAGTCGAGCTGATTGACGATGAGTCCGCAGTCTGGATGTTGCTTTGCGTAATCCACCTTGGCTTGGACGGCGTTGGGGTAGATCCAGTCGTCGTCATCGACGAATTGGATGTATTCGCCGTGGGCAAGTTCTAGGCCGCGGTTGCGGGAAAGACTCGGCTTGCCATTGGGGAACGTTTTGGCGATAGACGTGAAATCGGTTGTGTCGGGATGTTCGGAACGCCATTGCTCGACAACTTCCATCGTGTTGTCCTTGGATTCGTCATCGACGATGATCAACTCGATGGGGCGATAGGTTTGGTTCCAAACTGAATCCAACGCCGTCCGTACCATGTCCGCGCGGTTATAGCAATTGACAACAATGGAAATCAGCATGTGCAAATATTATGTATTTTGTGTGTGACTTTCGAAATCAGAGCGTATATGTCTTCTGGGATTTGATGCGTCGTGGCAGTCAAACCGACATAGATGGAAGAGAAAATGGTTGTTCCTGCTATTAAGAGCAACCAGTTATTCTGAGGGATGAAGCGGATTACCTGCGATATGGCGACGGCGAATGTTGCGATGAGTAGAAGCGGCAGGATATCTTGGATTTGCTTCCATGGCGAGTAGTCGATAAGTCTTTGGACGAGAAGACAATGGATAAAGGAGATGAAATGGTTGTTGATAGCAATGCAACAAACCATAAATATAATACCAAAACGATATGTAATAATTATAAGAGCTATGAATTCTAATTTATGGAAGATTGATAAGCCTAAAAGAAAGTCGCTACGACCGCATGCGGCCATGATTTGCTGATTGAGGCTTTGGAATGGGGCCGCGATGAAGAAAAGACAACTGATTTGAAGAAAAATGGCACATGGTAGCCATTTTTCTGTATAAAGGAGAATCACAAATGGTCTTGCAATGACAATCAAAAGGCCCATGATGGGGATGATAAGAAACATGATGTTGTTGATACCGCGTCTGGCGAGTTCCCTTAATTGGGCTTTGTCATCTTGAATGGAGGAAAAGGCGGGGAAGAGCACGCGTCCAAGGCTGCTACTGACAATGTTCATGCCGAGGGCGGGGAGATGACGTCCTTTCTGGTAGAAGGAAAGGTTTTCCACGGTGAACAGCTTGCCGATGATCATGGTGGTCATATTATTGGATAGAGATACGAGTAAATTGGAACATAATATTTTCCAACCAAATGAATATAAATTTATTAGTTTCTGGAAACTGAAAATCAGCTGTGGATGCCATTTAACAAAGACATATAGCAAGATTGCTCTGATAAAATTTTTAACAAGATGTTGTGCCACCAATGCCCAGACTCCAAATCCCTTGTATGCAAGGATGATTCCAAGAAAGCCCGCAGGAATTTGGGCTAACCATGATATTTTGAAGCTTAGATGGAACTGCATTCTTTTGACCAGCATGGTATGCTGTATGCTGGCAAAAGATGTGAAGAAAAGCGACAGCACGATACAGCGCGTGAGAATCGTCAGTTCCGGTTTCTTGTAGAATTCCGCTATGTAGGGTGCCAGTGGGAAGATGAGCAGGACCATGAGCGCACATAGCATGAGATTGAAATAAAAGACGGAATTGCAATCCGTTTCGTCTGTATCCTTTTTTTGGATCAGTGCGGAGGAGAATCCCGAATCAATAATTTCAGTCGCGATGTCTATGAGAGCGGTGACGATTGCGACAATCCCAAATTGCGCGGGAGTCAGTAGCCGGGCAAGGATGATGTTTATCACAAATGTGATGCACAAAGTGCCAAAACGCTCAAGGCCTTGCCAGAAAACTCCGTGGACTATTTGTTGTTTGAGGTTGGACATTCAGTAAGTTAAGGTCAAAGTATGTCAGTGGCTGGAATCGTGGCAATGGAGAAGCCAAGAAAATCTAGACGGACGATGAATTCCGTATGGTTCTTTTTCTTCAAGATGATTCCTTCGATACCCTTGAGTTTGCCATGCGTGATGGTAAAACGTTTACCTGGAATAAGATCTGCTCGGACTTCGACAGGCTGTGTGCGGCTGAGAAGCTCGAATTCGCGAATCTTGTTAAGTTCTTCGATAAGAATAGGTTCAGTCTTTTCCGTGACCGGTAGGATACGGAGGGCTAAACCAGATGTCTTGACCTGCCAGTTCTCGAGACGGTTCAGGCAGAGGAACACGTATCCTGAGAACATGGGAAGTTGCGAATCAATGCGATGACCGCGCGTTGTGCGCGAGTGGGGAAGTGTTGGAAGATAGGTGGATATATGCTTTTGAACGGCTAGTTCGGCGAGTTTTTTTTCCTTATTGGGTTTACAATAGACGGGATACCAGCGATGTTCCGGTATGGTATCTATTAAATAGCAGTCATCTTCAATGATCTGTGATTCAATGGAAAGTGGCATAGGAACAAGTCTCTGGAAGAATAATTATAATAAGTCCTAAGTTGTTTTGAATTATGATGTTGAAGAATTTTTTTGCTTTGTTTTCATAGGCATCTCAACAAAGCAGGAGCTCTCTGCTTTGCAGTTGGTCCTCCCTTCCTTCCTCCATTAGAACAACTGTTATTTATTAGCGGAAATGAGAATATGTAAATAAGATAAGATTAATTAATTTACCATCTTATGAGGAATAATCAAACACATGCGGACGTTAAATGTCACTTAGTCGTGATATTGATGAAATTACCATCAACGACTTCAAAGAAGTCGAAACGGACTTGCGCGGGATTCGGTTGGCCGGCCGGAACACGCCATTCGCCAATGTGGCTTACTTTAAAACAGCGTGGATGCGGACCTTTGTTGCGAGACGGCGGCAGAAAGTCGAAACCAGTGGAGCCATTGAAACGAACGGTTTTGATAATTTTCAGATTTGGCGTGAGAATTATGCAGGGCATACCGCCATTTGCTGCATAGAAGACGGCATAGATGAACTTACCGTCGCTGGCGAGGCATTGGGCTGCGTATCTTGTTTCGGAACCATAGTCCAATGTCATTGTGGCGATGGGACGACAATCTTTCAAATTGAACATCGTTATGTTGTTGAAACGGTGCGGCTTGGAGTCTCTGGGACCCGTTCCTGCATAGAGGACGCCGTCATGAACGGTTGCGCATCCTCCGCCAAGGGCCTTGTGTTTGGCGATGATGTTAATATCGTCATCAAGCACGATGATGTTGGTTTCGCCGTCTTCATCATTATAAAGGGAGTCGTAGATACGGCCCTTCCAATAGCAAATATCACCTGTGTGTTTGGGTAACGACGTATGTTTTAGGACTTTGCCGTTCCAGTCAAGCTTGAAGATGCCTTCAATATGGGAGAGATAGATGGCATCGTCCGAACAGCAAGCGCCTTGGATGTGTCCTTTCAGGGCGGCCAAAGCGCCTGGCTCGGTAATGATGGCTGGAATCTTATCTTGTGCAAGGCAAATAGTTGCGATGCAGACGATTAATGATAGGATGGATCTTTTCACGATCTATCTTGAAAGTTGTCTGTCAGTTCTCCGTGATGTTGAGGAATTTGCCGTCAACGATTTCGAAAAATTCAATACGGACCTGTGCAGGCTGTGTTTTCGCGTTCTGCTTCCGCCATTCGCCGATGTGTCTGACGCGGAAAAAGCGTGGATTCGAGCTCTTGTTTCGGGATGGCGGCAGGAAGTCAAAACCTGTGGAAGCGTCGAAATGAACGGTTTTTACGACTTTCAGATCTGGCGTGAGAATGACGCATGGATCGCCGCCGTTGGCCGCGTAGAACATCGCGTAGATGTATTTGCCGTCGTTGGCGAAATCCTGTACGCCGTAGTTCGTTTCGGAGCCGTAGTCGAGCGTCATTTT
>JAEEGL014757313.1_pt1 | contig 20247 bp, 7 predicted proteins | sample 9134231 | NCBI WGS metagenome assembly JAEEGL01 (sample SAMN16246548, study PRJNA631951) | gut metagenome | biome: gut microbiome; feature: rumen; material: fiber-attached | host: Bos | place: Iran: Karaj | collected 2018-10 | reverse complement strand
GTGGCTAAAGCCGGCGACGAAGCGTGCCTTAGTCACAAGTCGCACAAATTCAGGGGAATCGGAGCCGGAAATTCAAGGGAATCGGAACCGGGAAAGGATCCGGGGCAACAGGAAAAGAGTACGCAACAAGGGGATGAGCAACCGCTCATCCCCTTGTTTTAGTTCCGCTTACTCCCGCTGGCTTCGCTCCGCTGCAGCGCGCTCGTAGGCAAAGCGAAACGTTGTTGCATTCTTGTTGCGGTCAATGTTTTACAATTACCGTCGGAGGACTATGCCTTATGAAAGGAAAACATGTGATCATCACCTTCCTGGTGTTATATCTGCTCCTGGGCGGCATTACCGTCTGCGTATACGCCAATGACCTGGGATATTTTGACAAAAAAGAAAGTACGGTGGCATCCGTAGAAAGTGCGGGGGTCACTGTGGCGGAGACGGTCTCGCCTCCCGAGGTGGTGCCGGCGGCCACGGTAACGGAAACCATAGCGGAGACTGCGGCACCGGAGCCGGCGGTGACGGAGAGTTCAGCACCTGAGACCGCGGAGATCGTTGCGGAAGAAGGATATCCGGAGGATGACGGCAAAGCAGAGGATCCTGCCGCAGACGAAGCGGGAGGGGATGCACAGGCCGGGGATACGGAAGCAGGAGGCGCTGACGCGGAGGTCACGACGGAATCCCAACCCGTTGAAGAGCGCACAGCCGAAAGCACCGCAGAAGAGTCGACTGCCGAAGAGTCCGCCACCGAAGAGAGCGCGGCAACGGAAGTTTCCGCCGGGGAGTACGTCTTCGGCACCGGCAAGTACTACAAGTACACCGTTACCGATATCCCCTTCGAGGATCTGGCAATCCACCCGGATGTGGACGGACATAACGGCCAGATCGGTTACCGAAAGCCGGGAGATACGGGCTACGTCATCGGCAGAGGCCAGTGGCGGACCCTGATCATGTATGAGGGCCAGTTCGGTTACATCTCCAACAAATACTCGATCCTCACGGAGGTTTCCGCAGCGGAATACCCAGATGAATTAAAGAATTACTCCTGGAATGGCGACACCGCAGCTGCGAGGAAGATGCAGGGAGCCATCCCCGAATACGTAAACACCGACACGGAAGACAAAAAGAACCAATACTAAGGCAAGCACACGAGAGAGGGAAAGCAAATGAACAACACACAGATCTATCCTTTTGAGCGGAACAGATACTACCCGAAGAAACGGTTATCCAGCGCGGATTATCAGGCGGAGCAGGATTATTTCAACAACAAACGCCGCTTCCTTAACGGACTGATGTACGGATCCGGCATCGTGTGCGGACTTGGAGTATTCAGTCTGGACGATCTCTCCATCCTTGTGGAGAGCGGTGTGGCCATCGACGGCCTTGGCAGGGAAGTGGTGGTGGAGACCTCCGACGTGAAGAAGCTCTCTGCCCTTCCCGGCTTTGACAGCCTTAGAGGAAGTACCGCAGTGCTGTGCCTTCGTTACAAAGAAGAACCGGTGCACAAAGTGTACGCCATCGAGTCTTCCGATCCCGAGCGGGAATTTCAGTATAACCACGTAAAAGAAGGCTACGAGCTTTTCCTGATGGACAGCGAGGACATCCGGGCAAGCTTCGACATGGACACCGAGTTTTTGACAGGCGGTGAGCTCATGGTCAGCGATCACTATAAGATCGAGTATTCCATGCCCACAACCGTCAGCAGAGGCAAATTGGTTAAGGCCCGCATTACCGTAACAAAACTGACGGATGATCCCGTGCGCCTGACCTATCGCGGAACGCTTCAGACCCCTGCTTTCATCACCGAAGACGGGGACAACGAGATCGAGATCGACCTTCTGGACATCGACCTCTTAAAGGGGGAGACCGCAACCTATGACTACTGGTTAAAGACCCTGTCCACATCCGCAGCCGAGTCCAACATCATCTTGAAGACCGGTACCGCCGCAGCTTATGAGAACGACAAGGCGGTTCCCGTTCCCGCAAACTTCACCATCAAGGTGTTATTATCCGACCTTTCACCGAGGACCCTGGTGGGCCGTGAGATCGGCAGGGTCAATCTGGAGATGAAAAACCTGGGGGGGCAGGATGATTTCATCTCTCTGGCACAGCTTCGACTGGTCCGTACCGACAGCGCCTACATCATCGAGGACGTTATCGAGAGCGGCGTAAAACAGTACGTTACCGCCCCCTCCCAGGAAATGCGCCGGGGAGATTACCTGGACTTCTTTGTGAAGGAAGCTTCTTTCGGTAAGGGCGAAATACCCAAGGCCGTGGACAAAGGCCAGGCAGAAGGCCTTCGGGACTTCTACGGAAGCAGCGTGGAAGTTGCCACCGGTACGTTGGAGATCCCTCTCGGTGAGAATGCGAGAAAAGGCGATGTCCGCTATTCCGGAGAGATCATGCACGGTCTTGGCAAGGGCAATGTCTACGTGGAAGTTGGCTACGAGTACCTGAGAGAAGACGAGACCGTCGGTGCCAACACCAAGAGCACCATCTACGGCAATCCAGACATCTTTGCCGGGGACCAGAGGACCGTGGTGGATGCGGAGACCGCAGTAAGAGTCTTAAACGACAAGGGCAGCTTCGTTGTCGGCGCAAGACTTTTAAAGAATGTGGACTATCTGGTACTGACCTACAGATGGGTAGCCATCAAGTTCCCTGCAGGCAACGATCTTGGACTGAAAGAGGATTACACGGGCAAGAGCATTTCTCCCGAAACGCCCACCGTCCGCATGGGAACCAAGGAAAATCATTACTTCGGCGTCCGCTACAACAACATGGAAAAATGCAGCGTGACCTACGAACTGACGGAAAACGGCTCAGGTGAGATCACCTCCGACGGTATCTACACCGCACCCGCAAAACCGGGCGTTTACGAGATCCGGATCTACTGCACGGATATGCCGGTCATCACAACCTACGCTTACGCCATCGTCGAAAAGAAGGCAGCGGAAGGTTCGGAAGTGAAGATCGATGAAAAGGCAATGCTCCGGGGCATGGTGAAATAAACCCTTTGATTCATTGAGTGAGAGCGTATGAGCGATTTAAAAGGATCTGGCAGGTACAAGATCATACAGACCGTTAAGATGGGCGATGCCGGGGAGACCTACACCTGTGAGGATCTCCACGACACCGCGGGGGGCCGTTTTACCCTGTTATCCATCCGCGATCACCAGGTGATGCATCGCTTCGTGGACATCTACACGAAGTCGGAGCATGACAAAGACAAAACGGTGGTCAATGAGTTCTCCGAGGACGGGAAGTTCTTTATCGTCTATCCCTACATCCCCGAGAGACCCCTAACCGCCTTCTTTATGGCGGGGGCGAGAACCCTCCATGAGAAAGAGGAGATCTGCACCAACCTGATCATCGCCTGTATGACATCGGATCTTCCCTGGCCGCTTCTGTATCTTGTGCTGAAACAGCGGGAGATCCAGCTGGCCAACAACAAGGACATCTCCTTAAGTTACAAACTGGACTTAACGGAACTGGATGAGGAGAAAAAAGAAGAAGACTGTGCACTGGAATGTGCAAAGATCATCCAGGAGATGCTAAAGCCCACATCCGGCAGAACGCCAAACAGCTATCTGCTGTTATCCAAGAGAACGGAGAAGAAGAGCTACCGGAGTTTCCGGGATCTGTACAAAGATCTGGAAATCTCCGCAGAGCCGGATAAGAAGAGAGGTCCCATCGGACGCTTCTTCGACTTTTTGTCCCGAAATAAGGACGAGATCTTCAGAGTCCTGTTATGGGTCAGCACCATTTTGTTTATCTTCGTGGTGATCACTTTCATCACAAACCTGATCTTCGGCGATGTGCCGTGGCTAAGGCTATTTATCAGGAGCTTTGAAAAAATCGGGTTGGAGTCATTGCTTCAGTAAGAGGCGGGGTGAGGAATGAGAAAGAAAATTGCGATCGTTTCCATTTTCATAATCTTGTGGCTGGTGGCCGTCGTTACCTGCAGCCTCCTGTTTGTGGAGAGCAGGCAGGCATCGGACGGATATACCGCGGACAACGCCTTTGCGGAGCTCTCGGATCATCTTTACATCACGGATAACGCAAACGGAAACGCCTTTTTGTACATGATGAATACTGCCGGAGAAACGGAGGCCCTCTTTGGAACAAAGGGCTCCATGATTGATGGATTTTCCATCGTGGATGTTGACGTTCTCGGAGAGGATATCTACACCCTGTATCAGCGGAAATTCAACGATAACGGCCGTGTCATCAACCAATACGTTGCCGCAAGGCTCAACGAGGGCATGCAGATCACGGGACTGACCCCCATCTTCCGGTTCCCGTTGGAATTAAATATCCAGGGAATGGACGTCCTGGAGGATCGGATCTACATGACGGCTCTTTCCGACAATGGGCAGCAGGCCTACGTGTACACACTGGGTCTTTCCTCTCTGGTCCAGATCCAGGGCGGATCCGCAGCGACCCAGGACAGGACCAACTGGGAGAACGCCAAGGCGGATGTGAAGGAATACACGGTACAGGAGAGTGTCCGGCCCCGGTACATGGTACAGGCCCTTTATGAAAACGATACCCTGGAAGTACGGTATGACGATTCCGCTCCCGGCTACTTTGCGGTAGACGAGAATGTCAGACGGATCTTTGAAAGCAGGAGACTTTCCATCGCCCAGAAGATGAAGGTTGCGGGCTTTGATGCGGCTCTTGCCTGCATCATCGCCATCGCCGGCATCATGGGAATGGTGCTCATCGTCATCCTCCTTCGGGAGAGGCTCCGTGTGGTCTATGCCATCTGTCTCTTTGAAGTGATGCTGATCCTTATTTTGGGAGCCTTCTTTGCAGTTTTCTTTGCCCTCCAGAGCGCCGGGGCAAAGAGAGAGTACCTGCGGTATGAGACCTCGGCAGTCCTTAACATCTTTGACGGATACGGAAATGCCAATCTCACGGCTTCAGGCTTTTACAACACGCCGGAGTACGAGACCTTATCCGCCCGGATCCGCAGAAGGATCCCCACAGACACCGATACCACGGATCCCACCGTGGACATCATCGTGGCGGATGGCTACACCGGAAAGGTGATCCTTTCCGCAGGCGGCAAGAACCAGGGTACCATAACATCCCTTTATGGGGATGCGGCGGCAGACTTCATCGTCCCCGGCTTTGGGGATAATGACTCACCCTTCCTGAAGATCAAACATCAGGGTGAGTCCTACACCCTGTTTCGGACAAGCCTTTTAAAGAGCGGCTATCCCGACCTGGTTGCCCTTTCGGTAACAAGAGATAAGGGGCTTTTCAGGGAAGCTTACGACAACTTCGGAGAGTACTTAAATCTTCTGTTTGTTCTCTTCCTTCTGTGCAGCTTCATTGGCGTTGGCATGCTGATCTGGCAGTCTTCGGATATCAAGAAGCTCAAGAAAGCCCTCTTCAGACTTTCCAAGGGAGAGGAACTGACGAAAAAGCCCAATGTCCTCGGAAGAGATATGAACTACCTCTGGAACTCCATTTTCGAGATCCAGAAGAACATCGTTTCCACAAACAGAGTGAAATTCCTCACCTACGAAGCATATTACCGTTTTGCACCAAAGAGCATCGAGAGGATCCTTGGAAAAGGTTCCATCACGGAAGTGGGCATCGGAGATCACGCCCGTCTCCTCGGAACGCTGACTTATGTCACCCTTCCGGGACTGCTTCCGGAGCAGGAGAGCAGCCTGAACCGCTTCTCCGGCCTGTTGCAGACCGTGGAAGAACTGATCCGGGAATATGACGGCATCCTCATTTCCCGGAACTCGGACTCTTCGCTTCTTAAGGTCCTGTTCCTTGAGGATAACGAGGATGCGGCAGGGTTCGGTACGGATCTGATCCTGCGATTGAAAGAAGAAAAACAGGGCGTCTTCAAGGGCGCTGCGGTGACCCAGCAGTACACATCTTTCCTCTACGGCGTTGCCGGAACGGGAGATGATGCGGAAGTCTACATCTCCTCCAAAGAAGGAGAATTCCTGGCTTCCTACGCGGAGTGGTTTGCTTCCATGGCTCTTGGCCAGGTGATCACAAAGACCATGAAGGAAAAGATGAACCATGTGGGCGAGACCCGCTACATCGGCTTCCTTTTACCGGATGCATCGGATCCGGAGAACAAGATCGATCTTTTTGAAGTGCTGGATGCGCTGATCCCCGGCACAAGAAAACGCCGGTCGGCCATGAAGAAGAAGTTTGACGATGCGCTGACCCTGTTTTACGATCAGAATTTCTATCTTGCAAGAAACATGTTTACGGAGATCCTTCGGGAGTCTCCGGATGATCTGTTGGCAAAATGGTATCTCTTCGAGTGCGAGTACTACCTGGATAACGCCGTACCCGATGGATTTACCGGAGCATTGCATAAGTAAGGTGCGCTAAATGAATCTGCTGCGAATTCTGTTACAGTCCGTAAAAGCGAAGATCACGCCCCTTTTGACCAAGGCCAAACTGTTCTTGTCGCCAAGTTTTTTACTGACAAGACTGACAGAGCTGATCAAGACATTCTTTACCAAGATCCTGAATGTCAGGCCCCGTCATAAGGATGATTACTACACCATCGGCAACTGGATGGTCAGCAAAAAGCTGGCCTTTGCCATCGTGATCGTTGTGGGTGTTTTGTCCATGGTTTATGTGATCTCCTCCTGGAGCGGACTGTTTCCCGGCAGCAAAAATGACGGGATCAAAACCTACAATTACAACAACATCTTATTGAAGTTCGCAAAAGGAAACGTACGGATTACCGGAAAGAGCGGGTATCTTGCCTATGAGGGTGAGGTTTCCGACGGTGCCTGCAACGGCCAGGGGACCCTTATGAATCCCGACGGATTTGTTGTCTATCAGGGGAATTTCCTCCACAGCATGTACGAGAACAACGGGAACCAGTATTACACCGACGGAACGCTGATGTATCAGGGACAGTTTCACGAAAACCTTCACAGCGGCACCGGAAAGCTCTATCGCCAAAACGGTTCCTTAGAGTATGAAGGAGATTTTGCCCTGAACATGAAAGAGGGTGAGGGCACCCTCTACGATATGGGTCACAACGCCGTGTTTAAGGGGCAGTTTACCTTAGATGACATCAAGTACAGCGACCTCATCGGAAAGAAAGCCTCGGAACTTGCGGCAGCTTACCATGGAGAGCGCAGCATTTATCAGGCGGTGGGAGAGAGGACCCGTTTCATGCCGGACATTTCCGCCATGACCCTGGAGTACCTTGATGAAGCCTCCATCGATACGGAAGCGTCCGTGGAAGCCGTTTTCGTTCTGAAAAATGCTTTTAACACCCCGGAAGGCCAGGTCCAGAACTTCTCCGCCATCGAGCGGTATCTCGGAGCACCGATCTACGTCGGTATCTCCTATGCAACGCTCCCGGAAGTCCTTTGCGTCAACGTCCTGAGTTCCAAGACCGACAATCTGATCCTTCAGGGACCGGCAAAAGTGGATCAGACTTCGGTTTATAAGGAATACATCGAAGTGTCGGATTACGATACGGAGTATGAGGTGTACCTCCACAGTTACCACAAGGACGGCCTGATCTACACCTTTGTGACCGACCAGGGGTTAGATACGTTCTATTACTATTATATCCAGTCCGAAAACCTGGCAGATATCGAGCAATAACCTGAAAAGGAAGACCTATGCACGGGAAAGAAAACTTCACCGTAAAGTGCATAAAAGCAGGAAAACGGATCCTCGGCATCTCTTTGTCCGTTTGCCTTTTGGCGCCCTTTTTGTCTTCTTTTGCTCCGGCCTCTGAAGTTTACGCAGCAAGGCTTATGCGCCTCTCTACGGCAAAGAGCGTGGCGGTTGCAAGGAGCGAGAAGATCGAAGCGTTGGAACTGCAGATCCAGTCCAAGCAGGCAGCAAAAGAATCCGCACTTCGTGCCATCCGGGAAAAAGAAAGGAACATGAGCACCTTCCGTTGGTCGCCCCTTCTTGATTTTTCATTTCCCACAGAACCCGATGAGGCAGAAGCGTTTGAGTTCCGATATAAGCCCACCCAGCTGCAGTACGACATCGATACCTTAAATCACAAGATCACGGATCAGAAGCTGACGGAGTTTCAGGATGTTTCTTCGATCTACATGGATATCATCACGGCCCAGGTGGAAGTCACTTTCCTAAAGCAGCGGATCACCAACATGGAGACCGCGATCGTTAAAAACAAGGCCCGGCTTGCGGAAGGTACCGTTTCCCAGGACACCATCGACCAGCAGCAGAGCAAGGTGGACGGTCTGAAGGAAAGTCTTGCATCCGAAGAAAGAAAGCTCCTTCGCGCAGAGGAAAAGCTTTCCGATAAACTGGGATTTTCCGTAACTTCCGGCTACGTCTTCGAGGAAGCCTTCACTTCCACCAATATCGACCGCGATAACATCGAGTACCTTCAGGTCTATGCCCGGGACCGGGACCAGACCGTGTACGAGGCAAAGCAGGCGGAAGAACTGGCAAGGCTGGCGTTAATGACCAACTTTGAACTGTGCCGCGGCCAGTACGGCAACAACATCGGCATGATCTCCACTTATGTCCAGCAGGCCATGGACGGATCTCCCGTCAACAAGAAGGCCTTTAAGAAGGACTACGACGACTTCTTAAAAAAGATCGACGAACCCTGGACGGGCAAAAAGAAGATCCTGTTCTTCTCCTTCCCGAAGGAATGGTGGAAGGGAGACATCGACGGCATCCGCTTTGTGGAAGATGACCCGTACGTGCTCTATCAATCGGCCCTGGATTACGAGAGCGCCTTAAAAGAGTACAACAACGCCGTCAAGGAATTGAACACTGCCGTTTCCGACGGCTTTGACAATTACATTGAGACAAGAAGAGCCTATGTTACGGCCCAGAGAAATCTGGTGAGGCTGCAGCAGAAGCTGATCTACGACGAGGCTTTAAATGCATTGGGACAGCTGTCCCTGGACGAATTTGAAGCGGAACTGGAAGAGTATGAAAACTCCCGTTCGGCTCTGAATGAAGCCCTGACACTCTACACCAGCACCCTGTTTGAATACGACAGGACCACCTGCGGCGGTGCATCCGCCTACTTTACGGAAGAGAGCCTGGCAACCCAGGCAGGCTACGGCGGCCTCAACACCCCCGAAGGCTACGGAAGTCTTGAAGCCGACCTGGCCCGTATGAACGCCGTGGTGAAAAAAGGGGCGACCTACAGTATCCGTCCCATCGTGGACTCTCAGGAGTTCATGCTCTACATCAACATTACCGATGATTTTGAATACGATGTGACCCATTTCGAACTCTGGTCCGACAACCGTCAGATCGGAGAGCGGGTGGCTGTGGGAGAGAGCATAAGACATCTGCGCCTGACGATCCAGGACGTGGATTCCGTATTTATCAGGCTTTACAACGGCAATACCTTCGTGGACGACTGCACCATCGATCCTACGGTGAGCTATGGCCCCCTGAACATTACCGTGGCCCATGTGATCGAGGACGAGGATCTTTCCGATCCCATCGGTTCCTACACCGTGGAGGAAGACACCAACACGGAGATGATCAAGATCCGCTTCACCTTTGATGTCAATGCGGTGAAGAGGAATTACAGTCTTGGTACGGAAGTGGCATTTTACAATTTAAGTACCGAACGGAATCTGTACCTTTTCTCCAATGACCTCATTGAAGCCGATACACCCTTTACCTACATGTCTTTTATCAAGGGCGATCTTGGAAAACTCACCGTCAGACTCTTTGGTGAAGACGGTTCCTATATCGGCGGTGCCAGTTTTGATACCGCAACAAAAAAACTGTATGCGGACAAGGAGATCACCCTGGAGGATATGCAGGAGATGGCGGCGCGGATGCTGGTGGCAGAGCGCAAGGCCGCGGATCTTGCAGCAGAGATCTCGAGGTTAAAAGATCTGTATAACACGGCCCTTTCCATGGATCCCTATTCCGAGACCGTGACCTATTACAGTGAGCGGATCGCCGAACTGGAAAGACAGCTGATGGACGTTGCCAACTCCGTCACCGCCGAGGAGATCGCAGCAGCACTTGAGAGCGATGCCGAGGAGATCGAGAGACGTGTCAGCGAGATGAAGCTGGACAACGAAGATACGGAAGAAACGGAAGAGGAAGAATTATCCGACGAAGAATTAAATGCCCGTAACGTCATCCTTCGGGAGGCTACCGTGGAACTGATCCGGGAGATCCGGGCAAGCACCACCAAAGAACAGCTCCAGAACACCATCACCGAAAAAGAGCGTGAGATCGCAAAAGCCCTTCGGGAATACAACGCAGCCATGGACAAAGGCGATGCGGAAGAGGCGGCAAGGCTGAAGGAAGTCCTTGAGAGCCTCCAGAAGGAAGTGGATGTGGCGCAGGCAAAGATGGTTGTTGTCGATGCGGATGAGAGCAGCATCACCGAAGAGGACATGGAATTTGCCCTCCGGGAATACGGAGATCTTATCTACGCCAAGGCGGAAGAGCGTCTCACGGACGCCATGCTCTGGGGAAGCGAAACGGGACAGTGGGCCAAGGCCTATCTGGAAGCAAGCGGCCTTCCCGTGGATGAAGCCTCCATGCGGGAAATCATAAAAAATGCCGGCGGTTTTGCGGAGTATGAATACATGCAGAACAGGCAGGCCCTCATGGCCAGGGAACTGGAAGAAGCAAAGGCGAAGGTGGAGAAGTACAAAGACTCCGATTCTGTGACGGAACAAAACCTGGCCAAACAGCTTCAAAAGATGGCCGAGACCTATGAAAAGGAAATGGAGACCCTGCGGGTCGACCTAAAGAAGAAGGATCCCGGAAAAGAAGTAAAAGTCCGGGCGTTAAAGGAACAGCTCGGCCCTCTGGAAGAACTGCTGGCGCAGAAAGAGGAAGAAAGAAGTCAGCTTGTCAGCGTGCTTAATCCTGTTCTTGGCGAGTATAAGAGAGCGGAGACCGAAGAGTACACGGCAGCCACAACGGTGTTGAATGCCATTGTCAAAGAGCACGATAACAAGAAAAAGGAACTGGACGAGGACATCACGAAAAAACAGAATCTGCAGGATAACGAACCCGCGGTACAGGCAGATTTTGAGGCAAAACGGGAAAGCTATCAGCTCAGTCTGGCCGCTGCCCGGGAAGAGTACATGTTGAAGATGGCGGACAGTGACTACAAGGCCGTGGATAACGACCGGTGGTATACCTACTTCTGGCCAAGCCGCGGTGCCATCAAGAACAAGATCAGTCAGATGCGGAGCGATGTTTCCTACTGGGAGACCATGCTGGACAGCCTCAATAAGGAGTTTGAACGCTTTACGACACAGGAGCGGTCCGAAGCTTATTACGAACAGCTCCGCTCGGATCTTGCAGAGGCGAAAGGAAAGCTGGAAACACTGGAAGAGGCCTACGCAAAGGAACTTCCTCCGGCCCAGGACCGTGTCCGCGCAGCAAATCAAAAGGTTCTCGCAAAAGAAAAAGAGTGGTATGACTCCGAAGACGCCAGAGTCAGACTGGAAGGCGAGATCGCAGACATAAAGAAACAGATCAATGCGATCCATACGGACATTAACGAGTATTATTGATGAAAAAAAAGACAACCGTGAAAAAACTTCATAGAAGCCTTGGCCTCAGGTTCGCGGCGATCCTTCTTTGCGTCAGCCTGCTTGCGACATCCGCGCTTCCGGAGCGTTTCTGTATGGCGATTTTCGGAGAAAGGGGAAGTTTTGCGGTAAATGCCGGGACGATGACGGACGAGCTTTTAATGAAGCTGGTGAGCCTCAACTTCTCGGATGCGGGTCGTTACAACGATATCACCGCAGAAATTGTGGAGAAAGCCTTTCGGAGCAATCATGTCTCCGGAAGCCTCTGGAGCAATGTGATCATTCCCGGCTTTATGTATTCCGTGGGCGAGGCCATTGCCGACCGGTATCCTGAACCGGAAGAAGGCCAGGAGCCGGCAGCAGATACGGTATTCAAAAACCCCTGGAGCGAGGCTTCCGAGAATTCCGCGGGATCCCCTTATTCTCCGGGAAAAGACTACCTTGGAAACGACATGAATGCAGCGTATTCCATGGGACAGCTGATCATCGATTACACAAGGCAGAGCAGGCCGGGAGCCGCTTACCTGTCGGATGAGGCCATCGTTGAGATCTACGATATCCTTGTGGGAAACAGCGACGATGCGGATCCTTTTGTGGATATGGATTCCTTTCTTTCCCAGGTGGATGCGGCCATCGCCGGTGCAAGTGCGGGGGCCTACGATGACCAGCCGGTCACGGAAGTCCTTGACTACAGCAGGTACATCACATACGGAGAGTACGTGATCAACCGGGGATCTCCGGTGCCTGCGGGGTATCTGTTCATCGGGACGTGGCTGATGGATGCTCAGGCCATCAACTCCACCTTCTACCGTGCAGCGGTCAATTCCATGGGAAACGATGACCAGCAGATCATGTATTACAAATCGGAGCTGGCGGGGAACAACTGGAGGAATATCTACGGTGCATCCGGACTCGAAGCCATCCTCTCGGTGGCAGAGAACGTACAGGAATATACGCTGGTAAATTATTATGTGTCCGTTGTGGTGGGTGCCGACGGTATTCCCAGATGGGCAAAGACCGGAGAACTGGTGGATATCTTTTCCATCAATGATCCCTATAACCTGGATACGCTGCCGGAACTGAAGTCACTGAAAGTGCAGTACGATGCGGGAGTGGTAACCTCCACGGACGGCGGATCCAAACAGTATATTTATGACCGGATCACCCAGTTTTTCCGCTCGGACGGAAAGATCGAAAGATCAGCCCAGATGGAGGCGGACTGCAGATATGTCCTGAATGTGGCCAACCGCACCGGAATTGCTTTTTATGCGCCGGATTACGCCTACACCACCTGGTATACCTCCGCTTTGGAGCGCTACTACTGTAACAACTGGGTCTGGCGGTTGTTTGGAAATCAGGGAAGATATCGGTCGGGGATTGGTATTTCCGAGACCTTCGGCGCCCATCAATGGCGCTTTGAGGAAAGCGGAAGAGGTTTTCTGGAGAGTCTGGAAACCCAGGCGGAGAGAGGCGTCAAGAACAATTTTGTTTTCACCTACAGCATCGATTCCGACAAGCTGAAAGGGTATTATCCAAGCGGCGGCGGCGAACAGGATTCCAATCTGATCAGAGGCTGGCCCAGCTGGACCAACGAAGTCGCCTGGGTCAATGAAGTAAACGCCTTCGGAGGGATCGGGGAACTCAGAAGACGATTCTGGAGCTTTGAAGACCTTTGGCGGAATTTTTCAAGTATCCAGGATGAAGTGACGGATGATTACGACCAGCGTCTTGCCAGCATGGGGAACATCTACTATGAGGTGCTTCATTTTAATCCCGAGACGGGAGTCAAGGGAGCTTCCTCCGATCCTGCGGAGGATAAGGAGCTGGCGGATGAGGTGCTGCAGATCTGTGAGCAGATGGATGCCGGCAGGAGGGCACGGGCCTATTACAATCTTGTGGACAACAGTCAGCATAATTACATCATCGGTCCCGTATTAAACCTTCTGTATCAGTGGGTGGCCTACGGTGAATCCAATGTGGGACGAAATTACAACCTGCTGTATTACACCGATGAAGATTTTGCACAGGTTTCCTCCATCACGGAAGCGGTGGAAAATGCCATTCAGTCCAGTCAGAGCAGCTATATCAAGTATCAGAACCTGGTTCCCACGGAAGGAAACACCATTCTTTCCCAGGCCCGGTATGAGCTGATCAACAGCGTGGTGGATAATGCCGCAAACGGCGCCCCTGCGGTGAGAAGCCAGCTTCGGGAACTGGTGGACCTTGGGAACATCGAAAATAACGTGATCGCCCATAAATCCAGAGAACTCAACTACGTAAACGTTCTTCTGGATGCGGCGGATTCCAAGTATCAGCTTTATCTCCATGCGGCATCCGGGGACGATTACCGGAGCGCAGCGGGAGATCCCAACACGACAGCTTCCCTTCTTGAGGAACTGCTGCAGGATCAGAAAGCGGATGTGACGGGCGTTGGCGCGGAACTTCAGCGACTGATCAAAGCAAGAGCCATCCGTCTTGATACGGATGATGCCATCAATTTCATCGTTTCCCGGATCGACTGGGCAGAGCGTCAGCGTCCCGGTATCACCACGGATGCCTTCGGACCTTATGCAAAAGAGGCTCTGGATGAGCATATCAAGTGGCTCCGTGACCTGCTTAACACCATTCGGGAAGGCGGAGAGATCACGGACGAGACAGATGATCTTCGTGCAAATAAGGCACAACTGGAACTGGATCTTTTGAACGCTCTGGATAACGGTAACTTAAAAGAAGCGGAAAGCCTTGGCAAAAAGATCACGGAAGTTCAGAAGGCTATCGATCAGGCAGATAAAAAGAAACAGCAGAATGCAAACAGCGGCGATGCAGGTCTCATGGATCAGTATGATCAGTACAATCCCGAGTCCCTGCCCGGGGTTGCGGACAAGATTGCAGACGATCTCCTTTCGGACATCGGAGAAGGAAACCTGGATCCCGTACCAGACGGATTAAAGGCGCTGGCGGACCTTGGTTCCCCGAGGATCCCGGAGATCACGGAGGCATTAAAGCTTCACAGTGCGCCCTTAGAGCTGATCCATCAGGCCGAAGCGGCGGAAGAGGACGCGGAAAACAGTCCCTATAAGGATCTGTATAACAACGGCGATACCGGAGGCGGTGCAGGCGCAGGCGGCACCGGAACCGGAGGAAACGGTAACACCGGCGGAAACGGAAACGGCGGTTCCGGAGGACCGGGCGGCACCGGCACAGGCGGCCAGCAGGGGGATGACTCCGGCGGCAACGGCGATGACGGAACCGGCGGAAACGGCGAGAACGACGGAAACGGCGACGGCAACGGCGATAACGACGGTAACGGCGGAAAAGGCGATAACGGAGACGGCTTTGGCAAGGACCTTGGGCTTTCCCGGGATGATCTTGGAAATGCCATCAACGCCGGCCTCGGAGGAGACTTATCCGGCATGTCCGATCTTGAAAAGGCGGCGGCCGTGGCGGCACTGGAACAGTTCGCCCTGGCAAGGGATGATGCGGGATCCCATGACTACGCCATGGATCTTGTCAATGAACTCCTGGCATCCGCAGGCGGCTTTATCTACAAACAGTATTTGAGCGATACTTCCACGGAATATGTTTCCTTAGAGTCCGTGGATAAGTGCAGGCTGTACACACGATTTAGAAGGGCAAGAGAGCGGGCGGACATCACCATGGCCCAGATCGTACAGGGCTCCGCAACTTATTCCTTCGCCGTGGATTCCACGGAGATCACGAAGAATAACGGAGACGTGGACAATATGGATCTTCCTCTGGTGACCCAGACGGATCCTTACATCCGCGGTGATTCCATAACGGCTTACCCGTACATTTCGGAGGCAGCCTCCATGAAATACCTGTATTGCAAGTGCGTGTACCTAAAGGGCACGGAACTGGCGGTACTGGTAACACCCCAGATGGACAGCAAGATCGTCCGTATCCTCGACGAGCTTGACTCACTGGCAGACGGGGATTCTGAATAAAAGAGGAAAAGACCATGTTTGGAACAAGAAGAAAAGGAAAAGCAAATAGGGTGCTTACCCCGGTGGCTTCTCTGGCACTTGTTCTTTGCATGGTCTTTTTTGCTGTCATGGAACCGGCTCTTTATGCCGGCTTCCCCGGCGGCAATACCCTGGCGGCAATTTCAAAGGCGGAGGCCGCAGGCAGAAGCGATGATCCCATCACCTACCGGGAATACACGGTGGAACTGGGAAATTCCGTGCCTGCCTCCTGGCTTTTTGTGGGTACGTATTTAATGAGTGCAAAAGCCGTCAGTGCAAGGATCTATCAGGAAGCCTTAGACAGCCGGGAGTACTACGACCAGTACATCGCTTACTATACCTCCGAGCTGGATCAGGGCAACTGGAAGAACGTAAAGGATGCGGATTCCCTGTCCACCATCATGGCCCTTGCGGACACGGTGGAAGAAGAGACCCTGTACCCGTATTACATCACCGTTGTCGTTGGGGATGACGGCATCCCCAGAGATCCCAAAACGGGAGAACCCGTGGATATTTATACCCTGATCTCTCCTTACGACATGGAGAACATCAAGGAACTGGATCCTCTGGAAGAATACTATGAGGGCGGTCCCCTGGCAGCCCAGGATAACGGCACCTCTCATTATCTCTATCGGATGCTGTACTACTTCTTTGAAAACGATGACCTGGAGTATGACCGGGCGAATCTGGACGTTGGTGCAGCCATGCTTTCCTATGCCCAGCTTTCTTCCGACAGACGGGAACTTGAGGAGCTGTGGGAACAGGCCCTCACCAAGTCCCCCCTGACCTTCCCGGAGGAGCATAAGGACCTGATGCTGATGATGCGGAACTGGCCCAACATCCGGGATGATGTGACGGACCGGACAGATCTGCAGGAAGCGGCTCTTGACCAGATGGCAAAGTCCTTCCAGGAACAGGACAAAGAGGAAGAGGCGGATGCGACGATGTACGTCCAGCGTCAGGTGGATGCTACCCGCCGTGCCGAGATCTACTATAACCTGATCTACAACACAAACCTCACCGGCAGCTACGGTATGGACAACAGCGAGGTGCTGGAGGAACTGGCCTTCAGAAAAGCAGAGATCACCTCGGAGATGAGCAGCGTGGCGGTGGAAGCGGACAAGGCCCAGGCTCCCGCCACGGAGATGCGTAAGGAAGTCCTTGCCATGCAGGACGAGATCAAAGCTCTGGAAGAGGAGATAAATACTGCGGCTGCGGAATATGCGGCTGCGGATCCGGAAGGAAACCTGGCGGCAGAGGAAGCTCATCTTGCGTCGTTGGAAGCTGAATTTGAACCCATTACCGCCAGGTACAACGAGCTGGATGCGGCGCTGGAAGAGATCTTAAACGAAGTGGTTGCTTTAAACGAAGAACAGCAGCGCCAGGCCGATGAGATCACAGCCCTTCGAAACAGCAAGTACGATACGAAATTAGAGACCTATGAAGCCTTAGAACAGCTGGAAATCGAGCTGGAGGACTTAAAGACAAGGCAGAGAGTGGCTCTTGCCCGGAAGCCTGAGTACGAGACTGCCGTGGAAGAGATCAAGGAACTGGATTCCCAGATCGCCAGAGTAAAGAACTCTCTGACTACCGAACTGGAAAAGCTTCCCGGCCTTCAGGAAACCGCGGACAGCTATACCTCCAGCCGGTTCTCTGCCCTGACCGACGGTGAAAAGACCTATGATCCCGCCGCCAAGACAGAGGCTGACCATGCGGTGCGGGTCCAGGAAAAACTCATCAAGACCCTGGAAGATGCCTTATCCGCAGCCACACTGAAAAAGAAAAACGCCCAGGCCATCGCCGATGCCGTGGGCAAAGATCTAAATCTGGAAGAAGAGATCGAACTGGCTCAGGCGCGTCTGGATGAAGCCAATGCCACCTGGCCGGAGATCCTGAACGGGAAGCTTACCGCCATCGATGAGGAGGTCCTGGAAAAGGAGGAGATCCTTGCAGCGGCCAGCATTCCCTATCAGGAAAAACTCCTGAAACTGAAAGAAGCAAACGATGCCTTCAACGAATACGAGCCTGTCTATCTTGAAAAGAAAGAGGAGATCCGGGTATCGAATGCAGCCATCGCCGACCTGAAGCGGTACATGGAATCCTACGAAAAAGCTCAGACAAAGAGGGCAGAGGACATCACGTCCCTGAATAACACCATCGCGGTGAAGGAGAACCTCATCACCAACGCAGAGGCTCCCGCAAATACCTACCAGACTACGTTAAATGCCCTTTCTTCCGAACTGGAGAAATTGGAGATCCTGATCAAAGAGGCGGAGGATACGGCAACGGGTACGCCATATGACCATCTGCTGGAAGCTTATCGCAACGAGATCATGACTGCCAAGCAGGAACAGGCTGCGTATGAAGCCCTGATCATCGATAAGGAACTCTGCAGACTCCAGGCTCTTGTGGTGAAACTCACGGTAGCCAAAGAAGTTGCGGCCATGGAAGAGCTTTTGATCAGCGAACGGCCCGGCACCTATACAAAGGAGCGGGGCAAGGTGGAAGCCGAGGAAGATGCCATCATCTCCGAACTGGAGGGAGAAAAGAGCGATATCGAAGACGATATGCGCCTGGATCTTCTGGATCTGACGGATCAAAACAACACGATCATCGCCGCAAGACAGGAAGAGGCCTACAAGGCAAGAAACCTGGCAGACCGAGCGGCTACAGCGCTGGATGACAAGCTTGACCTTGATACAAAGCAGGCAGCCTTTGATCGGGAAGCTGATTATTACCGGGGCTGGATCAAGATGTACCGGGAATTAAGAGATCAGTTCCAGGAAGGCAGTTACGGCTATACCCATTACGAAGAACTGGAAGCGAACGCCCAGGAACAACTGGATTACATGTATTCCGATGCCTGTCCGGAACTGATCTTTATCGGAGATGCAAAGAAAGCTTACGAAGACGATCTTGTGATCCTTTCCGAGTTTACCGGAGAGACCACGGAAGAACTCACCGAATTTACAAATTCCTGCAGGACCGCCCACGAAACGGCGGTGTCTGCACTGGAAAAAGCAAAAGAAGATGCAAATGCCGCCTATGAAAAGATGAAGGCGGAATATGCCGCAAAGATCGATGCGGTGCAGGAAAAGATCGACGCCGAAAAGGCAAAGAAACAGGAACTTCTCGATGACATTGATAACGAATTCGATGAAGACCAGGCCGTGAACCGGGAAAATCTTCGGCAAAAGAAGGAAGTCCTTGCGCAGGCCGATGAGACCTACAGTAACTACGTGCAGGAGATCATATCCTGCAACGCCCGTGTTGCAGAGCTGATCCAAAAGCAGGCGGATCTCGGAGTAAGGACAGCGGAGATCAAAGAACTCATCGCCGCCTTCCCAGGCAACAGATCCTTTGGTATCGCGCCCACCCTGAAATTCTTGGAGGAAGCAGCTGAAGACGGAACCCCCGCCTTTGGCAGACGCTACCGGGATATCGCAACCTATGACAATGCCGATCCTTTTAAAGAGGATGAGGACTTAAGCACCGTTATCGATTATTGCATGGGTCAGTGTGTTGTCAGCTATGAATCTTATCTTGCAAAGAGCATGAAGCGGGGCGATACCGCAGCGGACTACGCCGGCTTTATCTTATCCCGTAAGACCGCCGGTCTTGCACCGGATGAAACCGCAGCTCTCCCGTACCTCCAGATGATCACGGATCTTTTGAACATCACGGAGAAAAAGGAGATCGTCCACTCCGCCAGAGAATTATCCTTCCTATACGGATGGCTCGTTCCCTTTGCGGCAACGGATTTCCTCGATCAGAGGAGTGTGGCAGCTATGGATGAGTATCATTTCTACATCCAGGCCGCTGCGGACAGAGATGCTGTCGAAGATGCCATCATCTTTGTTTCCGGAAGACTGGAATACGCTTATTCCGTCCGAGCGGACTTTATCTACCAGGGCAAGACCGAGGTCATTGATGCCCATATCGCATGGCTGGAGGCTCTGCTAAAGAAACTGAGAGAACTGGCCGGACTGGACGGTGAAGAAGAGTATCCCGAAGGGGCTGAAGAGTACCTGGAGGCCTATGAACAGGCTCTGGAAGAGGGAAACCTCGCAAGAGCCCGTCAGATCATGGATCTTTTGGACGGTCTCATCAACAGCGGACGGTTAAAGAACGAATCCGGCAGCGGCGGTGACCGGAATAAGGATGACCTTGAGCCTACGGATTACGATCCCTCATTAAGGCCCACGCCCGCAGACGAGATCGCCGAGCTGATCTACAGCTCCATTGATCATACGGATTACGACATCGTCCCGGATCTTGTCCGGTTTAATGCGGCAGGCGGTGATCTCGGAACTCTGATCAACGGTCTTGAAAAGCGGGGCGCAGGTCCCGACATTCTCAACAAGGTGCAGCTTGCCCAGACCGATCTTGCTAACGGCGGCACCGGCAACGGAAACTTTGATATCGCATCCGACGACAGCTCCGATACCGACGGCAACGGTACGGACCAGGGTAACAATGAACCCGGTGGCGGAGGCAGCAGTGCCGGACCTTCCAAACCCACCGGGCAGACCGCAGCCACACTGGCAGCCCTGCCCACATCGAAGATCAAGGCAGCGGCAGACGGCAAGTTAAAGGATGCCGCGAACGATGATGAGAAAGCAGCCATCGTTGCGGAAGTAGCCCTTGTGGCAGAGCTGAAGGATGACAGCGATCTTTGGGATTACTTAAATGATCTCTTAAACGATCTGCTGAATAACAAGAACGTATGCGTTTACCGGAAG
>JAEEGL014130496.1_pt1 | contig 20247 bp, 22 predicted proteins | sample 9134231 | NCBI WGS metagenome assembly JAEEGL01 (sample SAMN16246548, study PRJNA631951) | gut metagenome | biome: gut microbiome; feature: rumen; material: fiber-attached | host: Bos | place: Iran: Karaj | collected 2018-10 | reverse complement strand
TTCCGTCGAAAGCATACTTTTTATGAGCCGCATTGCGTGCCGTTCCTCAAAGTTAAGGTAATTCAAAAATTCAGGTTGGTTTTTGTGGATATCCAACACTTTTAAAAATACCATGTCCTTGTCTTTCAGAATCTCCTGTTGCTTGAATTCGTGGAGTTTATTAACGAATTTTCGTCGCGAAATCGGAAGTTTTTTCCTCTCCTCGAAATAGAGCTGATAGGCCTCGTCGCTTATAAAGGCGGTTCGTTCCAAGCCAATTAAATGACGGATTATCTTCAATTCCGCTTCAATCATTTCCAACGGCTCGTTGATGTATTCGCTAAATGCCTGAAAATCTATTACTTGTCCCGAACGAATCAGTTTCATCGTTTCTCCAAATGGAGCAACCATTTCTGCTAATTTGGGATAATCAAACGTCCGTTCCTGCAATCGTTTCACGGGAACGAGGAGTTTGTCGTCCATGTGGTTTATGTGATCAAGATAAGAGAGACGCCGTATTTTCACATATTTTTCGGCCGCCTCTATTGCTTTTCGAAACGAAGGATAGATAATTTCAAATCCGTCGCGGGTGGTGATTTTTGCCCCGTTTGCCAAATCTACTCTAAACATACGCAATACAATTTTATTCTGCGTTGTGCCACCTTTCGTATTCAACATATACGACCAACAAAAAACTGCGGGCAAACTTGCTCGCAGTGTGGTCGTAGGAATTGCACCATTAGAAAGGCAAGTAGCCCGCAAAGCAGGGCATCGCACTTGTATCTTTCTTTATTTGCATATTCCTGAAATTTCCTACGTTTCACTGCGAATAGACAAATAGCAAACGCTATGGTATTATGTTATTATTTACTTTTCTCTACATATTTATTGTGTTTTGAATTATTTCCTCTAACCGCACAAAAAAGTATGGAATAGAGGTCGTAAAAATAGAAAAAAATGAAATAACTCGTTTTTCTACAAATAATAATTCTTGATTTGCTTGAGAGTTTTTTCTCCGTTGGTGGTCTTGAATGTTGCCAATTCGCCCCATTCGTTGCCTAAAAGCTTGGTAAGTTCACGCAGCAGACTACAAATCTTTTTGGTTTGTCCCTGTTTATAGAATAACGACAGATTGTGGTCGGCAACAAGACGTATCAGTTCGTGATTCGCCAAGTCAGTTCCTATTTTGTATTTGTTTTGAAATAATTCAAGTATATCCTTTTCTTGGCTTTTATCAATTGTGATTCGCTGTTCTTCGGCTGAAACATGTTCTTTCCCCTTCCATTTCCCATTTCTCTGTTGATTCAGACGAGCAATCTCATTCTCAATCACCACGGCAAGCAAGTAGGAACGCTTGTTTTCAGTGATTTCCTTAATAGTGTCGTCAAACATCATAGGAGCCACAAGAACCTCTTGCACGGAGTATAAATTCAGTATTTCTTCCGAAATCAGCATATAATCTTGATAGAAGAACGAGGGTGCTTCCAAGGGATAAATCCTTTTGTCCTTTAAAAAAATCCGTATCGTTTTCCACGGAGTAAGATTCAACCGTGAACGAAGTCCTTCCAATGAGGAAAGTTTTATCTCTACGGAATTTTGTTTGAGCGTGGTGGCGATTATATTTTCAAATTCGTGTAATTCTTTGTCGGAGAATACCATAGTTAAATTTATTTTGTCAAAGGTATTCAAATAGTTCTATAAATTGCAAATTTAGGATTCGTAAATTTTGTTAGCATAAAATCCTTGTAAAAAACAGTACAATCATAAAAAAACACCGTATGCTTTTTCGTAAATAATTTTTATCGTACTTTCGTAAAAAATAACGCACAATGGAACAAGAAAGGGAGCGGGCAATTTATAAAGTCACAATCGTGGGCTTTGTTGTAAATGTGCTTTTGGCTGTGGGGAAATTTCTTGCTGGAATTTTCGGAAACAGCGGTGCCATGATTGCCGACGCAATTCACTCTGCATCAGATTTCTTGACGGACATAATAGTTCTTTTGTTTATCAAAATTTCGGTTAAGCCGAAAGACGAATGTCACGACTACGGGCATGGAAAATACGAAACGCTTGCCACTGTCATGATTGGTGTTTTTCTTGCAATCACGGGCATAGGCATTTTAATTTCCAGCATCGAAAAAATCATTACCATCATACAAGGAGAATCCCTTCCAAGTCCAGAACAAATTGCCTTATGGGCTGCCGCAATTTCGATTTTAGCAAAAGAATGTCTGTTTCAATACACTCGCCGCGTCGGCGTAAAAAGCGATTCGCCTGTCGTTGTCGCAAACGCATGGCACCATCGTTCCGACGCTCTTTCGTCAATTGGGACTTTAATAGGAATTGGTGGAGCATATTTCCTCGGCGGGAATTTTATCATTTTAGATCCTCTCGCCGCGATTTTCGTGTCGATTCTCATCTGCAAAGTCGCCTACGATTTGTGCATTCCCGGAATACAGGAACTGCTCGAACATTCTCTTCCACAAGAAATAGAAGACGAAATTCTCTCCATTGTCTGTACCGACCCGCTTATCAGCAATCCACACAACCTAAAAACACGTAAAATCGGGAACACTTACGCAATTGAACTGCACATACGCATTCCCGACGAAACCACAATTGCCGTCGCTCATGACAAAACCGACGAAATTGAAAAAAATCTACGACAAAAATACGGCGAGAAAACACAAGTCATCATACACGTAGAACCGCTTTCGCAACAGAACGTGGATTTGCATTGATGAATTAAAAACTTATATTTGTCTTAAAATTTAGAAGTATGAAACATTGTACCCCATTCATTTTTGTTTTAGGAATTTTGACTTGTGTCGCGTGTTCGAATTCAACAAGCAAAAAACAGGAACAAGTATCCTCTGATTCTGTAACAAATGATAGTGCTACATCATTGCTTGTTAGTAATAAGTTTTCTATTGATTCTGTGATATATAGCGACTCAATATATATAGGAAGAAATGACAATCGCGATTCTGTGTGGGCTCATGTTGACATTAATTGTTCTTACCCTTACACAGATAATCCTAACTGGCAAATGGCGAAGAAAAATATTTTATATTGGATTTGCGATATATTCGATGATTCTACACATTACTATTGGAACAATTGTGCGCAACTTGTTTCAAAATATGGACGAAAAGAACTGAATAGAATAAAAGAAGAATTTTCTGAATTATGTATAGAGGATACTTGTATGATATTGAACAATTATCTTGAGCATAATATCGATTGTAAACTTTTATTTGAAAACGACAGCTTAATAACTTTTGGCGTCGGTGTTTATGTATTTATGGACGGTGCACATGGAAGTTATTTATACGAAGGCAAAACTTTCAACAAAAACACCGGACATGTATATAATTTCGACTTATTATCTAAATACGATAAAAAGACGTTAAATAACTATATGCTCAAAGGTTTATCGGAATATTTTGAGTGTCCAGCAGATGAATTGTCATCGTGTGCTGACATTTCTGATATAGATAACATTCCTCTTCCGTCTGCCTCGTTATACGTGACAGAAAAAGGAATCAATTTCATTTACCAGCAATACGAAATTGCTTGTTATGCGGCAGGAATGCCATCGTTTGTAATACCCCTTAAATAATTTGTTTTGAAATTACTTGCGACTACATTTTTATCAATAATTCTCCTCTTTATCGGCACAACGCAAAGTCGGGCTTCGTATTCCGAATACCAATATTGGGAAACATTCGGGCAATACGTTCCGTTTGTATCTGCGGGATTTCTCGGCTGTTTTGGTGTCGAGGCAAAAGACAAATTTCCAATGCGTGTATTGAAAATAGGTACATCAATGGTAACCGAAGGAGTCATCGTAAAGGGATTAAAACTTGCAATTAACGAGGAACGGCCAGACGGCTCGTCGGACAACTCGTTTCCGTCGGGACACACGGCAACGGCATTCAACGGTGCGGAGTTGGTACGATATGAATACGGCACATGGTGGGGATTAGGGGCTTATACGCTTGCAACTGCCGTCGGACTTTCGCGAGTTTACCACAAGCGTCATTATATTTGGGACGTGGGCGCAGGAGCTTTATTCGGCGTTCTCTCTGCACGAATTGGCATTCAAACCATTTCTTTAATCAAAGAAAAACGAGACCAGAAAAAGAACAACCTCAACGTGTCTTTTTCTCCTGTTTTTTATGACAATGGGGCAAAATTTGTCGTAACCGTCGATTTATAACTTCAAATTAGACAGCAACTTGACGTACGTTTCAAGTCCTTGTTGCAATTCGCTCTCAAAGATATATTCATTTGCCGTATGCGAACGGAGCGTATCGCCGGGACCAATCTTCATCGACGGGAATGTAGTCATGAACACTTGGTCGGACAAGGTCGGAGAACCGAACATTTCCAATCTAAGACTCAAACCGCTTTGTACCAGTGGATGCGATGTCGGAATTGAAGAAGAATTGAGTCTAAACGAACGAGCTGAAACTTCGCACTGAACAGATTGATTTATAATGTCGAACAACTCCTGATTTGTATACATTTCATTGCTTCGGACATCTACTACAAACGAACATTCTCCAGGAATCACATTATGTTGTGTTCCCGCATTGATAACCGTCACGCTCATCTTTACCATTCCGAGATATTCCGAAGTCTTTGGAAATTCGTATGTCCGAAACCAACGAATGTCGTCCATCGCTTTATAAATTGCATTGATGCCGTTGGAATGTGCCGCATGTCCTGATTTTCCTATCGCCTTGCAATCCAGCACCATCAAACCTTTTTCGGCAATAGCCATCTTCATGCCCGTCGGTTCGCCGACAATTCCAAATGCAATTTCCGGCAAGGTCGGAATTACACATTCCAGTCCGTTCTTTCCAGAAACTTCTTCTTCGGCCGAAGCCACAAGAATCAAATTGAAGGGATTGTTTTCCTGTTCGTTGAAATGCAAGAAAGTAAAAATGAGCGAAACCAACGACGCACCCGCATCGTTACTGCCAAGCCCAATAATTTTTCCTCCGTCGCAAATTGCATTGAACGGGTCGCTGAGCCAACCGTCCGACGGTTTTACCGTATCGTGATGAGAATTTAATAAAATTGTCGGTTTTGACTCGTCAAAATTCTTTGTACGGACAATGACATTATTTTCAATACGTTGATATTCAACACCTTGTTTTTTAAAGAATTTACAAAGTAATTCTGCCGTTCCAGATTCTTGACGACTAATCGAAAAGGTCTCAATCAACGAGACTAATAATTTTTTTGCCTGTTCAAATGTTTCTGTCTGCATAATTCCTTCTATTTTATTTCTTGAATCTTACCATTGTATAGGTGTTTGTCCCTGAGCTTGCAAAATTTCGTTAGTTTTCGAAAAATGTTTACAACCTAAAAAGCCGTGATACGCCGACAACGGAGACGGATGAGCGGCTTTCAGCACATGATGTTTCGACGTATCAATCAGAGCAGCTTTATCTTGTGCAAAACGTCCCCACAGCAAAAACACCAATCCCGTCTTTTTCTCCGACAAAATTCGTATGACGCTGTCGGTGAATTGTTCCCAGCCATGTTTCTGATGAGAACCAGCCTGATTGGCACGAACCGTCAATGTTGCGTTCAAAAGCATGACGCCCTGTTTCGCCCAGCGCTCGAGATTGCCGCTTTCGGGAATCGGAGAACCGATATCGTCATGAACTTCCTTGAAAATATTTACCAACGAAGGCGGTTTCTGAACACCTTCGGGTACCGAAAACGAAAGCCCATGTGCTTGGCCTACACCATGATAGGGGTCTTGACCGATTATCACTACTTTTACAGAATCAAACGGCGTATAGGCAAAAGCATTAAAAATATCGCCACCTTTGGGATAAATGGTGTATTTCTTTTTTTCTTCGACAAGAAAATCCTTGAGTGCCGAAAAATATGGTTTATTGAACTCATCAATCAGCACGTTCTTCCACGATTCTTCTATTTTCGGGTCAATCATCTCCGTATTTTTTTCTCAACAACAATCCTTTTGTCACATTCCAGCGAAAAGCCAATAATGCGAACGCCTTACTATACTGAAAAACAAGTACATAAAAAATCGACAGCACAAATGTGCCGCCCCATTTTACGCACTCTTTAAAAAGAGAACACACATATTGAATAGGTTTGCCTGAGCAGCGAACTTTTTCACTAACACCAGCACCAAAGCCAAATTTCTTTACATACGCCAATGTCGTTCGCGAAGCAGGAATAACATGTTGAACAACAACACGAGGGAAATACATAATTTTCATATCTCGCTGTCGAAGCCGTTCAAAAATGTCTTTTTCCTCTCCACCGAGCATATTCTTTTTTGTCCTTCCCAATGCCGTATTAAACAAACCGACTTGTTCAATACATTCTTTTCGGAAACCCATGTTTGCACCAATGGGATACGAATTTCCCGAAAAGCTCGTTATATTTTGTCCTTTGTCTAATGTTGAGATAATCGGCATCAAAAAGCGGCTCATCCATTTTGGTTTTTTCCCCGATTCAAATAACGGGAGGATTTTTCCGCCAAATGCCATCATGTCGGGATATTCGCTGACATGAACTTTTAAATATTTCAAATAATTCGACTGAACATACGCATCGTCATCGACAAAGACATACACATTGCCATGGGCTTCCGCAATTCCTCTGTTCCGGGCATACGAAAGTCCCTGTTGCGTTTCTAAAATATATGAATAGTTTACGTTTGGAAAATCTTTGCGAAACCGACGACATTCCGATTCCGTACTGTCTGTACAATTATTATTTATAACCAACAGTTCGTAATCTTCGATTGAAACATCGTTCAACGCAATTGCTTCAAGCGTTTTATAAATATACGCATCGCGGTTATATGTGCAGACAATGACAGACAGCATTTATTTCAGAATAAGCATTGCATCGCCGTAAGAACCGAATTTATATCCTTCCTTAATTGCCAACTCGTATGTTTTCTTCACAACGTCGAATCCACCGAATGCACAAACCATCATCAACATTGTTGATTGAGAAAGGTGGAAATTCGAAATCAATCTGTTTGCAATTGTGAAATCGTATGGCGGGAAAATGAATTTATTCGTCCATCCATCGTATGGCTTCAAAAATCCGTTCATGGAAACAGAACTTTCCATAGCACGCAAAACTGTTGTTCCACAGGCAAATATGTTCTTTTTCTGTTCACGGGCGTTATTCACAATATCGGCGATTTCGGGAGTGATAATCATTCGTTCCGAATCCATTTTGTGTTTAGTTAAATCTTCGACTTCAACAGCGCTAAAATTGCCTAAACCCATGTGCAATGTCAAATATGCTAAATCCACGCCTTTTATTTCAAGACGTTTCATCAACTCACGGCTGAAGTGTGCCCCAGCGGCTGGTAAAGCTACGGAACCTTCTTCCGTTGCAAAAATATTCTGGAATCGATTTTGGTCGTCAGCTTCAACCTTACGGCCATCCAAAATGTGGTCGGGAAGCGGAGTTTCGCCTAATGAAAATAAAATTTTCTTAAACGTATCGTAATCTTCTTCGCACAAAAAACGAATTGTACGTCCACGAGAAGTCGTGTTGTCAATAACTTCTGCAACCAATTCCTCATTGTCGCCGAAATACAATTTGTTACCTATACGGATTTTTCTTGCCGGGTCGACCAATACGTCCCACAAATATTGTTCTCTATTCAATTCGCGCAACAAGAACACTTCAATCCGTGCTCCAGTACGCTCCTTGTTTCCATATAACCGAGCAGGAAAGACTCTTGTATTATTCAGCACAAGCACGTCTTTGTCGTCAAAATAATCAACAATGTCTTTAAAAATTCTGTGCTCAACTTTACCTGTTTTTGCGTCCAAAACAAGCAAACGAGCCTCGTCACGATTTTCCGACGGATACAATGCGATTGATTCCTGAGGAATCTTCAACTTAAATTCTGATAACTTCATAACACCTATTTTTCCTGTTCTATAATTTCCTGTAATTGTTCTATGCTCACACATTCCGACAAGGTGACATCGCCCACCCGTGTCCGTTGCAAATCGGTCAGATACGCACCTGTCTGCAATGCCGTACCAATATCGCGGGCAAGCGAACGGATATATGTACCTTTACTGCATTCTACGCGTATACGTATCAGCGGCAACGCAAAATCAAGCAATTCAATTTTTTCGATATGCACGCTGCGAGGCTCCAAAGCGACGTCGCAATTTTTACGAGCCAATTCGTAGGCTCGTTGTCCCCGTACGCGTATTGCCGAGAACATTGGCGGAACTTGCTGAATATCACCTTCTAACTGACGAAGAACAGACTCCACCTTTTCTCTGTCGATATGTTCTATCGGAAATTGAGCATCTTCGTCTGATTCCAAATCGAATGTCGGCGTCGTTGCACCTAACTTTATCGTTGCAACGTATTCCTTATCTTTATGCAGATACGTTTCTATATTCTTCGTCTCCTTTCCCGTACACAAAATCATGACTCCAGTAGCCAACGGGTCAAGCGTGCCTGCATGTCCGACTTTGATTTTTTTTACACGAAGCGAACGGCACAACATGTATCTCGTCTTATTCACAACGTCAAACGAAGTCCACTGCTGTGGCTTATTTACATATAAAACCGCTCCTTCTATAAAATTCATATTAACGAATAAATCAAAGTTACTACACCTACAATGGCACAATAAACGGCAAAATATATGAGTTTACCTTTTTTCACAATATTTATCATCAAACGGCATGCGAAGCAGCCTGCCACAAAAGCGGTTATAAAACCGACAAACAAAGCCATTGGAGATATTCCTGCAGCGACAGATTCGTAGCCACTTTTAGCAAATTTTAATACGTCGAGTAATGCTTCGCCCAATATTGGCGGAATTACCATAAGGAATGAAAATTGTGCCAAAGATTCTTTCTTATTTCCGAGTAACAAACCCGTCGCAATTGTGGAACCAGAGCGTGAAAGTCCCGGCATTACCGCACAGGCTTGGGCAAGCCCGATTATAAACGCATCGCTTTTCGAGATTGTTTCTTTTTGTCTCGGTTTTGAAAAATACGAGAATGCCAACAATGTGGCCGTAAGCAACAACATACAACCCACTATCAGCAAACCTGTTCCAAAAACTTCTTCAACATAATCTTTAAAGAAAACACCCACAATTCCGATTGGAATCATCGAAATGAGAATGTTAATCACATACCGCATTTCGTCATTCATCTGGAATTTGAAAAATCCTTTGAACAACCAAACAATTTCTTTCCACAAAATGACAAATGTACTCAAAACCGTTGCCACGTGTACAGCTACGGTAAACATCAGGTTCGATTCACCGTCTTCCAAACCAAACAAAGCCGCTCCTATGGCCAAATGTCCACTACTGCTGACGGGCAAATATTCCGTCAAACCCTGTATTAAACCAAGTATAAACGCCTGTAAGCAATCCATTATTTCTCGTCTTTTTTAGATTTCGGGTTCCACAGAATTGCAAAAATTTCAAAGAAGAAACCAACCAACAACACGATTGGAGCCAATGTCAATCGTCTAAAGTTAAATATTTCCGGCACTTTTGTCTGGTCGCCGTCAGGATAAAAATCGTTCGGATTCGACACTGCACCGCCCGAAAGCAAAATAAATCCAATAACCAATATTACCACACCGATGAGAACCAAAATATAATTCACACGGCTAAACGTGTAGTTTTCATCTTCTTTCGATGATTTCAAATTCATCATATTCATTATATATATAACTCTTCTTGATTCAACTTCAAAAACTTATTCAACGCAAAAAATGTTGCGACAAACGTCAGGAACATTCCTATGAGAATCACCGACAGGAACACGATTCCTAACAATTCCAAATCTAAATATTTAATTATTTCGTAAGACCCCATTTTGAGCACATACAAGATTCCCGAGGTAATCAAAACGGCAATCAAACCGCTTAAAAAACCTTGAAAAGCACCTCGCAACAAAAAAGGAGAACGAATATAATGATTGGTCGCGCCAACCAATTGCATAGTCTTTATTAAGAAACGTTTTGTGTACACCGTTAGACGTATTGTATTATGTATCAACACAATAGAAATTAGCAACAACAATCCGCTCAACACGAGCAAAAACAAGCTCAATTTCTCGATGTTTAAATTTAAATTCTGCACATGCGACTTATCATAATGTATAGAATCGACCAACTCATGATTTTTGTATTGTTGTTCAATTTTTATGAAATTTTCTGGTGTCGCATAATCAGCATAGAAATGGACTTCCAACGACGGCGGTATCGGATTTCCGTCGGCAAGGTCGATATAATTTTGCCCGAGTGTTTCCGCCAGCCTGCGACTGGCTTCTTCGGCAGAAACATATTCCGTTGATTTCACCATCTCCATTGCATCGATTTTTTTCCGCAACTCAAACATGTCCGATTCTCCCACATCGGGTTTCAAAAACAATGTAAAACCAACCTTTTCTTTCACATGATTTGACAAAGCCCGTTCGCTCGTCAACAAAATTCCAACTAAACTTAAAACAAACAATACCAACGCAACACTAATCAAAGTCGACGTATATGAGGTATATAATCGCTGACGGATAACTTTATTTTGTTTCATTTACTCCTTCCTGAACTATTCACGCAGGATGGCAGGCGAACCAAACGGGCATACCATCCCAACATTAAAAAAACTTGGCAAATATACAGTTTTTCTCAAGCAAATGCAATGCTATTTGCTTTTATTCCTATATTTTTCAAATAGTTCTGCTTCTAATAATTCCTATTGACAAGTTCGTTCATAAACGCTGTCAATTCGCCTTTACGTTCGTCAGGTAGCTGAATAGAATCAACCAGCGACATTGCATTTTTGAAATAATCTTGAATTTTGTCTATCGTCTGTTTTTTTACGTTTGCCTTGTCGTATAATGCAACGACTTTTGAATATTTCTCGGATTCTTCTAACGAATTTGTTTGCATCAAGTTGATTAACTGGTCTTTGTCTTTCCCCTGCAATGTTTCCAATGCTTTAATCAGCAAATATGTCTTTTTATTTACTTGAATGTCGCCACCGATTTTTTTCCCAAATGTTTTTTGGTTGCCATAAGTATCAAGCAAATCATCTTGTAACTGAAAAGCTATGCCGATTTGCCTTCCTATTTCATACATTTTTTTCTCATCTTCCTTCGACGCTCCGCCTACTATTGCACCAGCATTCAAGCACGCGGCAAGCAAAACGGAGGTTTTCAGCTCTATCATTTTAATGTACATTTCTTCGGAGACAAACGAATCGTCGAGAGATGATTTTTCTAAATCAACATCGTATTGTTGTCCTTCGCAGACTTCCAAAGCAGTCTTATTCAGCAACTTAAACAACTGCGGAACATATTCGCCCGATTCTTCAAAAAAGCGATAGGCAATAATCATCACCGCATCACCCGACAAAATTGCAGTATTTTCGTCCCACTTAACGTGTACGGTTGGTATTCCCCGACGAATAGACGCCTTGTCCATAATGTCGTCGTGAATCAGCGTGAAATTATGGAATGTTTCGAACGCCAGCGCGACAGGCAAGGCTTTTTCGAATTCGCCAGAAAACAATTTTGTTGCCATCAGCACCAACGATGCACGCACCCGTTTCCCGCCGTTTTGCAAAATATACTTACATGGTTCATACAATCCAGCCGGTTCAGCAAAATCGGGATTCTGCAAATGTTCGTCAATTGCTTTTTGAATGTACGGTAAATACGACTCTAAACTTTTCATAACTATAAATATCCAAAATCTTCCAATGCACGTCTGTCTTTTTTGGTTGGACGCCCTGTCCCTTTATCACGTATCACTGGAAAAACCATTTTTATATCTTGTAATTTTTGTAATTCCGACTGCGGTGTCACGTCTTTCACAAAATCAACTACAACCTTTGCAGATTCTCGTTGTGCCAACAGTCCAAGAACTTCGTATGAACGGACAATCGGAGGACGCTTTACGTTTACCACATCGCCAATTTTCACGACATGCGAAGGTTTTACGCTTTGTCCTTCAATCGAAATCTGATTGTTTTTACAGGCAGTTGCAGCAAGGCTCCGCGTCTTATACAGACGTACGGCCCACATCCACTTGTCTATCCGTAAATTTTCCTCAGTTTTCGGCATGACTACAATTCAATAAAGTTCTGTAAAATTTTTGCACCGACAACGCCGCTCTTTTCCGGGTGAAACTGGAAGGCAAAAAAATTATCTTTTTCAATCCCAGCACTAAAAGGAAGAACGTAATTGCACGTAGCCGTCGAATGCGGGTTCCTTTCGGCATAGTAACTATGTACAAAATACACATAACTTTCGGCTGGAATATTTTTCAGCAACGTACCGTTCAGGTCGGAAATCGTATTCCATCCCATGTGTGGGACTTTTTCAATACCCGAAGGAAAACGTTTCACATTCACGTCGAAAATTCCCAGACAGTCCACATCGCCTTCTTCGGAATGTTTACACATAAGTTGCATGCCAAAACAAATACCTAAAAACGGTTGTTTCAGCGAAACAAGAACTTCGTCGAGATGTCGTTCCCGTAAATACGGCATGGCAGTTCCAGCATCGCCCACGCCAGGGAAAATCACCTTGTCGGCTTTATACAACACATCGGGGTCGTTCGTCACAATTGGCTGAATACCTAATCGGTTCAAGGCATAGCTGACCGATTGAATGTTTCCAGCATTATATTTGACTATAGCTACTTGCATATTCTCAAAATTTCGTGCTACAAATGTACGATTTATTTATACAATGACAATTATACCAATCATCCTACATCGAAATAAAAAAATATTTATATTTTTGCACTGTTTAACTAACGTATATAGAATATGAAAAAAATATTATTTACAGCATTACTTTCAGGGTTGACAATCCTGTCATTTGCCCAAGTCACTGACAACGAGGCTGCTTTACGTGCCAACAACGTTGCTGCCGATTCGACTTCGGGCTGGAAATTCGGAGGTATGACCAATGTACAGTTTACAAACACAAGACTTTACAATTGGGCTGCCGGAGGTGACAATTCCATCGCAGTGAATGGCGTAGGAAGCGTGTTCGCAAACTACAAAAAGAATAAAAACGCATGGGACAACAGTTTGACTGTGGGTTACGGTATTATGCGTCAAGGCGACAAGACATTTGTAGCGAACAACAAAGAATACGACAGACCTTTCAAGAAAACCGACGACAAAATCGAATTTGTTTCAAAATATGGTCGTCAGGCGTTCAAGAACTGGTACTACGCCGCATTGGTTGACTTCAAGACGCAAATGACAGAAGGGAAGAATTACATTGGAGACACAACGTACGAGGTAATTTCAAAAGCAATGGCTCCTGCATATCTTACAGGCGGTATCGGACTTGACTTTAAACCAGACAACTATTTCAGTTTGTACATTTCTCCAATCACTGCACGTTTCATTTTCGTGACAGACCAAGATTTGGCTGATGCAGGTGCTTTCGGCGTTGATCCTGCAGAATACTTTAAAAATGCAGCTGGAGACGCTGATTCTCTGAATACAGATGGAACTAAATTCAAAAAATTGACCGATGGTAAAAATATGAAAACCGAATTTGGTGGATACATCCGACTACAATATACTCGTACAGAATGGAATGCAGAATGGATGAAAAACATCGGATTCACGACTAAATTGAACTTATTCTCAAATTATCTTGAGAACCCTCAAAATGTCGATGTTGACTGGGAAACTTTGATTACGTGGAAAATCTATAAATTCTTCAATATCAGTTTCAATACACACTTGATGTACGATGACGACACAAAGACGAACGTCACCGACGACATGGGTGTAACGACAGTTCGAGGTCCTAAAGTTCAATTCAAAGAAATATTGGGCATAGGCTTCAATTACAGTTTCTAAAAAGTTTTTCTTCGTAAATCATAAGTTTTTTCAAAAAAATCTTGTGTTTTATGAAGACACTTTTGTATCTTTGTAGAAAGTAAATTTTCGGAAAAATGACAGAAGAATCAAAACAAATCATAGAAGGCATAAAGTCGAAAGTGGTTGTTCTTACGTCTATGTATTCCGTATTGAAATCACAAAACGAACAATTAAAAAAGGATAACGAAGAATTAAAACAAACAATAGAAAAACAACAAAATTCAATATCAGAATTAGAGCAAAAAGTTAATACATTACAATTAGCAAAGGCTGTATCTGGAAATTCGGACGAGGTGAGTGACACGCCAGCTCGAAAATATATTGAAGGAATTATACGGGAAATTGATTCTTGTATTGCATTATTAAATAAATGATGAACGATAAATTACCCATACGGTTAACAATTCTTGAACGAGAATATCCATTGACGATTCCGCCAAGTGAGGAAGAGAAACTTCGCGAGGCAAGCAAGAGAATCAACGAAATGGTTTCTAAATTTCGGCAAATTCACAAAAACGCCGACGCACAAGATTTACTCGTAATGGCTAATTTACAGTTCGCAAGCAAATTACTTGATTTAGAGCAAACTCTTCAGCAAAACAGCGAAGAAGAAGAACTCAAAAAAGTATATGAAAACCTTGATGAATTTATTAAAATAAATCAATAAAGAAAAAAAATAGTTCAGTTCTAACTCGTATTGTTTCTTTTACTCGCGGAAAACTCGACATTTAATTTCGCAAAAAAGAGATCAGTTACAGCCGCCGATGATAGGCCTCATTCCTTCAGGAATCCTTTCGGACAGTGGAAATCAGAATCGGCTTACCCTCTAACCCTGTTGATTTTTGGGGTTTTCTGGATTAGAAACAATATGAGTTTTTTATTTAATATATACTGAATTATTATGTTAACAACAATTATCATCTCCGTAATTACATTCCTCGTAGGCGTTGGACTTACGTTTGTAATACAAAAAATATTCTTAAATTCTAAGGCAAAATCTATTCTCGACAAGGCAGAAACCGAAGCCGAAGCTATCAAAAAAGAACGGATGCTTCAGGCTAAAGAAAAATTTCTGCAACTAAAATCAGAGAACGAAAAGATAATCAATGAGCGAAACAACAAAGTCGCTCAAGCCGAAAACAGAATTAAACAGAAAGAATCATCATTACAATCAAAGTTCGAAGAACTACAGAGAAAACAACAGGAACTTGCTTCTCAAAAGGAAATTCTAAACAATCAAATTCAAATCAACCAAAAGAAGACTGAAGACCTGGAAAAACTTCACAAACAGCAAGTTACGCAGTTGGAAACTATTTCTGGTCTGTCGGCTCACGATGCGAAAGAACAACTCATTGATTCTTTGAAAGCTGAAGCAAAAACCGAAGCCATGTCTCTCATCAACGAGATTATGGATGAGGCAAAAATGACCGCCAACAAGGAAGCAAAGAAAATCGTTATCCAAACAATTCAACGTACCGCTACAGAACATGTTGCAGAAAACTCCGTATCGGTATTCAACATCGAAAGCGATGAGGTTAAAGGCCGTATTATCGGTCGCGAAGGTCGTAATATTAGAGCGTTGGAAGCGGCTACAGGTATTGAAATTATTGTAGACGACACACCCGATGCAATCATTCTTTCTGGTTTCGACCCAGTACGTCGCGAAATCGCCCGTTTGGCGCTTCACCAACTTGTAACGGACGGTAGAATCCACCCGGCAAGAATCGAGGAAGTCGTTGAAAAAACGAAAAAGCAAGTCGAAGACGAAATCATTGAAACCGGAAAACGTGTTGCCATAGATTTGGGAATCCACGGTCTTCACCCTGACTTGATTCGTCACATAGGTAGAATGAAATATCGTTCTTCATACGGTCAAAACTTGTTGCAACACGCCAAGGAAACAGCAAAACTTTGCGGTATTATGGCGGCGGAATTGGGACTTAATTCAAAGGCTGCAAAACGTGCTGGTCTGCTTCACGATATTGGTAAGGTAATTGAAGACGATGGCGAAATGCCACACGCATTAGCAGGTATGAACCTTGCAGAAAAATGTAAGGAACGTCCTGAAATTTGTAATGCAATTGGTGCCCACCACGAAGAAATTGAGATGGAAACGCTCATCGCTCCAATTGTTCAAGTTTGCGATGCCATTTCTGGTGCTCGTCCGGGAGCCCGTCGCGAAATCGTTGAATCTTACATAAAACGATTGAAAGATTTGGAAAACATCGCTCTTTCATACCCTGGTGTGTTGAAAACATACGCAATCCAAGCTGGACGTGAACTTCGAGTTATCGTAGGTGCTGAAAAAGTAAGCGATTCCGAAGCAGAAGTTTTGTCAATGAACATTGCAAAACGTATTCAGGAAGAAATGACATATCCTGGTCAAATCAAGATTACAGTCATTCGAGAAACAAGAGCTATAAATTACGCGAAATAAAATATGCCAACAAACAAGAACATATTAGTTACTGGCGGAGCAGGTTTCATTGGTTCAAACCTTATTGAAGCACTTTTGCAAAACAATAATACTGTTACTTGTTTGGATAATTTCTCTACGGGTTATCGGAAAAATATCGATCGTTTTTTCGATAACCCCCATTTTTCGCTCATCGAAGGTGACATTCGTGATTTAGACACGTGCCGTCAAGCTGTCAAAGGAAAAGATTTAGTGTACCATGAGGCGGCATTAGGTTCTGTTCCCCGCTCGATTGAAAATCCTGTATTGAGCACTCACGTGAACATTTTGGGATTCGTAAACATGCTCACGGCTGCGAAAGACGCAAAAATTCCACGCTTCATTTATGCAAGTTCTTCGTCAACATACGGCGATGCGACGTATTCTCCTAAAGTGGAAGACAAAAAGGGATTTCCACTCTCGCCTTATGCAGTAACAAAGCATGTGAACGATATGTTTGCAAGAAACTTTACTGCATTGTTCGGCATTGAAACAATTGGATTGTGCTATTTCAACGTGTTCGGACCATATCAAGACCCCAATGGAGCATATGCTGCTGTTATTCCAAAATTCATAAATCTGTTGCTGGAACATAAGCAACCGACAATTTACGGAGACGGAAAACAATCAAGAGATTTCACATTTGTGAAAAATGTAGTCAATGCCAACCTGCTCGCTGGCGACGCTCAGCTGATAAAAAACAAACATGAACATATAAATGTGGCATGCAACGAATCAATTGACCTGACATCACTCACTAATGAAATTATTCAATCGTTGGCAAAATACGATCCTGCGATAGCGTCCATACAACCTGCGTATGCTGATGCACGAAAGGGCGACATCCGTGATTCCATGGCTTCGATAGAAAAAGCAAAGCGCATTTTGGGCTATTCCCCGAAAATTTTCGTCAAAGAAGGCGTAGAAAAAACCACAGAATGGTTTTTCCAACAATTCTCCGAAAAGGCAAAATAACCGTCGTTACAAACAATAAGAACACGATGGTTCCGTTTATACACAAGTAACAAAGCAATTCCTTTATGAAAGAAATTAAAATACTTTGGGCAGACGACGAAATTGAACTGCTGAAACCACATATTTTGTTCCTTGAAGCAAAAGGTTATTCTGTATTCCCCGTGAACAACGGAAACGACGCCATTGCCGAAGTCTCAAAACAGAAATTCGACATTGTTTTTCTTGATGAACAAATGCCCGGACTTAGCGGCATAGAGGTTCTCGAAGCAATAAAGACCAGCCACCCCGAACTGCCCGTCATTATGATTACCAAAAGTGAGGAAGAAAACATAATGGACAAAGCAATTGGTTCACGAATAAACGACTACCTCATAAAACCCATCAATCCGAACCAAATTTTACTTGCACTCAAAAAAAATCTCAATCAAAGTGAATTGCTCACGCAAAATACTACAATGAAATATCAGCGTGAATTTTCGCAGTTGGGAATGGAAATTGCGAACGCAAATTCGTGCAACGACTGGATTGAAGTATATCGGCACATTGTGTATTGGGAAATGCAACTTGCCAATTCAAAAGACCATAGCCTCAACGAGTTGCTTCTTATGCAAAAGAACGACGCAAATGTCAATTTTGCGAAATTCATTAAGAAAAACTATACCGACTGGTTTCTGCCGAATGCAAACAACAAGCCAATGCTTTCGCCAAACATTATTCGTGAAAAAGTTTTTCCCGAAATTCAGAAAGACAGCAAAACATTGTTGCTCGTGCTTGACAATCTACGCTACGACCACTGGGTGGCACTTCGTCCGCTGTTGAGCGAATATTTCTCGGTTGAAGACGATTCTCTTTATTTCAGCATTCTGCCAACCACTACGCAATATGCTCGTAATGCACTATTTTCAGGCTTAATGCCTGCCGACCTTGAAAAACTCTATCCCGATTTGTGGGTTGACGACGAAGATGACGAATCTAAAAATCTTCACGAAGAAGAAATGCTTGTCACACAACTTAAACGGCTTGGCTATTCTGAACGGATTTATTTTGATAAAATCACAAATATAAACACGGGCAAAAATCTCAATGACAGGCTTGCACATATTAGTCAAACCCATTTTTCGGTATTAGTCCACAATTTTATTGACATTCTTTCGCACGCTCGTACCGAAATGAACATGATAAAGGAACTTGCTAACGACGAGGCTGCGTATCGTTCGCTTACTGTTTCGTGGTTCACTCATTCTCCACTTTTTGAGATGTTACAAGAACTTTCACGTCGTAAAGTCAATATTCTCATCACCACCGACCATGGTTCCGTGAACATTCAAAATCCAATAAAAGTGCTGGGCGACAGAAATGTTAACACAAATCTTCGCTACAAACAAGGCAAAGCATTGCAATACAACAAGAAAGAGGTATTTGAAATTACTCGTCCGATTGACGCGCGATTACCGCAAAGCCACCTCAGTTCTGCATATATTTTTGCAACAAATCAAGACTTCTTTGCCTATCCGAACAACTACAATTACTATGTAAAATATTACAAAGACACATTCCAACACGGGGGAATTTCATTGGAAGAAATGATAATTCCATTCGTGTCGTTGAAAGCGATATAAGAAGTAAATTCTACTCTTATTTCTTTGTTTTTGTAGCTTGAGAAGCGTTTGTTTTAGGAGTTTTCGTTGCTTGTGACTGACTTGTATTTGTTGTTGATTTTTTAGTCTTAGTTGCTTGATTTCCGTTAGAACTTGTATTGGTCGTTGTTTTTTTAGTCTTTGTTGCCTGTGTCCTCGTTGACGGAGTTGTTCGTTTTGGATAACAGATTCCGCAAGCTGTTTTACCATTCCGCTGTGCAGTCGAAAGAGTCGATTTTTGTGCCGTTCCAGAACATTTTTTCACTTCAATACACGAAGGAGATTTGTGATATGTTGTTCCATTAGGACAAACCCATACAGTTGCATTTTGTTCGTTGATGCTTGTGGTAGTAGTGATACAGAATGAGCATAAAAATACTACCGATAGAATAAGAATAATTTTTTTCATAATCATATAAATTTAATTGTACAAATATAACATTTTTACAAATTTCATGCCTGAATATATTCTTTTCTTGCAAATACATAGTGTAACATATACACCAACTAAAGGCAAGATTTTAACCTCTTCATTCTTTTATACTTATACATTTCAACACTATCATTTCTACCTACCGAACATATAACTTTCAGTATTTTTTCATAAATTGCAAAAAATATTGAATTAACATGGTGTATTCTTTACACTAAGTTATATATTTGTATTTCAAATCTTTTGGGTTATGAAACAAAAATTATTACTAATCATATTCTTTCTGTCTTCTGTAATGGCAGTGTTTTCACAAGGTAGCTGGAACCTTGTGTGGCGTGAGGATTTCGGTGTCGTGGAAGATACGGTCATAAAGGATTTCCCTGATCCGACAATGAGTGTTCCGAATCACAATTTTGCAACAACTTGCGGTACTATCAACGATGGTTACTATGGTATTGTGAACAGTTCGTGGTGGGCATTCAACCGATTCAAGAGTTGCAACTCCGGCTCGCAATGGCACCTTATGGCCGGCCGCGATCACACAGGAAATGAGAAAGGGGCCATGTTGCTTGTGAATGTCGGAAGTGCAGGGCAAGGAGAAAAAATTTACGAGCAAGAAATAAATTTTGATTTGTGTCAAAACAGATGGTATCGATTTAAAATTTTTGCCGCAAGTATTACCAACCAAAGTTATTGCGACGGAAATCCCACGAAGGCAAATCTTACCATGAATGTGATAAACATAAAAAATCCGTCTAATCCTGTTATTATCCAGACAATAGAAACTGGCGGTCTGCCATTTTGGAATTTACCTCCGGGAGCAGAGATGTGGAGTACTACCGAT
>JAEEGL014072254.1_pt1 | contig 20247 bp, 20 predicted proteins | sample 9134231 | NCBI WGS metagenome assembly JAEEGL01 (sample SAMN16246548, study PRJNA631951) | gut metagenome | biome: gut microbiome; feature: rumen; material: fiber-attached | host: Bos | place: Iran: Karaj | collected 2018-10 | reverse complement strand
AGATGTAACAACCAGATATTTGGCTTTCTTGGAATTAAAAGCAAAAGGTGAAGATGTAGTTGTTCCTGAAGACATGAAAGAGGCGGCAAAAGAGTATCTTGCCGGTATAATGAACGGAGAAATATCATTAATTACAAAAGAAGAGCAGGAAAGCGATAATTATGAAACAGCAAGTGACAGATTAAAAGCAGCAATGTCAATGGTATATGATATTATGTTAGATTCTTATATTGAAGAATTTGATGTTGATGATGACGTTATTGATCAAGTTTGGAGTGATATCTATAACAATGCCAAAGTATATGAATATCAAAGTAACTTTGCAAATTCAAATTTTGATTTTCAGGTAGAGGCAATGACACCTGATGTTATGGCACATGAAATAATGCATAATATTACCAATGTATATTTGGAAAAAGATGAAAACAAAAATATGACGGGCAGAGGTTTGGGAGAATTTTCTTCCGATGTTGCCGGATTTATTATTTGTGAACAATTAGGTGTTGATGTTCCGCAAAGGATGAAAGACGAGTATAAACAATATCTCGGATATATAAGAACAGGATATACTCCGATAGAAGAACATGCTTTTGCAAGAGGAGTAATAGGTTTACTTATAGAAACTTCCATAGATTTGGGGAAAAATATAGATTGGGATACTATGATGAGTGCAGTAGCACAATGTTTACAGAGTGACAGCTTTATGGAAACTGTTGAAGGAAATGATTATAGTCAGGCAATAGCAGGTTTGTTGTCCAGATATGTTTCTATTAGTACGGGAAACCCTTCAGCTGTTATTGTTTCTACAAGAAACGAAACAGAAGAAATATGTCAAAATATTATGAAGTTTTTTAATTTTGCACAATTTTAAAATTAAACAAAAATGTATAGACGAAAAAAAAAGCAGATGATTTTTAATCATCTGCTTTTTTTATATTTATATTTTTATTTCCTGTTGGCAGTTTTTTTAGAAGCAGGTTTAGATTGTTGTTGTGTAGTTTGTGTATTAGAACTTTGAGCAGTTTGAGGTTGTTGTTGCACAGGTCTTTGTCTTATCTGTGGAGGTATCGGTTTAGGTAGATTTTGCGGCATCACCGGAGGTCTTTGCATTCTTGGCTTTGGAACATTAGGAAGACCTTTAGGTATTCTTGGAATATTCGGTGTAAAAGGTCTGTTTATACCTGAACCTACAACTCTGTTTATATTGGTGTTGGATTTGTTACCGAAATAGTATCCAAGGAAAAAGCATATCAGCGAACAAACAACAACAATTACAATTCCTTTTGTACAACATTTTTTTGAATCCGCAGGACAACTCGAAGACTGTTCTTGTAAGTTTTCTTCCATAATTTCTCCTTAGTTTTATATCTTTTGAAATATTATATAAACTTATTATTTTAAAAATCAACTTGTTTTAAACAAGAATAGTCGTTTTCTTTTATATTGTCAACGTTTATTGCATCTGTTAATTTATAGTTGCCTATTTCTTCTCTGACTAAATTTGTTAAAACTGTATCTGTCTTTAATTTTGTTCCTATATCTTCGGCTAATGTTCTGATATATGTTCCGCTTGAACATTTTACTCTTATGGAAAAACTGTCTTTTTGATAATCAGTTAAATCTATAGAATAAATCGTTATTTCTCTCGGTTTTCTTTCAACAGTAATACCTTTCCTTGCAAGTTCATATAATTTTTGTCCGTTAACTTTTAATGCTGAATACATCGGAGGAACCTGCTGTATTTTTCCCGTAAAACTTTTACAGGTTTGTTCTATAAGCTCTTTTGTTACGTGAGAAAAATCGGATTGTGAAATTATTTTACCGTCAAGGTCTCCGCTGTCTGTTTTCATACCAAGCTTTATTGCAGCATGATACACTTTATCCTGTTTCATGAATTTATCCTGCAGTTTTGTATATTTTCCTACAAGGATAATCATTAAACCGCTTGCCAAAGGGTCCAATGTTCCGCAATGTCCTGCTTTTTTTACTTTTAATTTTTTTCTGATTATATGAACGAGTTTAAAAGATGTAATACCGACGGGCTTATTTACTAATATGAGTCCGGAAAAGTCGTTATATTGCACTTATAGTTTACCTTTAAAAGCTTCTATAATTTTTTTTGTTGCAACATTTATATCTGCATTTATCGTGCAACCTGCGGCATTTTTATGACCGCCGCCGTTAAACAATTTAACTATGTTTAACAGATTGAATTTTTCTATGGATCTAAAACTTAATTTCGTTGTTTTTTTGTCTACTTCTTTAAGTAAACAACCAACTACAGCTTTGGGAGCGGAAATACAATAATTTATTATACCGTCGGTATCTGTATCGGAAGCTTTTGCTTTGTTAAACATATCTTTTGTTAATTTTATGTATACAAGTTTTTCATCAAATGCAGTTTCTATATTTGATAAAGCTAAGCCGTATAACTTCATTTTTGAAATTTCCATGGTTAAAAATAATTGTTTACATAACTTGTTGGATTTAACTCCGCATTTTAATAATTCGGCAACTACCAAATGTGAATTTGCATTGGTATTTAATTGTTGAAATCTTCCTGTGTCGGTGACTATACCGATATATAAATTTTCAGCTTCTTCTTTTGTAGGTGTCTTTTTTAAGTTTATAAAAACATCGTATATTAATTCCGATACCGAAGATGATGACGGTACAATGTAATTAACGTTCCCGAAATTTGTATGTGCAAGATGATGATCTATATTTATTATTTTTTTTGCCTGAGAAGGGGAGATAATGTCACCCATTCTCGTAAAATTTATACATTCCAAAATAATTGCACAATCAAATTTCTTGGATATTTTATTTGTTATTTTTATGTTTTTACTGCCTTTCATAAAAGCCATATCCTGAGGAACAGGGTCTAAAGAACAATGAGTAACTTTTTTACCCATTCTCTTTAATAAAGATGCGAGTGCAAGTCCTGAACCCAACGCATCTCCGTCCGGTTTAGTATGTCCGGCTATAAAAAAAGTATTGGATTGTTTTATTATTTTTGATATTGCATCAAGAATTTCTTTTTTTGAACTGTTTTGTAATGATAAATTTTTATTTATTATCTTTTTCATGTTCTATTTTATCTAAAATTTCAAATATTTTCTCTGCTTTTTCTCCCGAATCATCATATTTAAAATCTATGGTGGGAGTTCTTCTTAATTCCATATTTTGTGCAAGAGAATATCTTATTTGTTTAAGTTGTTCATTTAAAACTTTTTCTGCATTTTTTTTATCGTTATCCGTGCCGATAACGGAATAAAAAATTCTGCATGTTTGTAAATCGTCTGTAAGTCTTACGGATGTCACAGTAACAAGACCTGTAAGTTCTTTAATATCTCTAAGAATTTCTGCTATATTTTTTTGTATTAATTCAGCAACTCTTGTTGCTCTCTTATATGCCTTCATTTATTTGTCCTCAAATCATCCATTCTTCTGTCTTTTTTCCGTTTCCATGCATTCATGCATCAGTAGTTCTGTCGTTTCTAATCTTCCAATCTTCTAATCTTCTGTCGTCCTTCAACCTTTTCAACCGTAGTTATCAGTTTTCCGAAACCAATTTTCTTGCAATTTTTTCTATTGTGAAAAATTCCATAACATCAGAAACTTTTATGTCGGAAAAATTTTCAAGAGAAATACCGCATTCATAACCTTTTTCAACTTCTTTTACATCATCTTTGAATCTTTTTATTGCAGAGGTATTTCCTTCAAATATAATAACATTATCTCTCAATAATCTTACTTTAACATTTCTTTGAGCTTTACCTTCCGTTACGGTACAACCTGCTACCGTTCCTGCGGAAGATAATTTAAATACTTGTTTAACAACTGCTTTACCTGTAATTTTTTCTTGTGTATCCGGATCAAGTAAACCTTCCATGGCAGCTTTTATATCGGCTATAAGGTCATAAATAATTCTGTAAACATTTATGCTTACACCTTCTGTTTCAGCTAATTTTTCTACTGCCGCATCAGGTCTTATATTAAAACCTACAATTAAAGCATCGGAAGCTGCAGCTAAAACCACATCGGACTCAGTTATGGAACCTGCACCCTTATGTATAATTTCCAAATTAATTTCCGAGTTGGACATTCTTTCAAGAGCATCACATAATGCACCTAAAGAACCTTGAACATCGGTTTTTAAAATAATTTTAAGATGTTTTGCTTTACCTGCGTTTAAGTCCAATAAAGAAACGTGTTGTTTTGGTCTTAAAGCATCAGCTTTAGCTTTTTCTTTTCTAGAATTAGCTATTTCTCTTACTTGAGATTCGTGTTCCAATACAATAAATTTATCACCTGCTTGAGGAGGTTCATTTAAACCTAAAATCTCAACAGGCATACTTGGTATTGCCTTATCAAATCTTTTTCCGTATTCATCAATCATTGCTCTTACTTTACCGAATGTTGTTCCTACAACCAAATTATCTCCTACATGAAGAGTTCCGCTTTGTACGAGAACCGTTGCAACAGCTCCTCTTCTGGGATCTAATTTAGCTTCTATAACAATACCTTCAGCGTGTTTATTAGGGTTAGCTTTCAATTCCATCATTTCCGCTTTAAGTTGAACTAACTCCAATAAAGAATCTATATTTAACTTTTGTTTTGCTGATATATCAACCATTATGGTATCACCGCCCCATTCTTCAGGGAGTAAACCGTAATTGCTTATTTCTTGTCTTATCTTTTCAGGACTTGCAGTAGGTAAATCGATTTTGTTAACAGCAACTATAATAGGTACATTTGCTGCTTTTGCGTGGTTTATAGCTTCAATTGTTTGAGGCATAACTCCGTCTGCTGCAGAAACAACCAATATAACAATATCCGTTGCCTGAGCACCTCTGGATCTCATAGCTGTAAAAGCTTCATGTCCGGGTGTATCTAAAAATGTTATTTCTCCGGTGGATGTTTTTACTCTGTAAGCACCTATATGTTGTGTTATTCCGCCTGCTTCTCCTGCAATAACATTACTGTGTCTTATTGCATCAAGTAACGATGTTTTACCGTGATCAACATGTCCCATAATGGTTACAATCGGTGATCTCGGTTGAAGATTTGCTTTATCATCTTCCGAAGAATCTTCTTTTATATCTTCTTCTTCATATAATGAAGAAAGTTTTGCATCAAAACCGAATTCATTAGCAAGCAAAATTGCTGTATCTGTGTCGAGTCTTTGGTTAATTGTGGCAAGTGTTCCCAATGCCATCAATTTTCTTAATATATCGCCGACTTTTAAATTCATTTTTTCGGCAAGATCTTTTACGGTTATAAGTTCGTTAATTGTTATAGTGGGAAGTTTTGGCTTTTTTGCTTCTTCTTCTTTTCTTTTTCTTTCAGCTTCTTCCGCTTCTTTTCTCTTTCTCTCTTCTTCTTCCGCAGCTTTTCTTCTTCTTTCGGCTTCTTCCGCTTCTTTTCTCTTTCTCTCTTCTTCTTCTTTTCTTTTTCTTTCTTCCTCTGCGGCTTGAGCTTTTGCTTTTGCTTCTTCTTCAATTTTTTGTTGCTCTGTCAGTTTGCTTTGATCTTCTGCTGTTTTTTTTGTTTCTGTATTCTTTTTTGTTCTTGTTTTTTTAGTTTTCGGAGCACTTTGTTTTTTTGTATCTGCGGAAGCTGTTTTTTGTTTAAGAGTTTCTTTTTTATCAGCTTTACCTTTTGTCTTTGTATTAGAAGATTTCGTTGATGATCCTTTTTTTGCTGCTTTAGTTGTTGATGTAGATGACGAACCGGCACCTTTTACTTTTTTCGCAGTTTGTTTTGAACCCGTACCGGCAGATGCCGACACTTTTTTTGTCTTTTTTATTTTATTTTCTTCATTTGTTTCTTTTTTTGTTTGTGCTTTTTGTGTTGCCATATTCATCAACTCCTTCTTCTAAAATCTTCTATTCTATATAAAAAATTATTTTGTTGCTTCTTTTGCGGCTTCTATAATTTTCTCTGCTGTTTTTTCACCTATTCCCGGTAAAGTTGTTAAGTCTTCAGGTTTTAATTCAGCTATTTTATTTATATTTGTAAATCCTGCCTGAACCAATAAATCAATTGTTTTGTCACTGATGCCTTGTAATTGTTCCAATGCAGATGTTTTATTGGCTATTTTTTGTTCAGACTCCTGTTTCTTTTGTTCTTCCGATTTTACATCTATGTGCCATCCTGTAAGTCTTGCGGCAAGACGTACATTATGTCCGGATTTTCCGATTGCCAATGATAACATATCATTTGCAACTATAACTTCAGCTTTCTTTTCTTCCTCGGAAACAATAGCAACGGTTAACACTTTTGCAGGGGAAAGTGCTGAAGTAATATACTTTACAGGATCGTTTGAAAAAGGTATCAAGTCTATTCTTTCGCCTCTGAGTTCATCGATTATAGGTTTTATTCTTGCACCTTTTACACCTACACATGCACCAACCGGATCAACTTTTGAGTTATGAGAAATAACGGAAATTTTTGTTCTTAATCCGGGTTCTCTTACAATATTTACTATATCAACCACTTTTTCATAAATTTCGGGAACTTCAAGTTCAAATAAAACTTTAACCAAATCAGGATGTGTTCTCGATAAAACTATGTTTGGACCTTTTGAATTTTTTTCTGCTTTAATTATTAAAGCTCTTATATGTTGCCCTACGGAAAAACTTTCTTTAGGTACTTGTTCGGATACCGGAAGAATAGCTTCGGTTCTTCCCAAATCAACAATAATGTTTCTGTTTGATATTTTATAAATGGAACCGTTTATCATTTCACCTATTTTAGCTTTCATTTCTTCATATAAAGAATCTCTTTCGGATTCTCTTATTTTTTGTACTATAACTTGTTTTGCTGTTTGCGCGGCTATTCTTGAAAAATCATCGGTATCTAAAGGGATTTTTATTTCTTCGTCGATTTTTGCGGATTTTGAAACTTTTTTTGCATCTTGAAGGCTTACTTCAAGCAAAGGATTTGTAACTTCATCTACAACTTTTTTTATTACACATGCAGACATAGCTCCTGTTTCAGGATTAACTTTAGCTTCAACATTTACCGCTTTACCGACATGTTTTTTATATGCGGAAACTAAAGCATTTTCTATAACATGTAAAATTTCTTCCTTTGATATTTTCTTCTCTTTTTGTATTGTTTCAAGTGCATTTATAAGTTCACTAGACATACTTCCTCCATTAATTTTCTGAATCTACTTGTGCTCTTACTATATTTAATATTTCTATTTCTACAATTCCGTTTGTTACATCGTCGACAACTATTTTATTGTTTGCAACAGCAACGAGTTGTCCTTTAAAATGTTTTTGATTGTTTATTGCTTTTGCCGTTGTAACTTTTATGCAAAAACCTTTAAATCTTAAAAAATCTTTTTCTTTTTTTAAAATTCTGTCTATTCCCGGAGAAGATATTTCCAAAATATAATGAGCTTTTATCGGATCATCTTTATCAATTTCATCTCCGAAAAGATGGCTCATCTTAGTACATAAATCAAGATTTACACCGTTAGGACTGTCGATATAAATTCTTAATATGTTTTCTCCGTTTTCTTTAACATATTCAATGTCGACTATTTCAACATTTTCTTTTTCTGCCAAAGGCAAAATAATTTTTTCTATTTGTTCAGGTATATTCATATCTTATCCTATAAAAACTAAAGGTGACCTTTTGGGCCACCTTTATAAACTTAAATAATTATACTAAATTAAATATAATTATTGCAACTGAATTTATTTTGCTTTTCCTTGGTTTGCAACAGCTTCCATAGCTTTTTTTACAGCTTCGGGATCACCTACATAATAGCTTTTTACAGGTTTTAAATTTTCGTCTAATTCATAAACCAACGGCATTGCTGTAGGAATATTTAAATTAACAATATTTTCGTCGCTGATATTATCCAAATATTTTACCAAAGCTCTTAAACTGTTACCGTGAGCAGCTATAATGATTTTTTTACCTTCTTTTATTTTAGGAGCAATTTCACTGTTCCAAAAAGGTATAACTCTTGCAACGGTATCTTTTAAACATTCCGTTAAAGGAATATCTTTTTTATCAACATCTTTATATCTCGGGTCGTTTCCTGCATATCTTTCATCACTTGTTGAAAGCGGTTCAGGCGGAGTATCATAACTTCTTCTCCAAATTTTTACTTGAGCTTCACCGAATTTTGCTGCTGTTTCAGCTTTGTTTAAACCTTGTAAAGAACCGTAATGTCTTTCGTTTAATCTCCAGGATTTTTGTACCGGTATCCATAATAAATCCATTTGTTCCAAAACATTATTTAATGTTTTTATAGCTCTTTTTAAAACAGATGTATATGCTAAATCAAAAGAAAAACCTTCTTTCTTTAAATCTTGTCCCGCTTTTATTGCTTCCTGTGTTCCTTTTTCGGATAAATCAACATCTGTCCAACCTGTAAATTTGTTTTCTTTGTTCCAAACACTTTCTCCGTGTCTTATTAAAACTAACTTGTACATCTTTACATCCTCCCGTATATTCTTTAAAATTACAAATTGTAAAATATCTTTATTATTATAGCATTATTTTTTTATTTCTTATAATTTTTTCTTTTTGAAAAAAATAAAGATACAAAAAATATAACACAGGAAACCAGGATTATTGTTGCTCCGACAGGCAATGAAACTAATGTCGAAAAAAGTAATCCTGCAATACAAGCACTTACGGCAAACAAAACAGATAAAAAATACATTGTTTTTAGATTGTACGTTAACTGGTAAGCCGTAGCTGCAGGAAGAGAAATTAAACTGTATATTAAAAGTCCGCCGATAGATTTTAAATTTAAACTTATTGTTGAACATATAAGCAAAAATATCAATGTGAAAATCAAACTTTCCGGAATACCGCAGGATTTTGCTATTTCTCTGTTAAAAAATAAAGCTATTATTCCTCTGTGAAACAAAATTGTAAACAGAATTAATATTATTGTAATGATTATGTTAACAATAATATCTTGCGAAGAAGAAATTAATAAATTGCCCCAAAACAGACTAAAAATATCCGTTAAATGTTCTTTGAATAAACTTGCAAAAATAAATGCTGTTGCAAGGCTGAAAGAAAATAATAATCCTACAGATATGTTGCTGTTTGTTTTTGCTTTTTTTGAAAGAGGGGATATTATTATTGCTGCCAATATTGAAAAAATAAATCCTGAGATTACAGGGTTTATTCCGGCAAATAATCCGATTATTGCACCTGCAAATGCACAATGTGCAATGGTAACACCGATAAACGGAATATTTAGCAACAATATCCATACACCTATAATTCCGCAGGATAGTCCTGCCAGAATTGACAGTATAATTGCTCTGATAAAAAAAGAATAATTAAAAAAATCTAAAATCTCAAACATTTTTCTTCCAATCTTCCGCCGTTTAGTCGTTCCCGTTAAACCATTAAACTTTTCAACTGCCTTTTTGTCTTTTCCATGCATCCATGCTTCTATGCATCTATGCCTCAGTCGTTAGTCGTTTCCAATCTTCTAATCTTCCACTATCTCTCCGTTTTCCATAGTTATTACTTTGTTACAACATTCAGGTACCAATTCCAAATTATGTAATATCATTAATATAGTTGTTTTTTTCTCACAATTAATATCTTCTATAATTTTTAAAATGTTTTGTTGAGATTTAATATCAAGATTGGATAACGGCTCATCAAGTAAAATTATATCTGCTTCTTGAGCTAAAACTCTTGCTATTGATACCTTTTGTGTTTCTCCTCCGGACAGTTTTCCTATCGGAGTGTTTAACAAATGTTGTATATCTAACTTTTCAGCAATGTTTGTTATAAGAGCTTTATCTTGTTTTGATAATGATTTGAAAATTCCTTTTTTTGCCGTTATTCCTATTTCTATAACTTGTTTAACTGTTACAGGTAAAGAATTTTCAAATTTATTTGTTTGAGGAATATATCCTGTTCTCTTTCTTGTTTTGCTGTTAATATTTTCATTGAATACCGTTACTGTTCCGGTTGTTGGTTTTATAAGACCGTTTATTATTTTAAATAATGATGTTTTGCCCGCACCGTTATGTCCTTTTATAACAACAAAATCACCTTTGTTAATGTTTAAATTTATATTTTTTAGTATATACTGATTATTCGTTCCTAAAAGATTAATTTTTGATAATATTATTTCGGCGGTCATTTATTCTAAAGCCTTATCTATTTTTTCAATATTGTTTTTCAATGTGTTTATATAGGAATGTCCGAGAGCAAAATTGCTTATTACGATATGTTTGATTTTTAAATCGGTCGATAATGCTCTTCCTACATCTGTTCCTGCTTGTAAATTGTCAATAACATATTTTACATTTTCTTTTTTTATTTTTTTTGTAAGAAACAACATTTCGGAAGAAGATAAATTACTTGACTTTCCATAACCGGCTACGATATCAAAACCTAACCATTCCATAAAAGAAGATATTTGATTGTTACAAACAATTTTTTTGTGATATTTGTTTGTTCCTTTTTTTGTTATTTCATCAGAAACAAAATTTACTCTGAATGAATAATCTAAAAAGTTTTTTTCATAAAAATCTTTATTGTCTTGATCCCAAATAGAAAGTAATTCCAATAATTCTTGAGCAGCTTTTAAATTTATATAAGGAATCATATAATTCCCTTTTGTTTTTAATTCTCTGTAAACCAATCCCAAGTTTGTTGTTTTTCCTTTTAAAGTTTTTATCCAAGGTTGCCAATGATGATATATTACAGCGTTACATCTGTTTATTTCTTTTATTGTTTTTGCATCTATATCATAACTTCCGGGGCACATTGATGTAGGAATAATAGTTATTACATCAATTTTATCTTTGCAAATTTCATTTAATAATGTTGATACATTAGAAGTTGTTACGGCTATTTTTATTTTTTTATCCGGAACGGGGGAATATGAAAAAATAAATGAGGGAATAAATATTGCAGCTAATACCAATAATATTAGTTTATTTAATTTCATTACTTTCCTCGTCTTTCTTATCACCGTCTTCAAAAACATATTCTATTTCGGTATCGGCAAGAAATCCTAAATTTAGTTTTACAAGCTTTTCCATTTCTCTCGGTTTTGTTTTCAGGTAATCCAAGCGTTTTTTAAACGTTTCGTTTTCCGCTTTTATCTTTTCTATTTTTATTTCAAGAGAATTTATTCTTGATAAATTTACAATAAATTTTCTTGTAGAAGAATTACATAGAATAAGTATAAAAGTAATAAAAATTATTCCGCAAATAATATGTTTAAACATATCCGTGTTTTTATCCATGTCTTTTCCTTAAATTATTATTCCGCCGCCAATAACATAATTATTATCATAAAATACGGCAGATTGTCCAGGTGTTATTGATGCCTGTTGTTCATCAAATAATATTATATTGCCTGATATAAGTGCTTTTGCAGGCTGATGCATTCTTCTTATTTTTACCATAGCAGTAAAATCTTTATTACTAATATTATCCGAAACAAATGTTATATCTTTAATTTGTGCTATTCTTGAATATATATCTTTCTTTGTTCCTACAACCAAGGTGTTGGTTGCTTTATCCATTTTTAAAACATAAACCGGTTCGGGAGTTGTAATTCCTAATCCGCTTCTCTGTCCTATAGTATAGAAAATTAAGCCTTTATGTTTTCCTAATTTTTTGCCGTTAACATCTACTATTAATCCGGGCAAAACCGTTTTGTTAAAATTTTTAATATTTTGTTTTAAAAAGTCATGATAAGTTTTTTCTATAAAACATATTTCCTGACTGTCAGGCTTATTTGCAACAGGAAGTTTTGCATCTGTTGCAATTTGTCTTATTTCTTCTTTCGTATAGTCTGCTAAAGGAAACAATAAGTGTGCTAATTCTTTTTGTGTTAGTCTATATAAAAAATAAGTTTGATCTTTGGATAAATCTTTACCTGTTTTTAATTTGTATTCGTCGTTAACTTTTTCTATTTTTGCATAGTGTCCTGTAGCTAAATAATCGAAACCTGATTTCTTTGCGTAATCAAGTAATAGTCCGAACTTTATTTTTTCGTTACACAATATGCACGGGTTGGGAGTAGTTGCACACAAATATGCAGATATAAAATTGTTTATAATTGTATCTTGAAATTCTTTTTGTAAATCCAGAACATAATGTTTGATACCTAAAAAATCGCAAACTTTTTTTGCATCGTCTATTGCTTGCAAAGACACAGATGTTTTTGAATGCGAATCGTATAATTTCAATGTAAGCGCAGCAACATCAAAACCTTGCTGCTTTAATAAATATGCTGTGGTGGAAGAATCTACTCCGCCTGATAATGCTACCAAAACTTTTTTCATTTTATACCTAAGTTCTTATTTCACGGGAATTTCTAAAATATTATAAGTATTTTTTACCGGCAATACAAATCTAAACGGTTTTATATTTTTATATATCTTTACAACGTTAAAATTTTTATCCAAACAGAAAACATCAATGTTAAATTTCATAAAACAAGTATGTATTGAATTACAATTTTTAATAAGAAGACTAAAAGATTTTTGTTTTGGAGTAAACATAAGTCCTTTAAATCTTTCAAAAAAAGATTCCGCAACATAAACATCTTTATATTCTTTACTGTTGATAATCAAATCTGTCTTTTTCAAAAAAGCCTCTTGTTTTTTTAATAAGCTATAAGCTTGTAAGCTGTCGTTTGTCGTTTCCGTTAAACCTTTCAACTTTTCAACCATTCAACATGTTTGTCATTCTGAACTTGATTCAGAATCTATAAACTATCCGTCCGCAGGACACATTAAACTTTTAAACCTTTCAACCCTTCAACTGTCGTTCCCATGCCTCTATGCATCTATGCCTCTATCCCTCAAAATTGCTGAATGCAATTTTATAAGTGCTTTCTGCAAAATACGAGCTTCTGACATATTTGCCGGATACACAATTTTTTATACCGGTTTCCAAAGCTTTCTGTTTCAAATATTGAAATTCTTCGTCGGTATATTCTTTTATCATTTCGGCATTATCTTTTAAAGGTTTTAAATATTGACCTATTGTTAAAATATCACAATCTATTCTTTTTAAATCTTTAAAAAGGTCCAGAAGTTGAGCTTCAGTTTCACCAAGTCCCAACATTATTCCTGTTTTAGTAATAAATCCTTTTTGTTTTGCATAACTTAAAACATCTAAAGATCTGTTGTAATTCGCCCGTTTTCTGAACTTATATAAAGAGGGGACAGTTTCTACATTATGACCGAAAACATCAGGTTTTGACGACAATACAATATCTATACTTTTTGTATCACCTTTAAAATCAGGAACCAACAATTCTATTTTTATATCACTTATTTCTTTCCTTATCGTTTCAACTACATTTTTAAAATGTTCTGCTCCGCCGTCGGGCAAGTCATCTCTTGTTACCGAAGTTATAACAACATATTTTAAGCCCAAATTTCTTATTGTATTTGCCAATTTCAAAGGTTCATCTTTATCTGTATCCAACGGTTTGCCGTGTGTTGTAGCACAAAAAGCACAATTTCTTGAGCAAACATCACCCAATATCATAAAAGTTGCCGTTTTATGTTTAAAGCATTCACCTATATTCGGACATTTAGCAGCTTGGCATACGGTATGAAGTCCGCTTTGTTTAAAGCTTTTCTTCAACAAATCCAAATCCGCCAAACTTATTCTCTTCTTTTCCACAAAAAATCCTCCGGATTTTTTAGTTTAATGGTTGAACGGTTTAATGGTTTAATAGTTGAATATTTTTTTTCTTTTCCGAAAACTTATCAACCTTTCAACTCTTCAACTCTTCAACTTTTCAACTGTCGTTATATTAAATAGTAAATAAACGGTATATCAACTTCTTCTTCATATTTATCCGACACTTCAAAATCAACCGTAAACAAATTTTCTATAAGTTCATTTACTAAACTTTCGTCATAAAAAGCAACATTTATTTCTCTGTTTTTAAACATGCTTAACTTGTTAAAGTTTGCACTTCCCAAACAAGCCCAGTTATCATAAACAGCTGCTTTAACATGTGTCATTTTAGGATAAATATAAACGTCAATACCGTTTTCTATAAAATAATTAGCTATTTTTAAATTTGTTTTATCGTATATAACCATATCGTTTACACCGGGAAATATAATTTTAACGTCAACACCTCTTTGTTTGGCAAGAACAAGTTCTTCAACCAAAGTTTTTTCCGTAAAATAAGGGTTTTCTATATATATTCTTTTTCTTGCCCGTCTTATAGCTTCGAGTTGAGCCTCGTATATTTGATAATCAGTAGAATCCGTAAACAATAATCTCACATCTATCATGTCATCTGTCGGATTATTTATTTTTCTTTTTGTTTTTGTAAACAAACTTCTGTATGCAACAGCAAAATCGCCGCCAAGCCCGGCAAACGACCAGGATTTGTAAAAAAGTTTTACTATTGGTGTAACAACAGGCCCTTCCAAAGAAACCATTAAATCGTGCCATGTATATCTGTATTCACTTGCAACATTCATACCGCCGACATAAGCTTTTTTTCTGTCTATTAAGAAAATTTTTCTGTGATCGGAAACAAGCCAAGTGTCGGGATGCATTCTGACTTTTATGTCTGAATCTTCTTCCAAACAATCAACAATATCTTTCGGTTTTTTATAATCTTTTACTATAGGGTCCTGATTTTCTTTTGAATTTGAAAGACTTCCGAAATAATCAATTAAAACCCTGACATCTGTTTTTTTTGAAAGTTCTCTTAAAAGAGTTATTATTTCCATGGAAAAAGTGTCTGTTTTAAATATATAAGTTTGAACAAAAACAGAATGTGTTGCCTGTTTTGCTGTTTCTATAAAATCATTAAAAAAGTTTTCTCCGTCAATAAGAAGTTTTATATTCGCTTTGTATTGCTTTGTTCCTAAATCTTCGTCAAGAAACTTATTAAAATCATCTATATCCATCATTTTATCGTTATCTTCAATATTTAAATAAAAATCTTCGGACATATTAGGTGCAAATGTCATAAGAGAAGAAGATGTCGTTGAAAATAATCTGTAAGCGGATGTAAACGGAGATTTTATTATCGGAACAACATGGTTTTTAACTACAAAAGAATATAAAAAGTTGCCGCTTGAAACAAAAAAGTTTCTGTCACTTTTAGTTTGCTGATAAGGGGGTAAAATTAAAGGTATAACATATTTTTTTTCCGTATCTATATAAAAATAAACTATATCATCAACATTTTTTGCCAAAGCCAAAAATTTGGTCTTATCCGGATAAGCATTTTTTATAATGTTTATAAAGTTTTCTTTTGTGTTTTTTGAATTTTCTTTATCGGCTTTCTTTTCCGCTTTCAGTTCTTTTTTCAGATTGTTATTTATGTTTTTGTCAGTATCATTGGGAGTATTAAACGATATTTCCGTTTCTATATCTTTTGTGGTTCCCAAGTCTGTTTCATATTCGTATTTTAATATACCCTTGTTGCTTTTTATACCGCTTTCCAAAATAAGTTCGTTCATTATTTGTTGATATTTTTGTGTCGATAAAATATTAACTTCTTCTATCAGATTTTCTTTTTTTGTTATTTTTTCGGCATCCAATTTTAATCTTTTAATTTGATTCTTTTTATATTGTTTGGGGATTCTTAATGTAAGATATAAGTTTTTAGCTCCGAAATCCAAAAAGAGTTTGTTTTTTATCATGAAAGTTTTGGACGGCAACAACGAATAATTCGCTATATCGGATAAATTTATTTGTTCTTCTACAGAACAAAAACATGTCGACACAAACAAAAATATTAAACAAAATGATAAATAATATTTTAAAGACATAAAGTAGTTTATAGCTTAAAGCTTACAGCTTACAGCTTATAGTTTGATGTGAAATTTTTTAAAACAAAAATTTCTAATAAATAACAAAAATTCACTCTGTGAATTTTTACCGAAAACTATAAACTATTAACTATAAACTATAAGCTATTTTTGCTTCGCAAAAAATTTTAATGTTTAAAATGTCTCATAGATGTAAATATCATTGCAATATTTTTTTCGTTGCACAAATCTATAGAAAGATTATCTCTTATAGATCCTCCCGGTTGAATAATTGCAGTAACATTTTCTTTTGCTGCACCTTCTACAACGTCAGGGAACGGGAAAAATGCATCGGAAGCAAGCACTAAAGGATATTTGCTTTCATCTATTTCAAATTTTGCTTCTTTCATTTTCTTTATTGCTATATTTAAAGAATCTATTCTGCTCATTTGTCCTGCACCGACACCTACTGTTTGTTTTCCTCTTACAAGAATTATTGCATTTGATTTTACATGCTTACAAATTTTCCATGCAAATTCCAAAGATTCTTTTTCTTCTTTTGTAGGTTCTCTTTTTGTTATTGTTTTTGTTTCATTTAAAAGTTGTTCATCTCTGTCTTGAACAAGCATACCGTCTGCCATCATTCTGTATTCCGTGGACGGTTTCTTTACATATTGGTTGGGTTGTCTTAAAATTCTTATATTTTTCTTTGCCATAAGAACATCCAAGGCATCCTGGCAATAGTCCGGAGCAATAACACACTCAACAAACAATTTTGCTATTTCTTCAGCAACAGCTTTATCTACAACCATATTAAAAGCAAGAATTCCGCCGAAAGCACTTACAGGGTCACAAGCAAGAGCTTTTAAATATGCATCTTTTACATCTGTTCCTTCCGCACATCCGCAGGGATTGTTATGTTTTATTATTGCACAAGCGGGATTATCAAATTCGTGAACAAGTCTCCACGATGCTTCCAAATCCAAATAATTGTTATAAGAAAGTTCTTTACCGTGTAATTGTTTTGCTGAAATTGCCGCACAGGAATTTTCTTCGTTACCGAAACTGTATAATGCAGCTCTTTGATGAGGATTTTCACCGTATCTTAAAGATGCAAGTTTCTTTAACGGAATAGCTTGTTGTGCAGGGAAATCTTCATAAGAAAGATAGTTTGAAATTAATGCATCATAATATGCTGTATGTCTGAAAGCTGTTCCCGCAAGTTTAAGTCTTAAGTCGTTGTCTACAGTTTTGTTTTTTAAGTTTTCTATTATTACGGAATAGTCGGCAGGGGAACAAACTATTAAAACATCTTTATAATTTTTTGCTGCTGCTCTTATAAGAGTTACTCCGCCGATATCTATGTTTTCTATAATATCCTGAGATATGTTTTTGTCTGCAGGTTTTGCTATTTTTTTTGCAGTTTCTTCAAAAGGATACAAGTTTACTGCCACTATATCTATTGTATTAATTCCGAGTTTTTTTAATTCTTCCATATGTTTTGGAATATCTCTTCTTGCAAGTATTCCGCCGTGAATTTTCGGATTTAATGTTTTTACTCTGCCGTCGAGCATTTCAGGAAATCCGGTAATATCGGATATCTCTTTACATTCTATGGAATTTTCTTTTAATTTTTTTGCGGTTCCTCCGCTGGATATAATATCATAACCTAAAGATTTTAATTCTTTAGCAAATTCTACTATTCCTGTTTTATCACATACACTTAACAATGCTGTTGCCATTTTTGATCTCCTTATATTTTAGCTTATAGTTTATATAGCTTATAGCTTATGGTTTTCGGTAAAAATTCACAAAGTGAATTTTTGATATTTATTAGAAAATTTTGTTTTACAAAATTTTACATTAAACTTTCAGCTGTAAGCTCTAAGCTTTAAGCTGTAGTTTAGTCTTCTTCAAAGTTCCTGAAAGCTTTTGCTATATCTTCCGAAGCAAAACCTCTTCTTTGAAAAAACATAGCAACTTTTCTGACTTCGTTTTTATCCTTACCGTCAAACTTCGAAAATTTCTTTTTCATTATATTTATAATCTGCATATACGGTTCGTTTTCTTCGTCACTTTCCATTACTTTTGAAATTATTTCATTATCTATATCGTGTTGTTTCAGTTCGTTTTTTATATAAAAAGGACCTTTTCCTCTGCTTTGCAAATATTCAACCAAATTCCGGGCAAAAACTTCGTCGTTTATATAGTTAAGTTCAACAAATCTTGTTATAACTTTTTCTATATCCGGTTTATCAAATCCTCTTGATAAAAGTTTATCCGATAAGCTTTTTTTACTGTACATCTTATTGGATATTAAGTAAAAAGCATAACTTGTAATTCTGTTGGAATTATTATGCTTTAATACTTTATTAAAACTGTCATCATCTAAAAAAAGGCCTTTCTTTAAACCGAAACTTACTATAGTTTCGGCATCAATCAATATTGCCGTTTCATTATCAAAAAAGATTTTAAAATAATCTTTTATCTTAGGATACTTTCTTATTTCCGTAATGTTTGGCATAATAACACCTTTTGAAAACATATATTTTAGCATTATAAAAATTGCAATGCAATTTTTGAAGATTAGAAGATTTGAAGATTAGAAGATTGGATGAAAAGTTGTATTTTTCACTTTGTGAATTTTTACAATAAACTTTAAGCTATAAGCTTTAAGCTTGTAAGCTGTCGTTTGTCGTTTCCCTTCAACCATTAAACCTTTCAACCCTAATATAAATTGTTTTTACAATATTGTATAATAAAGCATTATTACTTTTAGGAATTTATAAATGCAAGATAATTCAACCAGACCTGAATGGTCATCAAAAATAGGTTTTATTTTAGCTGCAGTAGGTTCTGCCGTAGGTTTAGGTAATATATGGAGATTTCCTTATATTATGGGCAAATACGGAGGCTCTGCGTTTCTTTTAGTATATTTACTTACAATACTATTTGTTTGTTCGTTACCTTTAATATGTGAATTATCTTTCGGCAAAAGAACAAAGAAAGAAAGTGTAGGAGCTTATGGCTCGGTAAATCCTAAACTAAAAATTTTCGGTTGGTTAAATGTGATAACCGCTACCATAATTGCATCGTTTTATTTTGTTATAGGCGGATGGTTATTAAATTATATATATATTAATACAGCAAATACTCTTATAACAGATTATGCCGGTTACTTTGGAAATTTTGTTTCTTCTCCTGTTTTACCGTGCATATTAACAACAGTTTTTCTTTTAATGGTTATGTTCTTTATATTTAGGGGAGTAAATAAAGGAATAGAATTTATAAATAGAGTTATGATGCCTTTATTTCTGTTTATAATAATAATTTTGTGCATTTTTTCAATGACGTTACCAAATGCAACCGAAGGGTTAAAGTTTATGTTTATGCCGGACTTTTCAAAAATAAACGGGGAAATGTTACTTGCCGCACTCGGACAATCGTTATTTACTTTAAGCGTGGGTATTGGTATTTTGCTTGTTTATGGCAGTTATATGAAAAAAGAAGAAAATACCGTAAAAAGTGCGTACACAATAATTTTTTCGGATACTCTATTTGCTCTTCTTGCAGCCATCATGATTTTTCCTGCGGCTTTTTCTTTCGGCTTGGATGTTAATTCCGGGGCGGGGCTTGCTTTTATTACGTTACCAAACATATTTTCTCAACTTCCTTACGGAAATGTTTTTGCTGTCTTGTTTTTTACCTTATTGTTTTTTGCAGCATTTACTTCTTCAATAAGTATTGTTGAAGTTCCAACGGCAGCATTAATAGAAAATTTTAAATTGTCGAGAAGTAAGGCGGCAGCTGTTGTTTCCGTTGCAGTTTTTGTTTTGGCGATTCCCGTAACTTTATCAATGGGAATAATGGGCAATATAAAAATTTTCGGTTTAAACCTGTTTGATTTTTTTGATTATATCACTTCAAATATTCTGTTACCGTTAAACACAATTATATTGTGTATCGTAATAGGTTGGTTTGTTAAACTCAGAAACATACGGGCTTTTCACAATAAAACTGTTTATGCAATATTTAATTTTTTGTTAAGGTTTGTTACACCTGCAGCTTTAACAATATTAATTTTATTTGGAACAATTTTAAAGAGATAAAAAAATGAACGAATATGAAAAGTATAAAGCATTAATGGATGCTGAACAATATTCAAAAAAAAATATGGGTATTGAAAACAAACCGAAGAAGAAAAAAGGTTCCGGTTGTTTAATTTTAACAATAGTTATTGCTCTTTTTCTTATACTCTTTTATTTCTTTGCTCTATATTACAGACACCGCTTATTTATTGAGCTTGGATTGTAAGTTTATATTCTTTAAATCTCTTCCTGACGGATTTTGGAATATGTGTAAATCAAACTCACCTATTACAGACAACAAATGATCAAATATATCTGCTTGGTAAGCTTCATATACCAACCAATCTGCCGTGTTGGTAAAACAATAAACTTCCAAGGGTAATCCTTCAGGT
>JAEEGL013885209.1_pt1 | contig 20247 bp, 16 predicted proteins | sample 9134231 | NCBI WGS metagenome assembly JAEEGL01 (sample SAMN16246548, study PRJNA631951) | gut metagenome | biome: gut microbiome; feature: rumen; material: fiber-attached | host: Bos | place: Iran: Karaj | collected 2018-10 | reverse complement strand
ATGGATTGGATGGCAACTGAGGCTGACGACGAGTCGAGGCTGAAGCATCACCAGCGTGTGTGGGACGAGGTGCTGAGACAGAATATTTTTGTTGTCTGCAAGACCCCGATGGCGCGCTGCATCACCATCCGCACCCTTGCCGGCTTCCGTTCAAAAGTGAAAGTCAACGCACATGCTTTTGATGACCTTGTGATGCAGATACAACAAAAGAGTGGTCAGCTCATCACGAAACTGTCATCGCCCTATTTTTGGAAATTTAATTCAGATGAACTTATGAAATTCAATGCTATAGTAGGCAATCCGCCGTATCAGTTGATGGGTGGTTCTGGCGGAACCAACGATGCACCCATATATCAGTTGTTTTGCGATACAGCAATACGTCTAAAACCAAACTTCATCAGTCTGATTACTCCTGCACGATGGTTTTCCGGGGGTAGAGAAGCCCTTTTGGGGGAATTTAGAAAACATATGCTTTCGTGTGGTCATCTAAAAAAATTAACTGCTTTTGCAAAAAGTCAAGATGTATTCCCAGCTGTATCAATCGAAGGAGGCATATGTTATTTCTTATACAACACTCAATATATGGGCAACTGCGATTATTCTTTCTGTGACTCTGGTAGAGTAAATAATTCGATGGTAAATCTGAACCAACTAAATATCCTAATTAGAGATCCTCAGTTGAATGCAATTGTTAGAAAAATAGAGCAAATCAGGAAACAGAGCAATACAAATTGTGTAGATTCCATTATTTCTGCTGATACACCATTTGGAATACCCACCAATCCGGGCAAAAGTGTAAAAACGCCCTTTGATATATTTGAAAAATCAACAGAAGAGCATAATACAAAAGTCTATTATTTAGAAAGCAATAAACGGAAGACAGCGTATTGTAGACGTTCTGATATAAAAAAGAATGTTCAAGACCTTGATAGGTATAAAATGTTTATCCCAGGTGCAAGAGGCACCGATGGCTACCCAAGCTTAGTATTAGGTCAACCAGAATTTGGCGAACCAAACTCTGTATGTTCTCAAACATACCTTTATGCTGCATTTGATACAGAAGAAGAATCGAAATATTTTATTAATTATATCCGCACAAAGTTTCTTCGTATCCTTGTTTCTGCGGTGAAAATAACGCAACATGCACAAAGTAACGCATACCGTTTTGTACCCCTTCAAGACTTCACTTCGTCAAGTGATATTGACTGGTCGGTATCGATAGAGGATATTGACAGGCAACTGTATAGGAAATATAACCTCTCCGACGAGGAGATTGCTTTTATCGAGAAAACAATCAAACCAATGGGATAATGTCCACCCTGAATGGTCAAAACGGTGCCATTTCTCAACATGAAAGGCACCAAGTTGGCCGTCCGTATAGTATCGCAATTCGGCGAGGAAAGCACAAAGATTCTGACAATAGAATAAGCAGCAATGCCAATAGGAAACAACAAGAGGGCGCATCAAGCGCCCTCTTGCAATGATAATCACACCGCTTCCACCTCTTCCAGTTCGTCGATGATCTCCATCAGCTTATGCCCGTCAATCTCATATTGCTCAATAAGGGCGTTGGGGATTTCTTCCGTCGTGGGGGCTCTTTGGCTCCATGTTGAGTGGTATGTGCAAAATTTGCACACACCAATTTTTTGTCCAACTCACCCTCTTTAAAAAATTGTTTATATGCCTGCTAATCACCGATCTGTCCGGAGTTCGCCAATCTGCTCCTTGTGGATGCGCTCGTTGACGGCATAGCCCTTGACGAAATAGTCCTTCAGCACGCGGTTGGCCCAGATGCGGAACTGCATGCCCCGTTGACTCTTCACACGATAGCCGACGGAGATGATAACATCGAGGTCGTAAAGTGTAGTATAATATGTTTGGTCAGCATCAGTACCAATATGTGCAAAATTTGCACATGTGATATCTCTCGTCAATTCTTTTTCCTTGTAGACATTGTTTATATGCCCGCCAATCACCGATTTTACACCATTAACGTGTAAAAAATGCACGTTATTCTTTCGATCCAATTCACCTTCACTAAAACATTAGTTGTACCAACATTTCGTTTTCCCTCTTTTTGAACAGTCAAGTATTCCTTGACAGTTGAGCCCTCCAGTATGCAATAACGCTGTTTGTGTCATTTTGTCTCACAAGCACCCTTTGGGTTGCACCGTGGGATATTACATTATTCCGGGATGCAAAAATAGGCAATGTGTGTGCCAAAGTATGTCATAGGTGTTTGCTCGTCATTCCGTCGCGTCATGCGTCATGCGTCACCCGTCATTTTGGAAAGTGGAAAGTGGAAAGTGGAAAACGGGGAGTGAGAGGGAGTGAGAGGAGTGAGAGGGAGTGAGAGGACAAATGTGTTATTGGGGATTGGTATTTGGCGGTTGAGGACACAAAGGGGGAGTTTTGGCGGTGGGACACAATAATAGGGGCGAGGATTCGTTTATGGGGTAGGAAGCAAATAGGAGGAACGATAAATATATGGTACAGAGTGGAGGTTTCATTGTTGTACACGATGCTACGGAGAACAATCTGAAGCATGTGAGTGTGAAGATCCCCAAGGGGAAGATCACGGTGGTGACGGGCGTGTCGGGGTCGGGGAAGTCGTCGCTGGTGCTGGACACCATAGCGGCGAAGTCGCGCCGCGAGCTCAACGACACATTTCCCTCGTTCACGCAGCAGTATCTGCCGAAATACGGGCGGCCGCATGTGGGCGCGATAGAGAATCTGCCCATAGCCATCGTCATAGAGCAGCGCAAGCCTACGTCAAACTCGCGCTCGACGGTGGGCACGTATACGGATATCTACGCGCTTCTGCGACTGCTGTTTTCGCGTGTGGGCCAGCCCTTTGTGGGCTACAGCGACGCCTTCTCGTTCAACCACCCTGCGGGCAGCTGTCCGCGGTGCGACGGATTGGGGGAGATAAGGGAGTTGGACATCCACAAGCTGGTGGACTTCGACAAGTCGCTCAACGACGAGGACACCATCCACTACATTGCTTTCCACAAGGGCGGCTGGCGCTGGATACGCTACGCGCACAGCGGCCTTTTCGATCTGGACAAGAAGATCAAGGACTATACGCCCGAGGAGCTGGATCTGTTTCTCCACTCGCCCCAGGTGAGGCTGAAGAATCCGCCTGCCAACTGGCCCAAGACGGCGAAGTACGAGGGACTCATACCCCGGATGTACCGCAGCATCATCAATTCGGAGGAGGGTTTGCTGCACGCTGCGGTGCTGAATCCCATGCTGACGATGGGGAAGTGTCCCGACTGCGGCGGCACGCGCCTGAACGAGAAGATACGCTCGTGCCGGATAAAGGGGCTGAACATTGCCGAGGTGACGGCGATGAGCATCAGCGACTGCCGCCGGTGGATGGAGACATTGGAGGACCCGCTGGCCGAGGATATTGTGCGGGCCACCACCGAGCGGCTGGCGGCGCTGGAAGAGATAGGACTTGGCTATCTGACCCTGGACCGCGCCGTGGGGACCCTCTCCGGCGGCGAAGCCCAGCGGTGCAAGATTGCCAAATATATCAACTCGCCACTGTCGGATGTGATGTACGTGCTGGACGAGCCCAGCGCGGGGCTGCACAACCACGACATACTGCTGATGCAGAAGTCGGTGCAGAAATTGAAGAATCACGGCAATACGGTTGTCATAGTGGAGCATCACAAGGAGATTATCAAGATAGCGGACCACATCATCGACATGGGGCCGGGAGCGGGCATGAACGGGGGCGAGGTGGTGTTTGAGGGCAGCTACGAGGAGCTGCTGCGCAGCCAGACCCTCACGGGCGCGATGCTTGGCGCGACAAGCGACATCAAAGAGCATGTGCGCACGCCCAAGGGCCACTTCCGCCTGGAGGGTGCGAGCCTGCACAACCTGAAGGGGGTCACAGTGGAGCTGCCGTTGGGGGTGATGTGCGGCATTGCCGGAGTGGCGGGTTCGGGCAAGAGCTCGCTGATGGAGTGCTTCCGCAAAGCCTGGCCGCGATGCGAGGAGATCGTGTATATCAGCCAGAAGAACATCGGCATCAGCCTGCGTTCGACCCCTGCCACCTATCTGGACGTCTCGGACGACATCCGCAAGCTGTTTGCGCGGACGAACAAGACGAAGGCGGACCTCTTCTCGTTCAACGGCAAGGGAGGGTGTCCGGTGTGCCAGGGGAAGGGGGTTATTGTCAACGATATGGCTTTCATGGATGCCATAGAGACCACCTGCGAGGCGTGCGGAGGGCTCCGCTACTCGAAGGAGGTGCTTTCGTACAAGGTGAAGGGGATGAATATCGCCGAGGTGATGGACCTCACGGCCAACAAGGCCGCCGAGATATTCGCCGGCAGCGTGATAGCGGAGAAGCTGGAGCCGCTGCGCAGGGTGGGGTTGGGGTATCTCCATCTGAACCAGTCGCTGTCCACCCTTTCGGGCGGAGAGTTGCAGCGTATCAAGCTGGCCTACAGCCTGCGCGAGATGCCGGCCTCAGGAGGTGTGTTCGTCATGGACGAGCCTTCCGACGGCCTGCATGCCGGCGACATCAAGCGTATCACAGACCTTTTCGACGCGATGGTGGATGCGGGACACAGCATCTTCCTCATCGAACACAACATAGAGATGCTGAAGGCGTGCGACTACCTCGTGGAGTTGGGGCCCGGCGGCGGCGCGATGGGCGGCAAGATTATCTTCGAAGGGACTCCGAGGGCGATGGCGGAGAGTGCAGACTCGGTGACGGGAGCATACTTTGGGAGGGAGTGAGAGGGAGTGGAAAGTGGAAAACGGAAAGTGGAAAGTGGAAAGTGGAAAATTGAAAATTGAAAATTGAAAGTGGAAAACGGGGAGTGAGAGGGGAACTAACGCTAATCTTAACGTTTTAGTGAGTGGTGATTAGTGATTAGTGAATAGTGAATTGTGAATAGTGATTGGTGAATAGTGAATAGGTGGGGGCAAAAAAAGTTTTTATGTATACACAATATAATTATGTTTTTTGAGTTATAGTGTGAAATAATCCGTTGAGGAACGGTACTAAAAATGTGAAAATGAAAAATAAAATAATGAGAAATATGAAGAAAATGTTTGTTTTGGCGGCAGCGCTGATGCTGGCCGCTGTGGGCGCCCAGGCGCAGAATTCGTTTAAAGGTATTGTGAAGTACAAGGTGGAGTCCACCGGCACGGTGTCGATGACCATTCCCGAAGAGGTGGCGAAAGCCGAGATCCTGGTGGATGGCAGCAACCTCTTCACGAAGAGTCCCATCTTCCTCAGCGGCATGGGTGCCGAGTGTGTGCTGGTGAACAACCTGCGCACCACCACCTGCATGGACCTGAGCCAGCTGCTGGGCTACCTGCGTTCGCAGGGTTCGGAATTCTCCTATGAGGGCACCGGCAAGCTGATTATCAAGAACGAGTCGGAGAAGAAGGATTTCGACTCGCTGAGCATCCCCGACAAGGAGCCCGGCCACTTCTACTATGAGTATGTGGACGGCGAGACGAAGACCATCGCCGGCCAGACGGCCTACAAGATGGTTCGCCACATGTATGACGAAGACGGCGAGGACCACCCCATGACGATGTGGTACTCGAAAGAGATTGGTCCCGAGATCAATGTGCTGTTCAACGGCATCAAGGGTATGCCCCTGGAGTGCACGATGGATGCCGGCGAGGGCCGCGCCATCACCTACACCGCCACCGAGGTGGTGAAGGGCAAGGTGAAAGAGGCCGACTTCCTGCTGCCCGACGGCTATGAGACCCTGGGCGAAGAGGAGCTGAAGGAGCTCTTCGAACAGCTGCAGGAGGAGATAGAGCTGCTGCAAGGAGAGTAAGGAAGTAGTTGACAGTTGAGAGGTAATAGTTAATAGTTAAGAGTTTGCTCCAGCCCTATGCTCAGTGCCTTGCTAAAGACGCAGGCCGACAAAACGGCCACAGGCAGTTTTGTCCATACAGGGCCAGGCAGAAGAGTTAAGAGACAAGTGTTTTGAATGGCTAAGAAGAAAACGGCTGCAAAGTCGAAGGCAAAGGGCGGCACAAAGGCCGCAGGAAAAGGCAAGGGCACCTCGAAGGGAAAATCGAGGGGCTCTTTCCTCGCTTTTATGAAGAGCGAGCGCTGCGCCCATATCAGGGGCACAGTGTATGTGCTTTTTGCGGCGTTCCTGCTGATCTCGCTGGCGGCATATTACGCCACGGGGTGCGACCCCACGCGCCACTGGCTGAAGGCCATGGGCTACGGAACGGCAAGGTTTTTCGCCACCAACCTGTTCGGTATAGGCAGCCTGGGGTTCTCGCTGCTGTTCTTCGTGTACGGTATGCGGCTGTGGGGAGTGAAGGTGATGCCGTGGTGGAAGACCTTCGGGAGCACGCTCTTCTGGATGGTGTGGCTGAGCACCACGCTGGGCTATATCGCTGTGAAGTGGATAGACGGCGGAGTGGGGTTTGAGCAGTTTGCGGGCATCGGCCTGCTGCTGGCAGAGCCGCTGGAAGGGCTGATGGGATGGTGGACGCTGGTGTTGCTGGTGGCGATAGCCATAGGGATGCTGGTGATGGTGCACAAGATGGAACTGCCCGAGGTGCACCTGCCGAAGGTGGACCTGAAGAAGGCCGTGGAAGAATTGGAGAAAGTGGGGGTGGACGAGAGCGGAGAAGAAAAAGAGGAGCGCAGAGAGCGGAGTCAGCAGGAAGTGATTGACCTGAACGCCAAGCAGGAAGAGGAGGATGAAGGAGTGGATTTCGACGAGGCGGCGATGGCCCTGTTCACGAAGCACACGGAAGAGAAGCCGGTGGAGGTGGCGAGCGGGAAGGCGCCAGAACCCGAGTTCAGCATCGACGATGCGTTTGCCCAGCTGACGCAGAAGGCGGGGGTGCCGAGTGAGACGGAAGGCGAGAGTGAAGAGACAATAGGCGAGAAGAAGGAAGACGACGGTGTGACATTCACCATTGAGGGATTGGACGAGGAGGCGCAGGATGTTGCAGAGGAATCCGACACTACGGAGGACACGGAGAGCGAGGAGGAGCTGGACGAGGATGACTACCGGAGGCACTATGGCATCGACGAACCCTATGACCCGCATCTGGATTTGGGCGACTATGAGATGCCCGACACGGGGATGCTGGAGGACTGGGAGGTGGCCAACGTGAAGGTGACGAAGGAAGAGTTGGTGGCCAACAAGGACAAGATTGTCCAGACCTTGAAGGACTACGGAATAGAGATTACGGACATCAGCGCCAGCCCCGGACCTACGGTGACACTATACAAGATCAAGCCAGCCCCCGGAGTGAGAATCAGCAAGATCAAGAATCTGGAGGACGACATAGCGCTGAGCCTTGCTGCCTTGGGAATCCGTATCATAGCGCCCATACCCGGCGAGAGCAATGTGGGTATAGAGGTGCCGAATGCGAAGCCCCAGATTGTGGCCATGAAGACGATGCTGGAGAGCGAGGCGTTCCAGAAGGCGAAAGAAAAGATGGAGTTGCCGATAGCATTCGGAAAGACCATCTCGAACGAATGTTTTGTCACCGACCTGGCGAAGATGCCGCACCTGCTGATGGCAGGAGCCACGGGTACGGGTAAGAGTGTTGGATTGAATGCCGTGTTGGCGAGCTTGCTGTACACGAAGCATCCCAGCGAGTTGAAGCTGGTGCTTGTGGACCCGAAGAAGGTGGAGTTCAGCCTGTACTCGGCATTGGAGCGCCACTACTTGGCCAAGATGCCCGACGAGGATGAGGCCGTTATCACGGACGTGAAGAAGGTTGTGCGCACGCTGAACAGTCTTTGCATAGAGATGGACAGCCGCTACGACCTGCTCAAGCAGGCCAAGGTGAGAAAGATTACCGAATACAACGAGAAGTTCTGCAAACGCATGCTCAATCCCGAGCATGGGCATCGATACCTGCCATACATCGTGGTGGTGATCGACGAGTTTGGCGACCTCATCATGACCGCCGGCAAGGAGGTGGAGCTTCCCATTGCCCGACTGGCACAGTTGGCGCGCGCCGTGGGTATACACCTGATTATCGCCACGCAACGCCCGACGACGAACATCATCACCGGAACCATCAAGGCCAACTTCCCGGCGCGAGTGGCATTCCGCGTGACCAGCGGTATCGACTCGAAGACCATTCTCGACACCGGCGGCGCCCAGCAGCTGATTGGGCGAGGCGACATGCTGATCTCGTTGGCCGGCAAGGATATGATAAGATTGCAGTGTGCGCTGATTGACACGCCTGAGATTGAGAAACTGGTGAAGTTTATCGGTGACCAGCGGGGCTATCCCGAGGGCTTCGAGTTGCCGGAATACCTTGACGAAAACGAGGAACCGAACAAGGAATTCGATGCCAAGCACAAGGACGAATTCTTCAATGATGCGGCACGATTGGTGGTAGTCAACCAGTTTGGCAGCACGAGTCTGCTGCAGCGCAAGTTGCAACTGGGCTACAACCGTGCGGGACGCATCATCGACCAGCTGGAGGCAGCAGGAATTGTGGGTCCCAGCAACGGGAGTAAGCCAAGGGATGTGCTGGTGCATGACGAGGTGAGTCTGGAAGAAATATTGAAGAACCTCTAAATGGACAAGAAATCAGTTAATAGTAAAAAAAACAGAATATGAAAAAAAAGGTTTTATTGGGTATTGTCGGTGTTGTGGGATTGATGGGCCTTGCAGGGCTGACGGGATGTTCGAAAGAGAAGACCTGCCGTTGTGCCATTTTGCATTCCTCGAAGGTGAGAGTCATCAAGATACAGGGTGGCAACTGCGAGGACCTGAAGCTGTTCCGCTACCATACGCCGCTGGATTCGCTGAAGGTGGATTCGCTGTTGTGCACCGATTATGAGTTCATGATTGATTCGATTTATAACGACTAAAATGGATATGAAAAAGAAAGTTTTGGTGGGTGTCATGGGGCTGATGGCCCTGGTGGGCATGATGAGCATGAGCGCCTGCAGCAAGGAGCACCAGTGCAAGTGCATGATGACGGACGTGGAAGACGACGGGCTGCTGAGGTATTTCGTCGTGGATGGATCGATAGCATGCGAGGACATCACGGAGATGTCGTTCGAGGAGCATGTGTCGGTAGAGGGAGGCACCTCGTTGCGCAGAGTTGAGGTTCACAAGGTGAACTGCCGCAGTTATGGCGATTGAGTTGGGAAAGATAAGAGAGATACTTGACAGACCTGCGGTGCGGATAGTGCTGCGGGTGGTGATAGGTGCTGTGTTCTGCCTGTCGGCGCTGTCGAAGCTTGTGGCTATCGACCAGTTTGAGCTGTATGTGTACTCGTATGGGTGGCTGTCGCTGTCGGCGAGTTACATGGTGGCGCGCCTATGCATAGGGGTGGAGCTGGTGGTGGCCTTGATGATGTGGGCGGGATGGTACCAGCGGCTTACGCGACTGGCGACGCTGCTGATGCTGGTATTCTTCTCATTGGTGCTATGCTATGCCGCGCTGGTGGGGCGAGACGATTCGTGCCAGTGCTTCGGACAGCTGGTGGAGATGGATCCCGGAGAGAGCCTGCTGAAGAATGCCGTGCTGATAGTGATGGTGCTTCTGTTTGTCCCGAAAGGCGACCGCCCCCGGAAACGCTGGGGAAAGGCAGCGGCGGTGGCGTTGGGGGTGCTGCTTTTGGTGGTCCCCTTTGTGGTCTCGATTCCCGACAATTGGGGCTTTGGCCCCCACCGCGAACGATTGGGCGAAGAGGCCCTAGGGAAGGCTGTGAGCGAAGGTGGCAAACTGGCACAGATGGGTATTGGACACGAGCGGAGGATGGTGGCTTTTGTCACTCCGAATTGCCCCTACTGCAAGTTGGCCCGCGAGAAACTCGGGTCGATGGCCAAGCGGCATGATATCGGGGAAGACAAAATCGTTTACGTGCAGCCCTCGGATATCGGCGATTCGCTTTTCATCGCCATCACCTATGGCGCCCGACCGCTGATACTGCTGATGGACGGGAGCGAAGTGAAGTCGACCTACCACTTGAGGAATGTGGACGAAAAGGAAGTGAGCGAGTTCTTGGGAGGAGAGAAATAGGAGTTGAAATAAAAAAACATTAATTCTATTATATATTAATTTTATCATTTTAAACAACAAACAACAATGAGCGGTTTTTTTGGTATCGTTTCAGAGAGTCCTTGTATTACCGACCTGTTCTACGGGACTGACTATCATTCGCATCTGGGAACCAAGCGTGCCGGTATGGCCACTTTTGATGGCAGTCAGGCGCACCAGAACATTCACAACATCCAAAACTCGCATTTCCGTCCGAAATTTGCCAAGGACCTTGGGGAAATGAAAGGCAATGTGGGCATAGGCATCATCAGCGACACCGAGGCACAGCCGGTGATGGTGAACTCGCATCTGGGCCGTTTTGCCATTGCCACAGTGTCGAAAATCAACAACATTGAAACGCTGGAAAAAGACTGCCTCTCCAAGCATCAGCAGTTCACAGACCTCTCCATGGGCCGCACCAATCCCACGGAACTTGTAGCCCTACTCATATCGCAGGGCAAGGATTTTGTGGAAGGCATAGAGAATGTGTACAATAACGTCAAGGGATCGTGCTCGATGCTCATCCTTACCCCCGACGGCATTATCGCCGCTCGCGACCGCTACGGCCGTACCCCCATTGTCATAGGACGTCGCGGCAACGACTATGCCCTTGCTTCCGAAAGCCACTCGTATGTGAACCTCGGCTTTGAAACTTGTCGTTTCGTAGGACCCGGCGAGATAGTCAAGGTTACGGTTGAAGGCGGCATCAAGGTGCTTCGTCCTGCCGAGGAGAAGAACCAGATTTGCTCCTTCCTCTGGATCTATTACGGATACCCCTGCACGGAATACGAAGGCATCAATGCCGAAGAGGTGCGCTACAACCTGGGTCGTATCATGGGATTGCGCGACGATGTCGACCCCGACTTCGTCAGTCCCATCCCCGACAGCGGTATCGGCATGGCCCTTGGCTACAGCAACGGCCGTCAGATACCCTACAAGCGCGGCCTCCTCAAATACACCCCCACCTGGAGCCGTTCCTTCATGCCTGTGTCGCAGGCCGACCGGTTCCTGGTGGCCAAGATGAAACTCATACCCAGTCGGGCCGTGCTTGAAGGCAAAGAGGTGGTGTTCTGCGACGACTCCATCGTTCGTGGCACCCAATTGCGCGACAATGTGAAGATGCTCTACGACTACGGCGCCAAGAAAGTCCACGTCCGCATCTCCTGCCCGCCGCTGGTCCATGGTTGCACCTTCCTCAACTTCTCCGAGTCGAAGACCGACCGTGAACTCATCACCCGTCGTGTCATCGAAGAACTCGAGGGTGTGCCCGCCGCGCAGCTTCCCGTGGAACGTCTGCAACTCTACCACAATGCCCAGACGCCTGAATATGCGCGCATGGTGGAGGTTATCCGCCAGCATGTTGGTGTCGATACCTTGAAATTCAATACCGTGGAGGATGTCTGCGAAGCCATAGGCATGCCCAAAGAACGCATTTGCACCCATTGCTTCGACGCTAGCTCCTACGGCGATTGAAGAAACATTGAATACCGGAACGAAAAAGCACCCAAGCCTTGAAAAGATACCTGCTACTCTTACTCTCCCTGATGGCTATCGGCGTCGCCCATGCCCAGAAGCATGGCGGACCTACGGTGATATCGGTCGCCGATATCCTCCCCAACTATGGGCTGGACACGCTGATGGTAAACGATACATCGTATGTCATCGACTATCTGCAAAGCCAGCCGCAGAACTATGTCGAGCTGACCAACTATTGCGTAGGCGTCCGCACACGTGCCACCAACGCTATCAACTCCATCGAGAACGACTATCGCCATAGCGACAGCCTCATCTGGATTGACTCCAACACGGTGCTGGCCGACTACAATATTTATGAGTACCGTTTGCGCCGTTTGGCCGACTTCATGGGGCGCATGAGCATCCGCTATAGTCGGTTGGAACAGCAACGTGTGGAGGCCGAGAAGGAGGCTGCCCGCAGGCGTGCCATCGAGGAAGCCGAACGTCAGCAGCGCGAACGCGACAAGCAGGCTTCCGACCTCCGTTCCAGCATCGACCTCCACCATCGTGCCATCATCAAAGAGTGCGACGGCTCCGGTATCCGCGACAAGAACCGTATCAAGGACCTCAAGGACCTTTACTATTCCTATCTGATGGTCTATAACAAGTATGACCTCTCCACCGGTCACGCCACGCAGGAATCCATTAATCAACTCGACGAGCTCAATGCCTTCCAAAACGACCTGCTGGAAAACGTCATCGGCCCCAATTCCTTCCCCGCGCAGATTGAGAACTTCAAGAATCAGCTGAAGGTGCGTTGCGAAAAGGACAACAGCGATGTCCTCCGCAGCTACTCCCGTGTTTTCAAACAGTCGCCTCTTCCGCAGGTGGCCTTTGCCGACGTGCGTGAGTATGGCGACTACATCAACCGGCTGCAGACCATCATCAACGTCCAGAACCGTTATCTGCAAACCCTCGACCTCCGTGCCACTATCAACACCAACACCGATCAGATTTTGCAAATCTACGGTAAGAAGTATCGCGATGCGGCCAACTCCTACAAGGAGGTTCTGCGGGGTATCAACACCGTGCCCTCCTTCACCGACAATGCCGGCAGTCTCAATTTCATACGCAGTCTTGAAGACTTCATCGCTGCCCAGCAACGCTACATAGACCTCTACAGCTACTTCGAGGATATCAGTATTCGATCCGACTCGATCCTCAATGGTCGCCAGAACCATTTCCGCGACATCGTCAGCGCCTATCGGAGCATCCAACCCAGCCTCATCCCTTGGCCCAAGTTCAAGAATGTGGATGGCGCTATGCTCTATGAGGAACAGCTCGACCAGGTGGTCAAGGTGCAGCAATGCTACCTTCAGGCCATTGCGATGCGTACGGAAATCGAACGTCTGGACGACACGCTGATGGATGGCCGCAAGGCCGACCGCACGCTCTACAACGGCTACCGGCTCTTCCGCAAGCAGGCCGATCTGGTGCCCTCTTTCTCCACCTTTGAGCGTGGAGAGAGTTTTATCACCATGCTTGCTTCGCATCTCGAGATGCAGCAGCTCTGTGCCGCCACCCTTGCCAAACGGCAGGTCATCACCGACAATGCCGAACGTATCGCCGGCAAGCGCTCCCAGTATGCCAACATCGCGAAAGCCTACAAGCGACTGGCCCGAATCTACGATGACTTTGGCGAGATTACCAACACCGAGGACCTGCGTCGCTATGCCCGGCAAACCGATGCCTACATCGAGATGCAGGAGGCTTTCCTGAAGCTCATCGCCAGCGACTATGCCTCCTCCAGCGATTCACAGCTCAGGAAGGAAACCGATGTGGAAAGGATCAAGACGGTGATAGGCCTTAAGTAGGCAACCATCAAGAAAAAGTAAAGCGCCCGCATTCGCGGGCGCTTCCCTTTTGTTTATATGACCTGGAAGTTATTTCTTCACAGGAATGCTCTCCAGCGTGGCCACGAGGTAGTCGTAGAACTTCTTGCTGCTGGGGATGTTGGCGCGCTCGTCGGGGCTGTGGGGGCTCTGCAGCGTGGGACCGAAGGAGATCATCTCCATGTCGGGATACTTGCCGCCGAGCAGGCCGCACTCCAAGCCGGCGTGGATGGCAACCACAGCGGGCTCTTTCTTGTAGAGTTTCTTGTAGACCTGCTTCATGGTCTTCAGCAGCTGGCTCTCCATGTTGGGTTTCCAGCCGGGATAGGCACCGCTGAGTTGGCATTTGCCGCCAGCCAGCTCGGCCAGGCACACCAGGCGCTCGGCGAGGGCTTCCTTGGCGGTATCAACGCTCGAACGCAGCAGGGCTTTCACGGTGAAGTTCTTGCTGGCGGTGGTCTTCACGATGGCCAGGTTCAGCGAGGTCTCCACGAGGCCTTCCATATCTTTGCTCATGCGGATGACGCCGTTGGGGGCCACCATCATGAGGTTGATGATCTTCTGTGTGTCGGCATCGGTGATGACGTTGGGGGTCATGCGCACCTTCTCGTATTTCATGAAGAAGTCGGGCTCCACATTGCCAAGCTCTTTCTTCACCCATCCGGCCACTTTGTCGAGCTCCTTCAGGATGCAGTCGGTGTGCTCCTTGGGGAAGGCGATGACGGCTTCGGCATCGCGTGGGATGGCGTTGCGCATGTTGCCGCCCTCGATGCTGATCAGACGCAGGCCGCACTCGGCAACCCAGCGCAGGTGGCGGAACATCAGTTTGTTGACGTTGGCACGTCCGCTGTTGATCTCCATGCCGCTGTGGCCTCCTTTGAGTCCGCCGAAGGTCACTTTGTAGGCCACCATGCCCTTGGGGGCCTTCTCGGTGGCGAAGGGGATATTGAGGGTGGCATCGACACCGCCGGCGCAGCCCACATAGAGCTCGCCCTCGGTCTCGCTGTCGAGGTTCAGCAGGTAGTCGCCGTGCAGCTCGCCCTTCTTCAGGCCGAAGGCACCGGTCATACCGGTCTCTTCATCGGTGGTGATGAGGGCCTCGAGGGGACCGTGCTTGATGGTCTTCGAGGTGAAGACGCCCATGATGGCAGCCACACCCAAGCCGTCGTCGGCTCCCAGGGTGGTGTCGTCGGCATACACCCAGTCGCCAACAATCTTGGTCTTGATGGGGTCCTTCAGGAAGTCGTGCTTCTTGCCGGCACGGGCCTGCGGCACCATGTCCATGTGGGCCTGCAGCACCACGGGGTGCACTTTCTCCATACCTTTGGTGGCGGGCTTGCTCAGGATGATGTTGCCCACTTTGTCAACGCGGCATGCAATCTTGTTCTTTTTTGCCCAGTTCACAAGGAATTCGCGCACGATCTCTTCGTGCTTCGAGGGACGGGGACATTTGGTGAGAGCATCGAAATTGCTCCACAACTCTTTGGGTTCAAGGTCTTTGATTGTCATAACAAGGTGTATTTTTTGTGTTGATATTTATTCTTTGTTACGAGTTGCAAAGTTACGTTTTTTTTTCCATTCCACCAAATACTTTTTTTACTTTGCACCTCATCCATCATCCTTTAGCCATCATCCCTCATAGTGCAGGTCGAAGTATTGGAGGATGGAGGTGACCAGCTGTTTCATTTCTGTATGTTGGCGCTGGGCCTTGCGCGAGGCATCGGGAGGCAGCGGGGCCGAGGGGTTGAGGGCTGTCACGGGAGTGAAGGCGGTGTGGAAGGCGGCGAGGATGTTGTGTCGCGTTGCGGCCGCAAGGTCGTCGGCCGGAGGCGTGGGGGGCAGCATGGTGAATTCTCCCACGATGAGGTCGGCGGCTTCGGTGGCGTACTCTCCCTGGATGAAGAGGAGCTTCTGGAGGGGCGACCAGAGGGTGGTGAGCGGCGAGTGGGAGGCGGAGAGTTGTGCAGGACGCTCTATGAGGTGGTAGGTCAGATGCCGCATGGGGTCGCGGTAGGAGTAGAGGGGGTAGTGGTCGGAGTCGAGTTCCATATCCTCCCTCCTGGCCAGGCGGAGACGGTAGAGGTGGTTCAGGTCGTCGACGAAGGTGTAGTTGGGCGCTGAGGTGTGGAAGAGGATGAGCGCGAGGCCCTGAAAGGGGTCCTCTTCGGGTTCAAGGTCGAAGGTGTATCTCATGAGGTCTGTTTTTCGTGGTGTGTCATTTGAATGGCTTGTCGCTGTCGGCGAAGTCGGGACGGTAGTTGCTGTTGGCATCGGGTGCCTGGAGCCAGCCGTCGACGCCCAGCTCTTGGTAGCGCTGTGCGGCGATGGCGTACTCGTCGGCACTCAGCGTGCGGTCGATGGGGGAGGGAAGACCTGTGCGAGGGGGGTAGTATTGCGACATGAGGGCCACGTGGAGCGTGGGGGTAAAGAAGTTGTCGGCCATCCAGTCGAGGCAGTCGAGGGTGTTCTGCAGGTGTCCCGGGAGGACGAGGTGGCGCACGATGAGCCCGCGGTAGGCCACTCCGTTGTCGTCCGTCTTGAGGCTGCTCCCCACCTGCCGTTTCATCTCCAGCAGGGCGGCGGTGGCCACCTCGGGATAGTCGGCGGCGTGACTGTAGCGGGCCGCAAGGTCGCGGTCGAGGTATTTGAGGTCGGGCAGGTAGATGTCCACCAGCCCTTCGAGGGCCTGCAGGGTCTCCACGCGCTCGTAGCCGGAGGAGTTGTACACCACCGTGGGGTGAACACCTTGGGCGTGAAGCTCGTCGAGTAGCTGGGGGATGAGGTGCGCATAGTGTGCGGCGGTGACAAATCCCAGCAATCCGTTGGATTGGGCAAGGAGAGGGATGATATCCTGCGTCAGGCGGTGGATGTCGGCGGAAGGGAGTGTGAGGGGAGAGGCGGGAGAGGCGCCGCTGATTTGGTAGTTCTGGCAGAAGATGCAATGGAGGTTGCAATGGGCGAAGAAGATGTTGACGATACCCCCATTGCCGGCCAAGGGAGGCTCCTCGCCGGTGTGAATGGTGACGGAGGCCACCGCCGCTTCGGCCGCCGCTCCGCAGTAGCCGCGTTGGCGAGTGCGGTCAACTCCGCACATCCGCGGACAGAGCGTGCAGGGGTTTATGCTCAATCCCAGCTGCATACGGAATAGTATTGCACTCCGCCAAAGAAGACCATATCGGGGCAGGTGACGCCGCGATCGTCCACCTCGTCGGCGGTGTAAGTGTGGACGCTGCTGTCGTAGCCGATGCATGTGCAGGTCTTGTGGCACGAGGTGAGAAGAATCGTCGCCAGCAGGGCGACGGCGGGTAGAAGTATCTTTTTCATGTGTGATTGTTTTCCGTTTGTCATTGTTCGGTGGACTTTGCGTAGTCGCCGCGCGAGTCGGGGATGTCGAATCCTATGGCCTGCAGGCGCAGACGCAGGTCGGCGGCGCTCTCGGCGGCTTCGGAGCCGGTGGAGAGTTTGTTGTTGTAAATGGAGTAGAGGGCACGCGTGTCCTGCGGCGAGAGGTTGGGCATCACGACGTTGGCACCGGCCATGATGGCGCGTTCGCGTCCCGTGGGGTGCAGGGTGCCGAGGGCTGTGGTGGCGGGCAGCAGCACGTGGGGGTGCAGCAGGCGTATGATGGCCAGCAGGCGCAGCGTGAGTTCCACGCTTCCGGCCCTTTCGTGCTCGAAGGGGGTGCCGTCGGCGGGGATGAATGGCCCTATGCCCACCATCTCGGGACGGAAACTCTCTATGAATTCCAGGTCCTTCATCAGGGTGTCCAAGCTCTGTTCCGGCGACCCCACCATGAAGCCTGCCCCCACCTGGAAGCCCAGGTCGCGCAGGTCGTGGAGGCATTGCATGCGGTAGTCGAAGCTCATCTCGGCCGGATGGAGGTGGGCGTAGTGGGCGGCATCGGCGGTCTCATGGCGCAGGAGGTAGCGGTCGGCGCCGGCATCGCGCAGGCGGCGGAAACTGTCGCGTCCCCTTTCGCCCAGCGAGAGGGTGACGGCGCAGTCGGCATACCGATGCTTGATCTCTTCTATCAGCTTGCACAGCACTTCGTCCGTGAACCAGGCGTCCTCGCCGCCCTGCAGCACGAAGGTGCGGAACCCCAGCCGGTGGCCGATCTCGCAGCATTGCAGTATCTGCTCCGGCGACAGCCGGTAGCGCTTCGTCAGGGCCGAACGTCGGATGCCGCAGTAGAGGCAGTTGTTTCGACAATGGTTGCTTATCTCGATGAGTCCGCGCATGAAGACGTTGCGTCCATAAACCTCGTCGCGCACGCGCGAGGCCTCCCCGAAGAGCTCCTCTATGGCCATCGGGTCGCTGGTGGTCAGCAGGTGGCGGATGCTATTTGATGATAAATTCATATACTGAGTCGCGTTCTTGGTCTTTGTATACGGGCAGTATCTTGATGTGTGTGCCTCGTTTCAGGTTGACGGGACCTATGTACACCTGCGAGTTGCGCGAGGGGGTGCTGCCGTCGGTAGTGTAGAAGATGTAGGTCGACGGCACCTCGGTTTCGATGGCGATGTTGGTGGTGTGGTCGTCGACACGGGTGGCACGGAAGAGGGGTGTGAAGGAGCCTTCGCAGTAGCTGTATCCACGATTGTCGAGACGTTGTTTCTGCAGCTCCACTTTCTTGCGGAAGCGGTTCCAGTTCTTGCTCTCGCGTGTCGACCACAGGGCTTCGCTCATGGCCAGCAGTCGCGGCAGCAGCATGTATTCGGCCGCCGAGGGGGAGCCTATATGGGAGGTCCACAGGTTGAGCTGTCCGCCGAGGATGTTCTGCTCCACATATTTGTTGGTGCCCTGCGGCGCGGGGTCGAAGAGGTAGGTGTGCGCAAGGGTGGTGAGGCCCTCTGAGGATTGGGGCTGATAGCGCGGGTCGGCTTGGTAGCGGTCGAAGCGGCAGTATTCGTCGGGACACACCACCACGCGGTCGCCGGCACGTGCTGCATGGTGGGCGGAAGCCAGCGGCTGGCGGGCCACCACCAGGCGTCCCTCCTCGATGGGGGTGTGGGGGTAGGGCAGGGTGTCGTCCCAAAACACGATGGTGTCGTCCACATGCACCGTGATGAAGAGCGAGGCGGCATAGTCGCGGATGTCGGCAAGATCCTCCGGCGAGTAGAAATGGTCGCTCAGGTCGATGTCCACAATCGAGTCCGCCAAGCTGTCGGGCAGGAAGGCGGCGCTGTCGGGCAGCTGCAGCAGGAAGTGGTTGAGCTTGTAGGTGGCCATGATGTCCAGGTACTTCTTGATGAACTTCACGCCGAAGCGCTGCCGGTCGGCCTCGAGGTGGGCTCCCCGCCAGGCAAAGCGCGGGTAGTCGAGGATGGTGCATTCCGGCAGCACGATGGTGCTGTAGCGATGCTCCTCGATGTCCGTCGGCACCATCTGCATGAAGGTCTGGTAGGCGTAGAAGAGTCCCGCTTCCGTATTGGCGGAGAGGCGGATGCCGTTCTGGCGCACCTCCAGCAGGTAGCCCTCGTCGCCAAGCTCCGGATTGATGGTGTCGTTGATGATGAGCTCTATGTCGCTCTCCTCCGAGCGCGCCACCAGCGAAGGGCGCATGCGCACGTGGCGCAGCGAGTTCATGATGTATTTGGCTGTGGGCGAGTTCTGTCCAAGTCCTTGTGTGGCAATGGCTATGGTGCGCTCGAGGGTGTAGGTGCCCTCCTTCTTGAGCATGAATACGGGCTCCGGCACGATGTCCAACTCCGTGACGGTCACCGTGCGGCCGCATCCCCACATGCCCGCCAGGCACACGAGTGCCACTATTCCTGTGAGTATCTTTTTCATATTCCTCTTTAACGTCGGAAGGCGTTTTTTATTATAGTTTCTGTACAATATTTTTCCCCCTGCGGCGTTAAAGGGGCATGTCATCGTTAAAGAAACTCCTTTCCGACTCGGTCATCTATGGCTTGAGCAGCATCGTCGGCAGGTTCCTCAACTACCTGCTTGTCCCCGTCTACACCTACCACATCTCCGCCGCCTCCGGCGGCTATGGTGTGGTGACCAACGTCTACGCCTATACGGCCCTCCTGCTGGTCATCCTCACCTTCGGTATGGAAACCACCTTCTTCTACTACTCCAACCGCGAGGGCGAGGACCGCCGGCGGGTCTTCAGCACCGCCTTGGGCGCTGTGGGCACCGTGTGCCTGTTCTTCGTGGCGATGGTGATGCTCTTCATCTCCCCCATCTCGCAAGGCATGGGCTATCCCGACCACCCCGAATACATCCGCGCTATGGCCCTTGTGGTGGCCCTCGACGCTTTCCAAGCCATCCTCTTCGCCCGCCTGCGGCAGGAGGGGCGCCCCTGGAAGTTCTTCGCCCTCAAGATGGCCTTCATCCTCCTGACGGTCCTGCTGACGCTCTTCGTCTTCCTCGTGGCGCCGCATTGGAGCCACCTCTCCTGGATGGGTTGGTACGACGAGGCCAACAACGTGAAATACATCTTCTACATCAACCTCTTCTGCACGGCCGTCATCACCTTCGGCTTCGTCAAGGAACTCAAGGATTTCCATTTCTCGCTGTTCACCTCCCAGCTGCTCAAGCGCATGCTCCGCTATGCCTGGCCGCTCCTGCTCTTCGGCATCGTGGGCATCTTCAACCAGGTGGCCGACAAGATCCTGCTGCCCAAGCTCCTGCCCGGCGACGAGGGCAACGTGCAACTCGGCATCTACGGCGCCTGCGTCAAGATCGCTATGCTGATGGCCATCATCACCCAGGCTTTCCGCTACGCCTACGAGCCTTTCGTCTTCGGCGGCCAGAAGGACAAGGACAGCAAGGAGACGCAGGCACAAGCCACCAAGTATTTCGTCATGTTCACCCTGCTGGCTTTCCTGGTGGTGGTGTGCTACATCGATCTCATCCAGTATTTTGT
>JAEEGL016860204.1_pt1 | contig 20248 bp, 15 predicted proteins | sample 9134231 | NCBI WGS metagenome assembly JAEEGL01 (sample SAMN16246548, study PRJNA631951) | gut metagenome | biome: gut microbiome; feature: rumen; material: fiber-attached | host: Bos | place: Iran: Karaj | collected 2018-10 | reverse complement strand
TAATTGGTCTTATATGCATTTACTTATGCTTACAGCTTAACAGATTTGGCGGACCTATAAGTTCATTTTTTAGAAAGACGGGACGATATTCTCTGTATGTACTTTGCATTCATGCTATTGAAATAATGGCAATAGGAAGATATTTACAGTGGGATTTTGTAAATAGCTGGAATGGTTCTATTTTCGTAAGGAGTATTATTATTTTCGGAATTAGGGTAGTTGTAGTTTTGTCGGCTACAGCAATATTTGTATATTTGAAGGCCCATATTTCAAATAAGAATCCGGAAGTGATTCATTTATAAGATTGTGAATTCGTAATTAATTAGTATTTATTTTGATGATAATTTTTTGAGGTGATTAAGATGGATGAAGTTTTTGAAACAATAGTAAATGTTATTGAAGAAGTTACAGATATTCCCGCTGAGGACATCGATATTTCAAATTCACTTATAGACGATCTCGATTTATCTTCAATTGAGATTATGTCTGTAGTATCTGAGCTTGAAAAAGAATTTTCTAAAAAACTCGGAGAAAACGATCTTTTAGAGATTGCGACAGTTCAGGATCTTGTAGACTTCTTTGAATAATCGGAGAGAAGTTTTATGTATAACATTTTCGAAGACATCGTTTCTTTTAAAGACAGAACGGCCTTTAAATTCTTTAACGATGAACAACTTATAGAAGTAACTTACGATGAGTATTACAAAGATATTTGTAATACTCTTTTAAGTATTGAAAAGAAAGCCGGCTCCATAAACAGCAAACATATTGGCATTTTTCTAAATAACAGCTACGAATATGCTGTTGTTCTTTTGGCGATTATTCTTGGTCATGGCGTAGCAGTCCCAATAAATATTTATGAATCCGTTTCAAACGTTGATGTAATAATAGATGATGCAGATTTGGACATTTTAATTACAAAAGATGGATTTAGTAAAGAATCATCAGCGTTCAAAAAGCTCACAATTGATGAAATATGCAGACATAAATCTGAGGGGCAAAGCCTTATTTCACCTAAGAATGCAGAAGACGATGTTGATCGCATTACAATGATAATCTATACCTCAGGAACAACAGGTTTGCAAAAGGGAGTAATGCTTTCTTACAGGAATCTTTTTTATATGAAGAAAAATGAGCTTCCAAAAGAGTATTATCTTGATCAGTCCAAAAATGATGAGCTGCGTACATACCTTGTTTTTCCAATGTACCATGTTGCTGGAATTTCCTGCCTTTTATCCTGGTGCTCAAGAGGATGTACGACCTTCATAAATAAAAATATTGGCGAGATGCTTATGGAGCTAAAAGAGATAGAAGTTGATTTTTCTCTTGTTTCTCCCGCGATAATGAAGCTTTTTATCAAAAAGATAAAGCGAGGGAAAGTATCTGACCTTGGAGGCCTTAAGGAGATTGCCTCAGTTGGAGCACCTGTTACTGAGGATGATATTAGAACTTTTCTTGAAAACGGAATTAGCTTTGGTCAGCTCTATGGACTTTCTGAAATTGGCGGCGAAGCAACTTATAATTATGACAATGAGCGCCTAACTTCTGTTGGAAAAGCAATAAACGGGCGCGAAATTATAATAAAAGACAGCGAAATTTGCATTAAAGGAGAATGTAACTCAAACGGATATTATAAAAACGAAAAAGAAACATTTGACCTTATCTCAGATGGACTTCTTCACACAGGCGATCTAGGTTATATAGATGACAATGGTTATGTTTACATAACAGGACGAAAGAAAAATCTTATTATCCTTTCAGGCGGAGAGAATGTTGCACCAGAAGAACTTGAAAGAGTCCTATATCATAATAAAAATGTTATTGAATGCAGGGCGTATGGCGCCGATGACAGAATACATATGACTGTTGTAGCAAATAAAGAGCATTGGGATGAAATAAGAGAGTACATTGATGAAATGAATAAATCTCTATCGGTTTTTAAAAGAATATACAAACCTGAATTCCAAACCGAGCCACTTGAGAAAACTTCAAGCGGTAAGATCAAACGATAAAAGAACCTGTCTTCATATCTTCAAGGTAATAACCTTAAAAATATGAAAACAGGTTTTATTTTTACTTGAAATCAGCGCTTGATTGCCTTATAAAGTGCTGCATTGGCATTATACTTATAAGGGTTAACATAGAAGAAACTGAGTAATCCTAAAGTGAATATTGAAAGTATATACCAACCGATAAATGACAGGTCAAATACAAATGCTGCCCACTTATTTCCCTGCATCATATGTCTTGATTTCTTTAATGCTTCTATAGCACCGATTCCCGGCTCATCAGCAAGGATGTATGGCACCATTCTGTATGAATAGCTTAAGATGCATCCTGGGATGATAAATAGCGCAAATCCGATTCCAATCAAAATATCTGAAAGGAAAAGACCAAGAGCTGAGCTAATATAGTTGTTTTTGAAGGCAAAACCAAGCTCAGAAAGAGGAGCATTTTGATCCTGATTTGATAAAAAGAATCTGTCGCATCCAACTTTTAATGGGTTCAGAAGGAAGAGCTTAACCAGAAACATTACAAGCATTATTGTTGATATAATACCCAATACAACAAGTAAAACTATAAGAGCTTCAGATGTATCTAATCCTGCGAAATCCCCTTCAGAAAGAATTTCATCTTTTTTTGAATAAGTAACAGATGATGTTGATACAAAGAAAAGATTGAAAATAAATGCAGCTATTACACTGTACCAGTAACTTGATTTGAAACTTTCTTTTCCTTTTTGCTTTACACTTGCTCTTTCAAACATTTTTTCTCCTCCAATTCATATAAGATTCAATTTTGTACTATCTTACACTATAATTATGACATTATTTATCGTAATTTTGAATACTTAATAAAAAATTTATATAGTTATACTATGAGTATTATTTATAAAACAAATAATTGTACTAAAATTATATATATGGTTTGCAAGTGCAGTATTAGTGTACATATTGATAGAAGGATAATTAGAGAATGCCTGTAGAAAAGATTAATCATTTAAAACATAATATGTATGTAAGCGGGATGGGCGTTGTTCTTCTTGGCTTCTGGAGTATTATAAAAACAATTATTTCCATAACTCTCGGAGCTCAGCTGTATACAGAAGAACAGCTTAGTGAAATTCCGGAAGATGAGATCACGATTGTTTATGTATTAGCTTATATTTTCATAATAATTGTTTTACTACTAATCTTTCTTTTCCATTCACATATTGGGCTAAATGCGATGCGAAGAGCAAAAGGGAAAAAGTTTAAAAAAGCGTACTTTTTCTGGAGCATTGCCTTTTTGATCTTTTTACTTTTTGGAATGCCATCATATTTTATCCAACTTGAAAATTTGGAGGATATTGATTCAGTAATAGCAGCAATTTTAGTCGATTTGACGCTTTCATTTTTGCTGATCGACATTATTTATTCATCAATTAAGATAAAAAAATTTGAACTTAAAAAGGAAGTTTGAGATGCAGGAAGATTTTCACTATTATGCCACATATTGCGCAGCATTTATTTCAGGCTACTCTCATGAAGAAAGTCTTGATATTGCTTATAGTGCGCAATTTGTTGACCTTTGCTCAAAAACTCTTTTAAAAAAAATAAAGGCACCTGTACTTGCAGCTACAACACAGCTTCAGCTAGAGCTTATGGAGGCAAGAACTGATATCTTAGGTCTTCAGGATATTACGAGAATATGGGCTTCATTCCATTTTTTACCAAGAGACCTATATGCAGTAAAACCGCACAGAACAAAAAGATACATGAGCAAATATCGTCTTATATGTGGTCCAAACGGAGAGCTTCTTTCGGAGACTGTAGAACTTGCAAAAGATAAATCTCTTCAGGCTGTTGGAATTGCAATGCATGTTCTTGCTGATACCTGGGCTCATACATATTTTGCAGGTACACCCTCACTTGCTATAAATAACACCAATTATGAATTCTATGAAATTATAAAGGATGGTGATAATACCACAAGAAAGCAGATAAAGTTCAGGCATTCTGCGTCATCGCCTGATGATCTGGAAAATAGCATATATACTAACAGTATCTATCAGAATTCTGAAAATACTATTATGAATTTGGGGCATGGAAGAGCCGGACATCTTCCTGATTATAGTTTTATCAGATATGAATATATGCCGGCATGGGACGATTACAAGACAGTAATTAAGGATAACCCAAACGATTATATTCATGCATTTGCGCAGATGATATATGCAATGAAGTATTTTCAGGGAAAAGAGCCATTGTTTTCACGAAACACCTATGATTTCGATTCAATTTCAGATTATCGTGAAAGAATAACTGAAATCATTGAAAAAAGGCAGATAAATGCGTGTGAAGATTGGAAGAAATTTGGAGAAGAGCTTTCAGGTCAGGTAATAGAAAACTTTGATTTAAATAAGTATCAGGATGAATATATGAATTCTACTGATAAAGATAGTACATTTATCGGTAAATTTGTTAATGCAGCAATTGCACAAAAGAGCATGGTGACAAATAAGATATATTCATCGAACAGCAGACTTGCAGGTCTTTCAAAAATCATGAGTATAGGTAACTAAGAGGTAAAATATGTCTACTTTTCAGCGTATAAGAATATTCATATTCGGCCTGGCCCAGATAGCGGTAGCAGTAATTATGGGATACTATTCGGACAAAGCTTTCCCATATGTAGTTACAATACTTGCTTTTGCGCTTTTTGTATGGGGAATTAAGCATCTACATTATTACTTCACTATGGCTCGTTTCATGGTTGATGGTAGGATTATTCTTGTTCTTGGAGTAATACTTTTGGATCTTGGAATTGTCAGTGCATCACTAATAGACGTTCCCAAAATCTATATAATTATTTATCTGGCATCAATTCACGCATTTTCAGCTCTTGTTGAAGTGCTTAGGGCATTGGAATCAAGGAGACTTGGAGCGAAGTCCTGGAGACTTAAGCTAGTTCAAGGAATTGTAGAGCTTTTGATGGTTGTTTCCTGTTTTGTCTTTATCAAAAACATTGCAATCGTAGCAATAATCTATGGTTTAGGACTTGCTTATTCAGGTGTTATGAATGCAATATCTGCTTTTAGAAAGAATACGTTGGTCTTTATTCATTAGATTATACGCTTTACCTTGTAAAAACTATGTGTTAAAATACAGTTTCGTCATAAAGAATTTATCAAAAGAATGGAGCAGGATATGAAGATTCGTACAAGATATGCGCCTAGCCCTACAGGACGCATGCATGTTGGTAATTTGAGAACAGCTCTCTACGAGTTTCTTATTGCCAAGCATGAGGGCGGAGATTTTCTTCTTAGAATTGAGGATACAGATCAGGAGCGCTATGTAGAAGGCGCAACAGAGATCATCTACAGAACTCTTGAGAAGACAGGCCTTATTCACGATGAAGGTCCTGATAAAGATAAGGGATGCGGTCCTTACGTACAGAGTGAGAGACAGAAGGCTGGCATTTATATGAAGTATGCAAAAGAGCTTATTGAGAAAGGCGAGGCATACTATTGCTTCTGTGATCAGGAGAGACTTTCAACTCTTGTTCAGGAGATTGATGATGGAAACGGCGGCAAGAAGGAGATCAGCTTCTATGATAAGCATTGTCTCCATCTTTCAAAAGAGGAGATTGAAAAGAATCTCGCTGAGGGCAAGCCTTTCGTAATCAGACAGAATAACCCTACAGAGGGTACAACAACCTTCCATGATGAGCTTTACGGAGATGTAACCGTTGAGAATAAAGAGCTTGATGACATGATCCTCATTAAGTCAGACGGTTTCCCAACTTACAATTTCGCTAACGTAGTTGATGACCATCTCATGGGTATCACACATGTTGTAAGAGGTAACGAGTACATTTCATCATCACCTAAGTACAACAGACTCTATGATGCATTTGGATGGGAGATTCCTAAGTACATTCATTGTCCTCTTATCACAGACGAGGATCACCACAAACTCTCTAAGAGAAGTGGACATTCTTCATTTGAGGATCTTATCGAGCAGGGCTTTTTAACAGAGGCAGTTGTAAACTTTGTTGCTCTTCTTGGATGGTCACCTGATGATAATAACGAGATCATGAGTCTTGAGGACCTTATCAGAAAGTTTGATTATCACAGAATCAACAAGTCACCTGCTGTATTTGACTATACAAAGCTCAAATGGATGAACGGTGAGTATCTTAAAGCAATGGACGAGGATAAGTTCTTCGAGCTTGCAAGACCTTACCTTGATAAGGCTATCACAAATGATGCTCTTAAGTCAGAGGATAAGCTTAAAAAGATTGCAAACATGGTTAAGACCAGAATCGAGATTTTTCCTGATATTGAGGGAATGGTTGATTTCTTTAATGAGCTTCCTGCTTATGATACAGCTATTTATGCTCACAAGAAGATGAAGACAAACGAAGAGACTTCTCTTGCAGTTCTTAAAGAGGTTCTTCCACTTCTTGAGGCACACGAGGATTACAGTAATGACGCTCTTTATGCAATGCTTTCTGATTATATCAAAGAGCATGAGTACAAGAACGGATATGTGCTTTGGCCTGTAAGAATTGCTGTTTCCGGCAAAGAAATGACTCCATGCGGAGCTACTGAGCTTATGGAAGTAATCGGCAAGGACGAGACAATTAAAAGAATTAAAAAAGGAATTGAGTTACTTGAGAAATAATATCACTACATCTATTGGTAGTGACTTAAAGGGAAATGCCGCTCAGATGGAGGCAATCCTCCATGTAAATGGCCCTGCAATGGTACTTGCAGGGCCCGGGAGCGGCAAAACCTTTGTTATAGTGCAAAGGCTCATACATCTCATAAGAGACTGTAACATTGATCCATCATCTATTTTAGTCATTACCTTCACAAAAGCCGCTGCAATAGAGATGCAGCAAAGATTTATGAAGAACACGGATAGTTTTTATCCGGAAGTCTGTTTTGGAACTTTTCATTCTGTTTTTTATCAGATAATTCGAAGATCAAATCCCAACGCAAAATTAAAGATAATAAGTGAAAGTGATAAGTATAAGCTTGTAAAAGATATACTGATCAGTTGTAAAACACTGAGAAAGCTTAAAAGTTCGTCAAAGCTTATAGATGAGATTTTAGAAGACTCAGAGAGACTAAAAGAAATAATATCTGAGATTTCAAGGATTAAAAATACAGGGGACGATCCTTCTAAATGCAACCCCAGCATAACTTTAAAATCTGATTTTCCGCATATCTTCAATGCGTATCAAAAGAGTCTTTCTGAATATTCCATGCTTGATTTTGATGACATGATATTAAAGTGTTACGAGCTATTATCTAAGACCCCAGAAGTTCTAAAGCTTTGGTCCGGGAGATTTAAGTATATTCTGATAGATGAATATCAGGATATAAATCTCATGCAGTACAAAGTAGTAAGACTATTATGCATGGAAAACAATCTTTTTGTAGTTGGAGACGATGACCAGTCAATCTACGGATTTCGTGGCTCTGATCCCGGAATAATGCAAAAATTTCAGTCTGAATTTGATAACTGCAATCCGAAAGTCATAAACTTAAACATAAATTACAGGTGCGGAAAAAGCATTCTTGAGAACGCGATTTTACTAGTAAACGAGAATAAAGTCAGGTTCAAAAAAGAGCTTATTGCCTCAGATTCAAATGGCCCGGGATATATTTATCCAAGAAGATATGCAGATAAAAGAATGCAGACAGAGGCTATTCTTAAGTTCCTCAATAGTCAAAAAGGTAATTTGTCAAACATCGCATTTATTTTCCGGACAAACTCAGAGGGATATTATCTTGCTAATGTACTCAAGGAAAATGGCTTTTCTACGAACCTGGATGACTACGCAAAAAGCTTTTGCGAAAGCCCTGCAGTAAAGCTGATAGAAGATTATCTTAGATTTGTAAGCTTCGGAAACAAGCGCGAGGACTTTTTTAAGATCATGAATAAGCCCATGAGATTTCTTTCAAGAGAATGTGCAATTGATGAAGTAATAAGTGAGGGAAGAGTAAGGCGCTTTTATCAAGGAAATTCTGAGAAGTTAAAGGTTATAGAAAAACTTTTTACTCAGCTACGCATAATATCCAAGCTCCGTCCATCATTGTCAGTTAGATTTCTTCGAAACGAAGTAGGAATTGATAAAATGTTTCTGGGAGAAATTGATGCTTTAAACGAGCTTTCAGAGCTTGCCAGGCAAATTCCGGATAACAGGATGCTTGTTGATACTTTGCAAAAGATAAGAGAGAGCAGTCTTGAAGCAAAAAAGAATAGTTCAAAGACAAAAAATAATGATCAGGTAAAACTTCTTACAATGCACGGAGCAAAGGGATTAGAGTTCGATACTGTATGGCTGCCGAACCTGAATGAAGGAATAATCCCAAGCAGGAGCTCTGTCACAATCGAACAAATAGAAGAAGAGCGCCGCATGCTCTATGTCGGAATGACAAGGGCAAAAACAGCGCTCATAATGTCCTATATAACCGGAACCGATGATAACAGAATGCTTCCGTCAAGGTTCCTTCGTCCAATAAAACACCTTTGGGACAAGAAAAAAACTTAATCCTGCAGCTTATTCCTCTTCACCATCAAGGCCTTCTTCTGGCAGTTCAACGATCTCATCAAACTCAACATCATCGAGATAGAGGTTGAATGCTTCAGAAACGGCTTCATATTCATCGTCATCGCTTATATAGCCAAGCTCAGGCTCGCCGTCCTCACCATTATAGATAAATTCATAGAACCATACATTGCCATCGTTATTCTGACCATTTTTATCAAGAGGAAGAAGTACAATGTAATCCTTCTCATTAACTGTTAAAACAATAATGATGGCACAGGTAATGGTTTCGCCGCTTTCAAGCTCAACATCAACAGTCATCTGCTCATCATTTTCAATCCTGGTATTCATCTCGGTTGCAATTTTGGAAAATTCCATAATAGATTCCCCTTCCTGTATTTCCGCTAGTTCATTAGGTTTTTACTTCTTAAGTCTGATTATAACACAACAAAGTGCATAAATAGTAATTTTGTGTTAAAATATTACGGCGTATGTAGATTTGAATATATTGGGGAAGTATGGCAAACGCATACCAGGGAGAGAAAATGCAGGAAAAATATACTATTTGTAATGAAAAGCCTTATCCACTCGGGTGTTATATTGACTATGATAAAAGCCTTGTGGTAAGGGCTGTATTTGAGAACAGTTCAAAGTGCGGAATAACCTTGTATCCTGCATCGACAGATAAAGAGACAGAGCCTTTATCAATTAATTTTAATAAATCCTTGAAACGAGGCGCTATATACTCTGCAAGGATTCGCAACATAGATAATATCGATAAATATGTCACTTACAACTATTTCAAAGGCGATTCCTATTTCTGCGATCCTTATGCCAAGCATGTTTTAGGACTCGAAACCTTTGGAAAAGACGTAGCAGACAGCGATATCAGAGCTAAGCTCGACAATAAGTCAACCCGCTCCAACTCAGAGAGCTGCTTTGACTGGGGAAAAGATGCTTCGCCTGCTATTAGCTACGAAGACAGCTTCGTTTATCTATTACATGTAAGAGGCTTTACTAAGAGTGCTTCTAGTGGCGTTACACTTAGTAAGAGAGGAACTTTTTCAGGAATCCTTGAGAAAATCCCTTATCTTAAGTCTATTGGAGTAACAACACTTGAGATCATGCCTGCTTATGAGATGAACGAGGTTGAGAATCCGATTCCTGCTTCAGCAAAGAACAAGGAAGGCCTTGTTTACTCTAAAGATGGCAGCATCTTAAGTGAGAAAGCCATTGTTAAAAGGCTTAATTTCTGGGGATATAAAAAGGGCTACTATTTTGCTCCTAGAACTTCTTATTGCGAGAATCCTCAGGATGCAGAGAACGAGTTTAAAAACTTCGTTAAAACGCTCCATGAGAATGGCCTTGAGGTTGTAATGCAGTTCTTTTTCGAAGAGAGCGAAAATGCAAGCCTTATCATGGATGCTTTAAGGTACTGGAGATGCACCTACCATGTAGATGGTTTTCACTTAAAGGGCGCAAGAGTTCCAGTCAGACAAATTGCAAGAGAGCCTCTTTTTACTGATGTTAAGCTCTGGTTTGAGTGGTTTGATGCAGCAGATATCCTTGATGGCAAGCATCCTGATAAGAGATATCTTTCTGTATATAACAATGCGTTTTTATATTCATCAAGGCGCTTTTTGAAGAGTGATGACAACTCAGTAAATGATTTCTTTAAAGTAATGATTTCCAATGGCGCTGATAACGGTGTCATTAACTATATCAGTGATTATGAGGGCTTCAGACTCGCCGACCTCGTATCTTACGAGCACAAGCACAATGAAGAAAACGGCGAGAACAACAAAGACGGCACAGATAATAACCTCAGCTGGAACTGTGGAATCGAAGGCAGGACCAGAAGACACAATATACTTGCACTTAGAAATAAGCAGATGAAAAACATTCTCACTATGCTTATGCTTGCGCAGGGCACTCCTATGATATATTCAGGAGATGAGTTTGGTTTTTCTCAGGGCGGCAATAATAATCCCTATTGCCAGGACAATGATACTTCCTGGATTGACTGGAAAGCGCAAGAGAGAAATAAGGACCTTTTTGATTACTTCAAATTCCTTGTAAATCTTCGTTTTTCGCATGAGATGCTTCATGGCAAAACCTCTTTTAAGCTTATGGATTATATTTCCTGTGGTTATCCTGATCTTTCCTGCCATGGAAAAGAGGCATGGAGGCCGGACCTTTCAGGATACAGCCATGTGCTTGGAATGCTTTATTGTGGTCTTTACGAGAAGAAAGATGAAAAGCCTTTTATATATGTTTGCTACAACATGCATTGGCAGACAGCAGAATTTGCGCTTCCAAAGCTTCCTGATGGTCTTAAATGGGAAGTTTTAAATGATACGGCAAAAGATGATCCTGATTCACTTAAATGGGATTCTGTTGAAGAAAGCACTGTCCCAAAGGCTTCAAGTGTACCAACAGGCCCTGATATCATTAGAAAAGATCTTAATCTTCAGAAACAAAGTGCAAGATCTGTGCGCATTTATATCAGCAAACCTGATGAGAATTTTAAGAAAAAGAAATCATCGAAATCAAAATCAAGAAAGGACTGATCAGTATGAATAAAATTGATTGTATTGAAAAGTTTTTCAGATATGTTAAGGTTGATACCCAGTCAGATGATACAACAGGGACTTCACCTTCAACAATGAAGCAGCATGATCTTGCAAAGATGCTCTATGAAGAGCTTTTGGAAATTGGCGCATCCGATGTCTTTTATGACAAGGAGCACTGCTATGTATATGCTTCAATTCCTTCAAATATTGATGATGGAAAAGAGAGACCTGCTATAGGTTTTATCTCACATATGGATACTTCTGATGAAGTAAGCGGTAAAGACGTTAAGCCATGGATAGTTGATAACTACGATGGCGCAGATATTTTCCTCAGTAAGGATGGAAGCGTAGTTCTTTCACCGGAGGACTTCCCTGAGCTTTTAAATCACAAGGGAGAGGATCTCATAGTTACTGATGGAACAACACTTCTTGGTGCTGATGATAAGGCCGGAATATCAGAGATTATGGCTATGGCTGAGACTCTTTTGACAAATTCTGATATTAAACATGGTGAGATCAAAATTGCCTTTACTCCTGATGAGGAAATTGGCGCAGGCACAGCTTTTTTTGACATCGAAAGATTTGGTGCAAACTTTGCATACACTGTTGACGGCGGAAAGCTTGGAGAACTTGAATATGAGAACTTCAATGCGGCTGAAGGCGTTATAAATGTAAACGGCAGAAGTGTACATCCCGGCGATGCCAAGAACAAGATGGTAAACGCAGCACTTATCTGCTATGAGTTCCATTCTCTTTTACCGGTATTCCAGAATCCTATGTACACAGAAAAGAGAGAAGGATTCTTCCACTTGACTGAGGTTAACGGCGGAACTGAGAAAGCAACTGCATCTTACATTATTCGCGACCACGATGAGCAGCTTTTTAACGAGAAAAAAGAGCTTTTTGCTGCGGCAGGTGAGTTCCTCAATAAGAAATATGGCGCAGGTACTGTTGAAGTAACGATAAGAGATCAGTACAAGAACATGATTGAGCAGATAAAGCCTCACATGCACCTTATTAAGAATGCCAAGAAAGCAATGGAAGAGCTTGGAGTAACTCCTATCGAATCTCCAATAAGAGGCGGCACAGACGGCGCAGCACTTTCCTACAAGGGACTGCCATGTCCTAATCTTTGCACAGGTGGATATAACTACCACGGCAAATATGAGTATGCTTCAATCCAGGAGATGACAACAGTTGTTGATATTCTTCTTGGAATTGTTAAGTCTTACGGCCCGGAATATTGATAAAATTCGGGTTATAAATAGCATAGATTTTTTATTTAGAATAGTTAGTTTAGATAGTTTTATCTTAGAAAGAATTTTATATGTCAAAAGAAATCAATATTTTAAACAGCAATAAAAACGAAGTATCAGACGCTGAGAGTCTTAAGCAGCTTGAATTTATCGATAAGGCAAAAGAGATTGTCACAGGAATGGAAAAAGAACTTGGCAGAAAGCCAAGAGCCTGTGTTGTAACCTTTGGCTGCCAGATGAATGCAAGAGATTCCGAAAAGCTTCTTGCAATCTTAAAGCTTGCAGGTTACGAGGAGACTGAGTCTGAGGATGCAGAGTTTGTAATCTACAATACCTGTACAGTTCGTGATAACGCGGACCAGAGAGTACTTGGAAGACTCGGTCAGTGCAGCAATCACAAAAAGAAAAATCCATATATGAAGATTGCTATCTGCGGATGCATGATGCAGGAACAGTCAGCTGTAGAAAAGATTCAGAAGAGCTACAGATTTGTTGATCTCATATTTGGAACTCATAATATTTACAAGTTCGCTGAACTCCTTTACACAAGCCTTATGTCAGATAGAATGATCATCGATATCTGGAAGGAAACAGATAAGATTGTTGAAGATATACCCGTTTTCAGAAAGTATCCATTTAAGTCAGGCGTAAATATCATGTTTGGCTGCAATAACTTCTGCACATATTGCATAGTTCCTTATGTTCGTGGAAGAGAGCGTTCAAGATCACCTAAAGATATCATAAGAGAGTGCGAAAGACTTGCTGCAGACGGAGTTAAGGAAGTAATGCTCCTTGGTCAGAACGTTAACTCTTACGGTCTTGACTTTAAGGATGGAGATCCCAATAAGATTTCTTTCCCTGAACTTATTGAGGAAGTTTGTAAGGTTGAAGGAATTGAGAGGGTTCGCTTTATGACACCTCATCCAAAGGACTTCTCGGATGAGCTTCTTGAGACAATTAAGAGAAATCCTAAGATTGCAAGACATATTCATTTGCCTCTTCAGTCAGGAAGTACTGAAATCTTAAGGCGAATGAACAGAAAATATACTAAAGATCAGTATCTTGCTCTTGTAGATAAGATCAGAACTATGCTTCCGGATGTTGCAATAACAACCGATATTATTGTTGGTTTCCCGGGCGAGAGCGCAGCTGATGTGGATGAGACAATCGATGTAGTTAAGAAGGCTGAATTTGATAACGCCTTTACATTTATCTATTCCAAGAGAACAGGCACTCCTGCAGCTTCTTTTGAAGATCAGGTTCCGGAAGCTCTTGTAAAAGAAAACTTTGACAGACTCCTTAAGGTCGTTCAGGAAACTGCAAAAATGCAGTCAGAAAAACTTACAGGAATGACTACGGAAGCTCTTGTTGAAGGCGTAAATGAGCATGACAGCACTCTTTTGACAGGAAGACTTTCCAACAATACGCTTGTACACTTCAAAGGGGATGAAGAGCTTATTGGCAGTATTGTAAATGTGAGTCTTGATGAGTGTCATGGCTTCTACTTTATGGGGAAGATTGTCTGAAAAGAGTATTTTGAAATTTTTTTATGTATTTTTTTAGAATGCATTGCATATAAATTTTTGGTTTGAGGTTTGTTGTGGAGAGTAACGTTAGTTTTTCAAATGTTGATATAGAGAAAGTATCTCCTATGATGCAGCATTATCTGCGCACCAAGGAGGAGAATAAGGACTGCATCCTTTTTTACAGGTTAGGCGATTTTTACGAGCTGTTTTTTGACGATGCACAGGTTGCATCAAAAGAGCTTGAGCTTACACTTACCGGAAAGGCATGCGGATTGGAAGAGAGAGCTCCCATGTGCGGAGTTCCTTTTCATGCTGTGGATTCTTATCTTACAAAGCTCGTTTCAAGAGGCTACAAGGTGGCAATATGTGAGCAAACTGAGGATCCAAAGCTTGCAAAAGGTATTGTTAAGCGCGAGGTTACAAGAATTGTAACTCCCGGAACAAACCTTAACATGCAGTCTCTTGAGGAAACCAAGAACAATTACATAATGAGTGTTCTTTATACCGATGATAAGATTGGAATCTCTGTAGCTGATGTGACAACCGGAGATTACTATCTGACTGAGGTTGATACATTAAGAGAGGCGATGGACGAGATTGGAAAGTACATGCCTTCTGAGCTCATCTGTAATGAGGCCTTTAATTTCAGCGGAGTTGATATTGATGGTTTGAAGAACAGACTCCAGGTATTTATCAATCCTCTTGATGCGAGATATTTTGATGAAGATGCCGCTAAAAAGCTTTTGATGAAGCACTTTAAGGTGTCATCGCTTATCGGACTTGGAGTTGATGATTTTCCAAACGGAGTAGTGGCAGCCGGAGCTCTTTTGCAGTATCTGACAGATATGCAGAAGTCCGACATCACTAATATAACTCATATTTACCCTTATCTTGCCAGCAAATTCATGCTTCTTGATTCTTCTACAAGAAGAAACTTAGAGCTTGTTGAGACAATGCGTGATAAGCAAAAGAGAGGAACACTTCTCTGGGTTCTTGATAAGACAAAGACTGCTATGGGTGCCAGAACTCTCAGGAGCTTTATTGAACAACCGCTTATTGATAAAGACTCACTTCTTCTTCGTCAGGGCGCTGTTGAAATGCTTGTTAAAAACGTTGTGACAAGAGAAGAAGTAAGAGAATACTTAAATCCTGTCTACGACCTTGAAAGACTTATGTCGAAGATCGTATTTAAGACCGCAAATCCAAGAGATCTTCTGGCATTTAGAAATTCTATCAAAATGATCCCTGCCATCAGAACTTCTCTTCTTGATGTTCAGGAGGATAAAGAGCTTTCTGACCTTTTGGAAAGACTCGATCCTTTGACTGATATCTATGAACTTATAGACCAGTCTATCGTTGAAGAGCCACCACTTGCTATTAAAGAGAGCGGAATCATCAAAGAGGGCTTTGATAAGGATATCGACCACTTCAGGGAAGCTGGCACAAACGGTAAGAGCTGGCTTGCAAAGATGGAAGAAGATGAGAAGGAAAAAACAGGCATTAAGAACCTTAAGATTAAATATAGCAATGTATTTGGCTATTCCTTCGAAGTAACAAATTCCTTCAAAGATAAGGTCCCTGATTACTTTATCAGAAAACAGACCTTATCAAATTGCGAGAGATATACAACTAACGAGCTTAAAGCTCTTGAAGATACAATCCTTAATTCACAGGATAAGCTCAACAATCTCGAATATGAGATGTTCTGTAAGATTAGGGATTCAATAGCACTTGAAATCAATAGAATCCAGACTACAGCTAAGGCTATAGCTCTTTTGGATGTATATGCATCACTTGCCTATGTTGCAGAGAAAAATCGATATATCAAGCCAACTCTCAATGAAAAGGGCATTATCAATATTAAGGATGGCAGACACCCGGTTGTAGAGCAGATGCTTGATACATCAGATATGTTCATCTCAAATGACACATATCTCGACAATAAAAAGCACTGCATTTCAATCATCACAGGTCCTAACATGGCCGGTAAGTCAACCTATATGAGACAGACAGCTCTTATTGTTCTTATGGCTCAGATAGGAAGCTTTGTTCCTGCTTCTAAAGCTGATATTTGCGTGGTAGACAGAATATTCACAAGAGTTGGTGCAAGTGACGATCTTGGAAGCGGTCAGTCGACCTTCATGGTTGAGATGAATGAGGTTGCAAATATCCTTAGAAACGCAACGCCTAATTCACTTCTTATCCTTGATGAGATTGGAAGAGGAACTTCAACCTACGACGGCCTTGCGATCGCATGGGCAGTTACAGAGCATATCAGTAACAGAAAAATACTTGGAGCTAAGACTCTTTTTGCCACTCATTACCATGAGCTCACAGAGCTTGAAGGTAAGATGGATAATGTCAACAACTACTGTATCGCCGTAAAAGAAAATGGTGATGACATTGTCTTTTTACGTAAGATCATAAAGGGCGGTGCTGACAAGAGTTACGGAATTCAGGTAGCTAAGCTTGCAGGAGTCCCTGACATGGTAATCGACAGGGCAAAAGAGATTGTTCTTGAACTTACAAATAACGATATTACCGAAAAGGTACAGAGCCTTGTAAGAGATAATAAGATTGACAAGAAGACAAAGCCTGTACACTACGATGACGTTGATACAAATCAGATGTCTCTTTTTGATACAGTGACAGATGAAGATGTTTTAAAGAGGCTTCAGGAAATAGATATCACTACACTGACGCCTATGGATGCACTCAATACGCTTTATAAGCTTCAAAGCGACCTTAAGAACAGGTGGAAAAGCTGATGGCCTTTATAAATGAGCTTGATAAGAACACAATTGATCAGATAGCTGCGGGAGAAGTTGTAGAAAGACCTGCAAGTGTAGTAAAGGAACTTGTTGAAAATGCCATCGATTCCGGCGCAACAGCTGTAACTGTTGAAATACGCGGCGGCGGAATTGACATGATCAGAGTCACCGACAACGGAAGTGGTATCGAGAAAAGCCAGATTCGTAAGGCTTTTAAGAGGCATGCAACCAGTAAGCTTAAGACAATTGATGATCTCTTTTCAATTCATTCTCTTGGCTTTAGAGGCGAGGCGCTTTCAAGTATTTCATCTGTTGCTCAGGTTGAGATGATAACCAAAACTTCTGAAGACCTGACCGGAATAAAGTACACTATAGAAGGCGGCGAAGAGAAGGGCTTTGAAGAAATCGGTGCTCCTGATGGAACAACCTTTATCATCAGAAATCTTTTCTTTAATACACCTGCAAGAAAGAAGTTTTTAAAGACTCCTCAGACTGAAGGAAGCTATATCGGTGATGTGATGGAGCACATGGCTCTTGATAATCCCACAATTTCTTTTCACTACATCAATAACAGAGAAGATAAGTTTTCTACTTCAGGTAACGGAGATCTTAAGGAGCTTATTTACAGGATTTACGGTCGTGATATATCAGTCAGTATCAGACCAATAAATGCTTCTCAGAACGGAATTACTGTTGAAGGTTATCTTGGAGAGCCTTCAATCAACAGATCTAACAGGAATTTCGAAATCTTTTTTGTAAACGGAAGATATGTTAAGGACAAAATAATATCAAAAGCGCTTGAAGAGGGATATAAGCAGTATCTTATGATGCACAAGTTCCCCTTCGCAATTCTCCATATCAGAATGGACCCTTCCATGGTTGATGTAAATGTGCATCCTGCTAAGCTCGAGGTTCGATTCAATAATCAGCCTATTCTCTACGAGTTTATCAGAAAGAGCGTTGAAGAAGTTCTCAACAGAAATGAGATGATTCCGGATGCTCTTCTTGATGCAAAGGCTGATGCCAAGATACAGGCTGAGAGAATCGCAGCCGCCAAGGCTGAAGAGGAGAAAGCAAGGCAGACACTTCAGGATGATAGAAGGCTCCTTGATCAGTACAGAAAAGGAAATGGCGAGAATTCTTTTGCAGCTGCAGGAAAGCTAAAAGCATTCAGCAAAAGTGATAGTAATTTAGATAGCGATAATAAAGGTTTCTCAATTGATTTTGACGAACCAGAAGCTCCTAAGGATGAAAAAACAGAAAAAACAGTAGCTCCTGAGCCTTTTGAAAAGCTTAGATTTGAAGAACACAAAATCGTTGAGAGCGAACCTGTATATGCAAAAGGCGTAACTGCGCAGCCTATCAAAATTGAAGATACAAATAAATCTGCTGTTTGGACCAGAATATTTGGTGATTCAGATGGTTCTAAGGCAGAAAAAAATGAACATCCATCACCAATCATCAAGCAGCAGGATGCTATTGTTGTTGAAAAGCCAATGCAGCTCAACCTCTTTGACGAGAAGATTCTTTCAAAAGAAAATGTCAAAGAATATGAGATTCTCGGTCAGATCTTTGGAACCTACTGGATAATTGGCTTCAAAGACAAAATGTATATGGTTGACCAGCACGCAGCTCACGAAAAGGTCAATTATGAGAGAATGATAAAACGCTTTAAATCAGGCGACATGCTTTCTCAGATGGTAAATCCTCCTGTAATCGTGACACTATCTTCCCAGGAAGAAGAGATGTTTTTGTCCTACAGACAGTATTTCGAGAAGCTTGGATTTAATATCGAGAACTTCGGTGGCCACGAATATGCAATGCGCGCTATTCCTGTAGATCTTTTTGGTGCAAGCAGTGTAAAAGATATGTTCCTTGAAATTCTTGATGAGCTTACACATGAGACAAGTCTTTCAAGGACACCTGACCTGATAAATTACAAGATTGCCAGTATGGCTTGTAAGGCTTCAGTCAAGGGTAATACCAGCATGACAAGAGAGGAACTTGAAGCTCTTTTAGATGAGCTTTTAACACTTGATAATCCGTATAACTGTCCTCATGGTAGGCCAACCATTATTTCCATGAGTAAATACGAGATTGACAAGAAGTTTAAGAGAGTTGTGGAGTAATATGCAAAAACTCGTTGTTCTAACCGGTCCTACAGCAGTAGGAAAATCAAAATTATCAATAGAACTTGCAAAGAGACTTGGCGGAGAGATAATCTCCGCTGATTCTATGCAGGTGTATAAATATATGAATATCGGAACAGATAAGTTAAGCCCTGAGAAAATGGGAGGTGTTCCTCATCATCTTATTGATTTTCTCGAGCCAACGGAAGATTTCAATGTCTTTATGTTCCAAAAGCTCGTGAAAGAGAAGATTGAGGAGATATCGGCAAGAGGAAAGGTTCCGATCCTTGTAGGCGGAACAGGCTTCTATATTCAGGCTGTTCTTTATGACATAGATTTTACTGAAACTGATGAAGATGAGACCTATAGGCATGAGCTTGAAGAACGTGCAAAGACAGAAGGTGTTCATGCACTTCATGAGGAGCTTAAGGAAATTGATCCTGTTTCTTATGAGACTATTCATGAAAATAATTCAAAGCGAGTTATTCGTGCACTTGAATATTACAAAAAGACCGGAAGACCAATATCTGAGCACAACGAGGAGCAACACCAAAGAAAATCTCCATACGACTTTAGATATTTTGTGTTGACAGATGAAAGAAAAACGCTATACTCTCGCATAGACAAAAGAGTGGATCAGATGATAGAGGATGGGCTTGTAGATGAAGTAAAAGAGCTTCAAAAGCTGAATATTCCTAAAACTGCCACTTCAATGCAAAGTCTTGGCTACAGAGAGATAATAGGCTACCTCGAAGGCGAATATGACCTTGAGAGAGCAATATACCTCATAAAGCTTAACACAAGGCATTTTGCAAAGAGACAACTTACGTGGTTTAGAAGAGAAAAAGAAGTTATCTGGATTGATAAAAACGAATTTAACCACGACGATGAATTAATTTTGAAAGAGATGATAAGAATTTATGAACAAGAACATGTATGAAGCTCTGGGAATTTCTGAAAATGTATTTAATTTCGGAGAAAATATCTTAAAAGACCTGGAGGAAAGATTTAAGAAAATCGATGAGACTGCTGAGTTTAATCAGCTTAAGGTACTTAAAGCCATGCAGGACAACAAGGTGAGTGAGGCTTGCCTTCTTGGTACAACAGGCTATGGTTACAATGATATCGGAAGAGAGAAGCTCGAGGCTGTATATGCATCTGTTTTCCATACTGAGGATGCACTTGTAAGACCTCAGATCACCTGCGGAACACACGCACTTGCACTTGCTCTCATGAGTAACCTTCGCCCTGGCGATATGCTTTTTTCACCTGTTGGAAAGCCATATGATACTTTGGAAGAAGTTATCGGTATAAGAGAGTCAAAGGGTTCTCTTAAGGAATATGGTATCGACTATACTCAGGTTAACCTTCTTACGGATGGAAGCTTTGATTTTGATAATATTGAAAAGACTCTTCGCGAGAATGATAATATCAAGCTTGCAACAATCC
>JAEEGL016122106.1_pt1 | contig 20248 bp, 8 predicted proteins | sample 9134231 | NCBI WGS metagenome assembly JAEEGL01 (sample SAMN16246548, study PRJNA631951) | gut metagenome | biome: gut microbiome; feature: rumen; material: fiber-attached | host: Bos | place: Iran: Karaj | collected 2018-10 | reverse complement strand
GTGCGGGTTCGATTCCCGCTCTGGGCACAAGCCTCCCTCACGGGAGGTTTTTTTGTTTTCGTAGAGCAAAAATATTTGGAGCTTTCAACGTCTTTTCGTATTTTTGTGAACTGAAAGTAATGCGCAACACTACTATGGGTTTACAAAATCAACTTCTCCTGGATCTTTACAAGGACAAAGCAAGTGTTTTTACTATGCAGGGTATCGCCATGGCTTATGGCCAAGGGCTTGACCGGGACACAGTGAAGATCAGGATGTTGGGCTATGTCAGGAAAGGCGAAATCCTCAATCCACGGAAGGGAATATACGCCAAGCCTATCGATGACATCTTTATAAAATCTCGTCTGTCCATATGGATAGATAGCTACTTTCGCTTATTATTCAAATTCCGGAGGTCAAACCCAAATATTTTAGTTCCTTCGTCGCGGCACCAGAATACAGTGTAAAGGCATCCATCGAGGATATCCATCCCTTCCGGCTCAAACTGAAGCTCACGCAAGTCCTGGCAAAGAATATGACGGCGCGTGGCAATATCATAGACGTGCAGTTTGCAGTAATAGGGAGGGTATCCTGCTGTGAGATAGATTCTTCCGTCCTTTACAAATCCTCCCTGCCCGATTCCGACTTCATCATAATACATAGTCCACAGGACATCTTCGCGTCCAAGATGGACTTCCGGGATATCAGCAGGAGGCAGACGGAAGCGCTTGACCCAACGGCTGCGCCAACGGGACCCTCCATAAGTATAGAGAAATCCATTTTCCCGGTCGACCATCCAGTCGAACGGGCCGGGATAGTCGCTGCGGTCCGTATCATAGTAAATCTTTTGGACGATTTGGGAACCATCCATTCCGATATCGGTTACCAGACAGGCGTGAGAACCATTGTCTTCCGAAATATACAGGAGCGGGAACGGGGAATCAGGAGACAGCCTCTCAAGCCCGAAAACAGCATTGTTACAGTGCGAATCGTTTCCTTCGAGTTTATAGAATGAAAGCGATTTCCTCCGGCGCACATCATAGATTTCACACCAGCCTTTGTCACGGATTATTATCGCAGTATCCCCCTGGATGGCAAGTCCCTGGCAGGAAAACCCTTTCCCCTCCGGTATTGGGATGGATGCTATCTCCTTGACCGGGAACGGGGATATTCTATTCTTGAATGCCTTCCCTTCCGGACCTTTTCCGTCAATGGTGTCAAACCAAGTTCCTTTCCTTCCGTCCGTACCTTCGTGCTTTACATTGGCGACATCCATTACACCTGAAAAACTGGTCCAACCTGCAGCATCCTGAGGATCGTGCGGCTCAAAGGCATAATAGAAGCGAAGGTTTTTGTCCCAGCGTATGGTAATTCTCCCATAAAACGCTTTGTTCCTGAAACGGCGCGGAACTTTTACGGCTTCCTGGAGGACCTTGACCCCGCCGCAGATGCGCCAGGCAACGATATACTGCCCTCCCGGAAGGTTTTCCCGGCCGAAAACAAAGCGATTGTCGTCATCCTTGAAGACCTGGTAACCCGAAATACGGTAGCGCCCGCAAGCCGGCGGAGCAAGGGTTGAACTGTACACAAAGCGTTCGCCACGGTCTAGATACACCCAATCCTTTCCCGGCAGCGGAATTGCTGCCAGGAAAAGGAATAAAGATGTAAACAGCGAAGCGAGAACCTTCATCTACCGTATCTATTCGATAGAGATATTGGTGAGGGTTGCGCTTGATGTAAATGTCCCGTCATTAGAGGACTGCGACACCAGATTCTCAAGCTTCAGTTCCGTGACGGCCGCTCCGTTCACTTTGGAGCCGGCACCTACGGTGCACTTGGCATTGTCACCGAACGTCATTTTCAAGTCGTTGCTGTGGACGCCTCCGACATACAGACCCGGGACATTGTTTCCAGTGGCGCTCTTGAGCGTGCCGCTGAAAGTACAGCCGTTAAAGGCCTGGTTTCCGTTGGATTTTCCAAGCAGGCCGCCGGTATAGACCTTAGCGGCAGATTCCGATGTGTCGATATTACCGGAGAACCGGTTGTCGCTGAAAGCAGTCGCGGCAGTGTATGCTATAACGCCACCTACTTCAGAGAAATCCGTCCCGGTTGCCTTCACGCTAATGTCACATTGAGCCTTGTTGCCGGAAATGCCCTGATTGGAGTAGGAAGTAATTCCTCCGACCCTCATTTTCTGCGGTCCGGTATAACTTACATTGCCGTAATTCTCATTGGAAGTGAAAGTTTGTCCACCCTTGTCGCAGGCGGCGACACCACCGAGATAAGAATAACCGCCCGAAGTTGAAGTGCCGACAATCACCGACAGAGGTTTGTAATTCTTCAATCCGGAGTAAGTATTGGCAGTTTCATTCTCAAAACGGCCTACCACACCTCCGACGAAGAACTGACTGTTCATCTCCGACACCTGAACGAGGATGGGCTTGGCAGCTTCAGTTGAAGAAAGGTTCGACAGAACGGCCGCGCCGGCTTTCCACCCGATCACTCCGCCGACAACCAGGTTGGATGCCAGGGTTCCGGCGGAAACGCTTATGCCGCCCTTGCTATAAACATCAGTGACGCTGATACCTCCGAGGTGTCCGACAACACCTCCGACACGAAGTCCGTTAGTTCCGTCTGCAGGGAAATCAACTTCTATGTCGCCCTCGTTATTGGATGTTGCGAAAGCGGCGCCCGCCTGACCGGCCACACCGCCGACAAGAGGACAGTATACACCTGTCTGAGACGAGCCTTTGACCACGATCTTGCCGTAGTTGGTGCTTTCCGACAGACCGATGTTCGAGTACCCCACGATGCCGCCGATACGGTGGTAAGACGAGGCGCACTGCTTATTTGCGGTATCGGAATTGTCTCTTTCCAAAGTAACGTTCACTTCGCCTTTGTTGGTCAGATGATCGGCCGCGAAAGCTCCCTGGCCATAGATGCCGCCGGCATAGTTGGCCGCGCCCTTGGTGACGATCTTGATCGTTCCTTCGTTCACACATTGGCTTACAGGCAGGTTAAGCCAGCCGGCAATACCACCGAAGTACATCCCCGTGCCGTTTACGGTAGCCATCCAGGAATTGATGTCCAGTTCTCCGTAGTTATGACAGTCGCTGACAGAGTAAGAAGCGCCACCCGTAGACGGGCCGGCCTGAGCCACGACTCCGCCTGCGCAGAAGTTGGCATTGACACCCACGCCCTGGGCATCCGTGGTACCGCCCGCGAATGTTCCCTTGACATAAACCTTGCCGTAATTGGTACAGCCGGTGACATTCCGAAGGACGAAAGCCGCAACACCGCCGATGGACGGGCCGGTCGTACAGGAGCCGGACATATTCGTAGGAACAGTCGCCGAGACCGTACCCTTCGTCGTGGAACCGCTGACACCGTTAGTGCAGTTGGTAACATCACCTTCGAAGTATCCTACAACTCCGCCCAGCTTGATGTAATTGCCGCTGCCTATCGTTCCCGCATTGTCTTCCATCGACCCTCCGTTGGTGAGATAATAACTGATATTGCCCGTATTGACGCACCTGTCGACAATACCGCGGGAATCGCTTGCCTCCGACAGTTTCCTCGTGCTGGTACCGGCCGAGACTCCACCCATATACACGAGTTTGCCTTTGCCGTTTACACGATAGGAAATGTCTCCATTGTTGGTGTTGTTATAGAGGCCAAGCCTGCCGGAGGAATTGATGAAACCTACGATACCGCCGAAATAGACGTTGTCGGTTGCTTCGGATGTCGTGATGGAGATGGCGGCGTTGTTTACGCAGTTTTGGATAAGCCCATATGACACGCCGGCGACAGTACCAAGACGGGATGCGGCAAGAGTGCTCACCGTCAGAGGCTGGACAGCGCCATTCACGATGACGCCGTCGATGACACCGCTGCTGTTGACAACGCCGGCGATCAAGCCAAAGTTCGTGCTGAGTGAAGCGCTGAGCTTACAGGAAGCATCAAGCACCAGGTTCTTCACCGTGCCGTTGCCTTCCGCTCCGTCTTCCTTACCGAGAGCGGCAAACAGCGAATGTCCATCATTGTTCCAGTTCTTGAGAGAGTGTCCGGCACCGTCAAATACGCCGAGGAAGGATGATGCGGTCGGAAGAGTGACACCGCTGAGATCCAAATCATTAGCGAGGGTGACAAACTCCCCTGCTTCGTATGTGTCAGATGCAGCCAGGAAGTCGATAAGATTCTGAGGGGTCTTGATTTCGCTGACCTTTGTCTGAATGATATACTCGATCAGTTCCACCTTGACGTCATCGACCAGAATACGTCTCTGGCCTGAACCGGAAGCCCTGCGTGAAGAAATTGCAAGCCGGCATCCGGAAGGAACAGTCAATTCAAAGCTGAACTCCTTCCATTCGTGATTCTCCCCAATAGAGAAATCTTTCTTCGAGACTACTGTATAGTCCGTGAGAACGGAGGCATTAGTCTGAGAAGTATTGAGCACAAGCACAGAAGCCGTCAGAGGATCATTTACCGACTCCCTGTACGGATGGGCCTTGAAGGATAGTTTCACCACAGCCTTATGCTCCAGACAGTTCAGGGCCGGAGTCACGATACCTCCGGTTTTGTCCGACGCGCCGAGCTTTATATAGCCTGGCTTTGCAAGAACCTTTCCGTCGGTGTTGTCTTCAGAAATCGAAGTCCAGGCGTTAAGCCTTGTCCCGGAGATGGCTCCCCGCAGTGTATTGAACAATCCTATTTCCAGTCCGGGATAAACCAAGTACCAGTTATGCTCGAAGCCGCGAATCGTCTGCTTTCCGGGATTGGCGCCGGAAGGAGCGTCGAATGCAGGAGCGGAAGCCTTGTTCTTGTCTGAGAATCCGAAGCAGCGTGAAGCGATGTCTCCACCTAATGGGAGTTCCTCAAAGTCCTCCTGAAGTATAACGCTGCCTTCTTTAGCGTAAGTATCCGGAAGCGTCACGAAAGCGGATGCCGCCGTTGTAACTTTCAAGGGTTTGGATACGCAGGTCGGATGGTCCGTGAGCCAAACCTTTATGTAATAGTCGGTCGAAGCCTCCAGCGAAGTGAAGATGAATCGAGGAGAATACGGGCCTTCCAGCGAGGTGATGGTCGTGCCATCGTACACATTCCAAAGCGCGACAGGGAAATCCCAGCTTACCCTCAAGTCATTACAGTCGGGATCATTGTAGATGCCAGCGCTCCATTTCTGTGAGATGTCGGCGTAGACGTCATTGAATCCGGTGGCGCTCCAAGTTACCGCCGCGGTGGAAGCGGACGTTTTCACAAGCTCCAGAGAAGGCAAGTCGGACGGAATCTCGAAGTTGAGATCCTTATCGACAGTACCAAGGTCCTTTGTGTCCCCTTCCGTGAGTTTCCCGGACTGCGAAACGGTCACGCGGTCAGTTCCCTCGGAAGTAGTGACATCGATGAAAATCAAGTCGTATTTCTCGGGTGCGACTGCGATCTTGTATGTTCCGGGAAGAATCCTGTCGGTGATGGAAAGAGCCTCGACGCCGTTCTGAATGGCCACACTCGGCATTCCGTTGGAGCCCATAGTAACCTTTAAAGTACCGGCGATATATGCCTTCGCACCTTCGTTGTTAAGGCCATAGCGAAAGACCATCGAGACAATATCCTCCCTGCTTACCGTGAACTTCAGATATGCAGTAACTGGATGCAGGACAATGCTCTCATCCTGGGAATAACCCACACCCAGCGCGCCAGTAGTCCTGCCGACCTCCGGCGTGACCACAGAAGGCAGGCTAAACTGCACGGTGCGCCCCTTCAATTCATAAGCATCTGAATGAGGATAAACTGCAAGATAATGATCGGAAGAGGGCAGTTTCGGCGCTTTTCCGGAGAACAGCACGCTTTCGCCGGACGTTTCAGCGGTAAGCGCTCCTTTATAGTTGGAATTAAGCAGGCTCAGCATATCTCCCTTGGCGAAAGCCACGCCGTCGAAGGACACGGTATAACGAGTGTCCACGGGAGTCCCGTTTTCGGGTTCAGGAGTTTCAGCTTTGCATCCGCAAACAAGCGGCAGGACCGCCAGAAGGCTGTAAAATATACGTTTCATAATACCTAGTTTTCAAGCCAAGAGCCAAGCTCTGTATAAATCTTATCAGCAATGAAAGCCATTGCCTTTGCATTGGGATGACAACCACCCGAACCATTGTAGTCGTGTTTCGGCATATTGACCTGGTCGTTGAAGCCGTTGACCCTGAGGAGGTTCACTGATTTGGCACCAAAGTGATCAGCGGTCTTCAGCACACATTGTTCGACACCCTCTGAGAGATAGTCGCCGACGATGCAGACAATCTTGACGCCCGGATACTGCTCCTGAAGCATCTTGACCAATTTAGCATACGCCGACAGGAAGTCGGTATCGGGAAGGGCTGCAGCCTTTTCGTATGAATGAGCCTTGTCCGCAGCTTCGAACACGGCATCAAAAACACTTTGCTGGGGAGCATAGGCATTCCTGCACAGCACATTGTCCCCGGGATAGAGAGGACAGTCGTTATGGGCCCAGTCGTTGGTTCCGCCGTGGATGAGGACGATGTCCGGATTACCGACGCCGCCCTGGCGGATATAACGCTGGATATAACTGTTCTCATACCAGTGGTTGCCGCTCTTGGCGGTGTTCGTGCTGCGGGTTACGGCAGAACCGGAATAAGACATATTGAGGTCCAGCACTGCATTGGACAGTTTATCGTAGATCAGGCGGTACCAATATGTCTGACTTACCTGGGTTACTGCGCCGTCGGCATTCGGATAGTGGTAATTATATCCTGCGGGGATGTAACCGGCGAAAGTGGAGATGGAGTCACCGATTACGCTGACACGCTTTGCCGTAGATGATTTGGGAGAAGGATCTGCCAGCGTACCTTTCGGAACGGGGAAACCGGAGGCGGAAGCCACCCATCCCGAGCCGAGGGAGGCAAGCAGGGTACCGTTGGTAAAGGCAGCAGGAGCAATTCCCGGGCAGCCCGCGTCAAGACTTGTGCTGCGTGAATACGGAGCGAAAGACTCATCCCTCCAGCAATTCTCAAGGACGAGAGAAGTTCCACCGCCTCCATAGACGGAGCCGTAGTGGATGAATGTAGAAGTAAAACCGCTCATAGCCTTGTAGCGCACCAGAATCTTCGACTGGTCCAGATTTGACCAGCAATTCTTTATCGTAGTTGTACCGTCCTGGTCCTTAAATCCGACAAGACCGGCTACTCCACCGACGCATACGGCGTTGTCACTGCCTTTCTGAGCATTCTGGATGGAATTTTTGATGAGGGCAGGCATCGATGCGCAATTCTCGACAGTCGCTGCCGCTCGGGAACGGATCCATCCGACGATACCGCCTACGAGGTTGTAGTTTGATGAATTGGTCCCGGTGGCATACAAAGTTCCGCCGATAAAAGCACAGTTGCTGACCGAGGCCTCACTGTCCGCCTGGCTGTCAATCGTACCAGCGATACCGCCCACATTGTACTGGCCCTGGACATCGGCATAAGATGCGCAGCCTGACACTGTGGTCTTCTGACCGCCTCTCGGCATCATTCCGCCCACGATGCCGCCGACACTATACTGACGGCCGCTTACAATTGCCCGTGAAGAAGTGACACAGCCTTCGATACTGCCATCCTGCAGATAGCCGACTATGCCGCCGACCCAGTATCCGAGCGCGCTCACGGCAGCGATTCCGGTGCAGCCCTTTACCGTAGAACCACCAGTCACGGCGCCGGCGATGCCGCCGACACAGTGGTAGCTTGTATAAGCCTCGGAACCTTCAGCGGCCGTGCAGTTCTCCAAAACGCTCTTTCCCGTCACATATCCGGCGATTCCACCTGTGTTCTTGCCCATTGAGGACAACTGGCCGGAGAAAGTGCAGCCCTTTACGGTGCTGCCGTCGGAATAGCCGACTAAGCCGCCTACGAAACCGTGGTTGGCAGAATCGGTAGTTATGTTGCTCCATTCACTCCAGGTGAATCGGGCTGTCGATTTCATATAACCGCTGATCCGGCAATCCTCAATTGTCGAATTCAAGGCTTTACCTGCGATGGCACCGAAGAACATCTGGTCGGACACGAAGTCGATGTCCTGCAGCTCAAGCCCCTTCACCGTCGCCGCGTCAAGGACAGAGAAAAGACCTGCCGGCTCGTCGACTTTACTGTGCTTCAGGACAAGGCCGGTAATCTTGTGACCGCCACCGTCATAATTGCCCTTGAATACAGGGATAGCGGTGAAATGGAAGTTGAATGGCAAGGTTATGTCAGCGGTCTGCTTGTAATAGGCCGAAGTGTTAGGCTCCTCGCCGGCTTTCTCCACAAAAGACTTGAAATCCGTCCATTCAGAAATGATATAAGGATCAGCCTGCGTTCCGCTTCCCTGCTGGACGTGAGGTTTGGGACCAATCACTTCGGAGCAAGGCTTGAACACAAGCACTCCTCCCGATGTCTCTGCGCGCAGAGGCAGGTCCTTGATGTAGTTTCCTGAAAGGTCAATGGATACAGGAGCGTCTATCACCAGATTGCCGGGAGTGCTGCCTGTCGCCTTGGAAGCCGGGAAAACGGCCTTGTATGCATCTGCGACCTGCACTGCATCAGCGTCAGGCACAAATACGCTTCTGGTGGAATTCCAGACATAGACGGCATTTTCGCTTCCATTGTCCAGAAGAATACGGTCGCCCGCCTCAAAGCGGATCTTTCCGCTTTCCGGATCCGCCACAGACTTGACGGTGAGTTTCTCTATCGTGGCACCGATTTCCAGGACATACTTGGAGGTATCATCTCCCCCCGTTTCCTGTCCTTTACTACAGGCGGAGAAGATGAGCGTCGCCGCCAGTAATGCAAAATAAAACTTTTTCATATAATATTAATGAGCAAATCCTGTAAAATCTGTCTGCAGCCTGTCGTGACAGGTATAGACATTCTCCGTTCCGCTGCCGGGGATGGTCTGGGTCGCAGTAATGGTCCAACCCTTCGCCTGAGACGGCTCTATTCCCGGAATACTCGCATACCAGTACGTATTGAGGTCCTTGGACCAGGTAACGGTGCTCTTGTTGAGACGAGTACGGAAGAAAGCCGACACGCACATATCGGCGATAGTCTTCCTTACCCTCTGCATCGGATAATTCTTGCCCTGGTATTCCATATTGACCTTCCAGTTCGTGTCGTCATCACCCCATATCGCGGCAATGAAACAGTCTTTCAACTGTTCCTGGCCACGGCGGAAAGTACTTGTCATTGACGACGCGGAATTCAAATTCATATAACCACCGGAAGTCCAGGAAAAACGGTAGTCCTTGTCGCCTTGGACCTCGCCGTATGTCTGGTTTCCGTCATACACCCTCATCTGCGCCGTATTGTCATCCATATTAGTGCCCTTCGCGACCCAGTTGTGCATACCGGCCCCGCGAATGTCGTAGATGGTCCATCCGTTAGGCGAACCGGCGGCGGAGAGATTGCTGCTCCACCAAGCGCCGCAGGCCGCACAGTGGACGTGTTCATACACGGGAGTGCCGCCAGCAGTGGTATATTTGTGATGGATGTAATTGTGGGTGTAATGAGTGTGCCCTATCATCAGATGGGCTTCGTGGAAAGGAGTGAGTGCATTCAGCACGTCGGCATAATGATGGTCATAGCTCACGCAGGCACCGTCGGCCTCGACTCCGTAACGGAAAGGAATGTGGGCCACGAAGATAACCATCTTGTTATCCTTGTCGCTGACGTGCGACAAGTCTTCCTGCAGCCACTTCCACTGCTGGTCGGTGAGACCGCCGTCATAACGCCAGGTCGTCTTTGCATTCTGCTTCACGATGACATTGTCCATCACGACGACGTGGACCTTTCCGCGGTCGAACGAATAGTCGGTGGGCCCGAACATTTCGATATATGAATTCGCCGCCTCATAAGGCGTGGCGTACGCGGCGTTGTGATCGTGGTTGCCAATGCATTGGAAGAACGGCAGATAGCGCTGCCCGACCTTGACATTTGACATACTGGACTTCATCGAAGGCCACATATGCGGACTGTCTTCGATAATGTCGCCAAGGGTAATGGCATATGCGTTTGGATACTGTCCCTTGCTCTGAGCTGCGCCGAGCGAAGAAACGATGTCGGCAATCGTCTCATTGACATATCGGTTGTGCTTTGCGACGGTGTTGCACTGAGGATCCCCTACGGCGACTAGAGTCCAGTTCTCCTGAACGGCAGGCAGTTTCGAGAGCGCAAAGTCATTGCGGTTCATCTGCTTGCGATAGAACTTCCCCGTTGAATAGAAGAGCGGGATATTCGTCTCTGGATCGAGCGGAATCTCATATTCCGCAGGAACCGTGAGATAAATGTTACGTGTATAACGGTTCGCGAAGAACTGGTAAACGCCGTTTTCGTCAGTTGTAGTAAACGAATACCCGTCAGTCACATATACACCGGGAATTCCTCGATTGGTGTCTTTGTCGTAAACCCAGCCGACAGCATTGTTCGTGGGATTGATGGCGGTACCTTCGATATTTGAATATACTACTTTCTCCTCTTCTTCTTCACCCGATGTCTCTTCTTCGTCATTTTCGAAATAGAATGAAGGGATTTCGGGTCTCTTGCAAGAAGCAATGAGGAACACCGCGGCAGCAAGGCCTAGTAATACTTTTTTCATTTCCGTATTCTATTACCATCCCAGGTTCTGTCCCAGGTTTTTATTTACATTAAGTGCCGATGTAGGAATGGGAGAAACATACATCTTGTCATCCCATTCTAGGCGATAATTATAGATCAGGTAGCCATAGGTTCCGGCTGAGAGAGAGAAGGTCTGGTCGGCGCCGGTATTGGCGATGGGATAATTGTATTCATCGTGATTGCCGCCCAGCTTTACATTGTAGACAGCGCCGTTGAAACTGATGCCGGCCGCGGCTTCATCCGCAGTAACATAGATACCTCTCCAACCTTGATGGTTGTAGCGGCGCTCGATAAGGTCACCATAGTTCCAGCGCATCAGGTCATCATAACGGGATTCGCATTCCATAGCCATTTCCACCGCCCTCTCGCGCATTATTTCCAACAAAGTATTGGAAAGGACCCTGGCGTGCTTAACATCTTCATTATAGTAGTCACGGAGCCAGGTATCCGCAATGAAAGCAGCATTTCCGGGATATATGCTCCTGACACCGGAACGCTCCCTGAGGGCGCCGATGGTGGAGTTCCATACGCTCTCGCTCATCGTGCCGAGAATCTCGGCAGCCTCAGCTTTCACAAGCAGCATTTCCGCAAGTCGGAAAATAGGCAGCGCGTTGTAGCACAATGCTCCGGCACGATAATTCTCGGCCTTTTCCTGATTCCACTTGATCCAGGCATAGCCGGTAAACACTTCATTGAACTTCGTAGGCTTGTCCTCAATAGTTCCGGAAAGAGTCTGGTACTTATGTCCGGGCGAATTGATGGTCTGCCACATCCTCCAGTCACGGCCATCGAACTCCCTGGTGAAACTGATGTTGTCAGCGGTGACAGGATTTCCGTCGGTCTTGAGATACATCCTGACGAATTCCTTTGTCGGAGAATACTGCTGACCCCAGGTGGGAGAATTGAATTCGCCGGTAATGTCGTGCGACACTGAGAGGTCCTCACTGAATTCGCGGCCCCAGATTACCTCTTCCGCGTTAATCTTGTTCTGATTGAAGAGTTCGCCGTAGGCAGTCTGGACATTCCCTCCGTGAAGGGAGAATTCTCCGCTGGAAATAATCTCGTCAGCGGCATCTTCTGCCCTTTTGATGAGTTCCTGCGGCGATTCGTATTGCTTGTTCCAGAATGCTCCGGTAGTGGGGTTGGTATCGTGGTACAGACGGTAAGTACCCTCCCAAAGGCAGGCACGTGCTATATAGGCCAACGCCACCCATCTGTTGACATTCGTACGTGACACCTCGATGGTTTCGGAGCAGTTGTCCGCCGCGAACTCCAGATCCTGAAGTATCTGATGGAAAACAAATTCGCGGTCGTCGCGGCCGGCATAGAGCTGAGGGTCGTCCGGCTGCAGATATCTGTCTATCCAGGGAATGTTTCCAAAGCTGCGCAGCTTGCGCATATGGGCATCGGCCCTCCAAAAACGCGCAACCCCCATATAATGGTTCCAGACCGCGGGAGACACGTTTTCCTTGGCCTTGTCCATATTCTGGATCATATAGTTGCACTGGCGGATGAAACTGAAATTGCCGCTTGACCATCCTTCAGCCTTGTCGGCGCTCCAGATGCCCGGATGGAATTTGTCCGAAGAAAGCTTGGTGGCGCAGAAGTCGGTATAGGCATTGTTGCCTATGGCCACCGAAGATCCCACCATATAACTGTTGGCAAGACCGTTCGAGTAGATCCGGAGGTCGTTTTCACTGGAAAGGAACACTTCGGCTGAAATCCTGTTGTCTGGATTCCGGGACAGGAATCCTTCGCAAGATGAAATAAGCGATGCCGCAAGAGCGATAGTCGTTATATATAGTACTCGTTTCATAATGCTCAGAAGGTTATATTGATACCGAATGTGTAAGACTTCAGCATAGGATAACTGAAACCGTCTCCCTGACCATTTAGGCCACGGGTCGTGGAGAAGTCACTGTCTCCGGAATCGATCACCTCGGGGTCGAACATATCGGTAACCCGATATATGGGAGAGAAGGTGAAGAGGTTTTCAAGCGAAACGTAAACCTTGAGATTACTGATCTTCAGTTTCTCGGTGATCTTCTCAGGGAAGGTGTAATCCACCGTGAGGTTCTTCAGACGCACGTAGGCCGCATTCTGAAGATAATAGTCGTTCTCCCAAGTGAGAGGACCGACATTACGGTTGGCAGAATAGCCCACCCGACGCGTCCAGTAAGGATTCTTGTCGGCGTTGGTCACCTGCCAGTTCTCGGTGGAGTAGTCGATGTGGACATATTTGTCTCCGACCTGGGAGTTCATCAGATAGGAGTATGGACGGTTGTACATACCCCAGAAGAATCCTGACTCGTTGGCCGGATACCAGTCCCTGTGGCCGATGCCTTGAAAGAACATCGAGAGCCCGACGCCCCTCCAGCGGAAATCCATATTGAGACCGAACTGATATCTCGGGGATATGTTCCCGATGCGCTCCAGATCACCGTGGTCGCGGAGAGTGCCGCTTCCGACATCGATCTTGTTGTCGCCGTTTATGTCGATGAACTTAAGGTCTCCGGCATAAGCCTGGAAGTTGTCGCCATTCTTGTGATAGGCATCCTTGGCCCAGTTTGACGCCTCGGCGTTTGACAGGAAATACCCGTCGGTGCGGAACCCCCAAACTTCACCGAGTTCCTTGCCCACATAGTAGTCGAGAATATCGCCGGAAGTATTGTTGAAAGCTGCCACCCAGGTGCGGCTGTCCCACATACTCGCCTTGATGGAATAATCGAAGTTGGAACCGGCCAGGCTGAGCCTGTCCTTCCAGGAGAGAGTGGCCTCCCATCCGTGGGTTGTAAGGGCGCCGTAGTTACCCTTCGGTGCGGAAGCGCCATATATTGCAGGGAGTTCCGGACCGGTGATGTAAAGGTCCTTGGTATCCCTCACATAGATGTCTCCGGAGAACGAGAGCCTGCTGTGGAAGAGGTCGAAGTCAAGACCGACGTCCCAAGTATTGACTTTTTCCCAGGTCAGGAAATCCGGGACATTGGTAGGAAGGCCGGCAACTGGAACTTTTCCTCCGTTGAACAACAGGCTTGAACGGCTTACCCCGACGGTTTCAAGATACTGGTATGCGCTGATATTCGCGTTTCCAAGGGCGCCGTAATTGCCTCTAAGTTTCAGGTTGTCCACCACGGAACGGCTCCATTTCATCCAGGGCTCCTCCGATATCCTCCATCCCAGCGAACCCGAAGGGAAGAATCCCCATCTTGAATTGGACGGGAACTTGGATGAACCGTCATAACGGGCGGAAAACTCGAAGATATACCGTGAAAGCAAGGTATAATTGATACGTCCGAAGTAACCTATAAGACCATACGAGGCATTGCCGTCGTTGTCATTGAGGCTGATTGTCGTAAACTCGGAGCCGCCGTCATCCATAAGCTCGAAGTTCGGCAGGGAATCGTAAAGAAGGCCCTTACGTGTAATATATGAGTATTTGCGCTCATAGTTTTCAAGGTTCCATCCCGCGACGACGTTCAAATTGTGCTTGTCCCCGAGTTTCGGGGTCCAGGTAAGGACCGCATTCGCCGTTATTATGTCATTATCGGTTTTCCAGACAGACTTGAATGTGTTCTCCTGTTCGGTAGAATTGAGAGTCACTCCGGGCGCCGGAGAGAAAATACTCTGGCCCTTGTATCGCTCCACACCGTTGCGGTGAGCCTTGTAGGTTACGTCCGCCCTGAACTTGAGGACATCCTTAATTGGGACGATGTCCATTCCGAAGGTTTCGGAAAGCGACATATTGTTGTTGCGCTGCTTGGAATTCTCTTCCTTAAAGGCTTCATAGCCGCACCAGGATGCACCATATGTATAAGTCCCGTCCGGATTTGTCACCGGGAAGATAGGGAAACCATAATACTGTATCTGGTTGAGTATCGTCGAAGAAGAGTTGACTATCGGCTGGTCGTAGATATTCCTATATATATATGTATTAGAATCCACAGAAAGCCAGTCTGTTACTTTTGCGCCTATCTTGGCCCTGAAATTGAACTTGCTGTATTGTTCCTTACCTATTTTGTAGATACCGTCCTGTCCGAAATATCGACCGGTGACACGGAAGTTGAATTTTCCGCTGGATCCGCTAAGCGAGACTGCGTGCGTGGTGGAGAGGTTCGCTCTCTTGTATACATTCTTCAGCCAGTTGGTGCTGGCAAAATAGCGATAGTTCCCGTCGGAATCGAGGCCGACCTCATCCGTATTGCCAGCCGCCCTCCAGGCCCTGAAAGCATCAAGATAATCCGAGCCGATGGAGAACTGGTTCATCGCTCCCGGACTCTTTCCGGCGGACGTAGGCGTACGGGCGACATTCTCATAGAATTCGTAGCAAGCCTCAGTCCAGTCGAGACCATCCGTAACTACATTGTCCTCCCACATTATTGTCCGCCGATTGAGAGCGACGGAAGCCTGATAGTTGACGCTTACTTTCTCCTCCTTCGCGGTCTTCGTAGTGACCAGGATGACACCGAATGCGCCTCGCGCTCCGTAAACGGCAGCGGACGAGGCATCTTTCAGAACCGAAATCGTCTCGATATCATCTGGATTGACGGCCGTAAGCGAGCCCTCGACTCCATCGATCAGGATAAGGGCCGAGCCCCCCTGCCCTATGGAATGGCTGCCTTGTCCGGCGCCGCCCATAGATGCCCTGGTCTTATAGGAAGTGCTTCCTCCGCGCACATATATGGAACCGGTGTGGTTAGGCTTACCATCCGACTGGATGATGCTGAGTCCCGCGACCTGGCCCTGTAGGGTACGGGCGACATTGGGATTGGTCCTCTGGTCAAGGTCTTCTCCCGAGATATTCTCCACGGCGCCGACTAGCTGAGCCTTCTTCAGCGTACCATAACCGACGACTACCGTCGCTTCCAGGGCCATAGAATCCTCTTCCATAGCCACGTTTATTACGGTTCTTCCCTGGACGGGAATCTCCTGGCTTTTATAGCCGATATAATCAAATACAAGGACATCCTCGTCGCTGACCCGAAGCTTCCACGTACCGTCGAGCTCAGTAATCACTCCATCGAGGGTTCCCTTCCGTATCACTGACGCACCCACGAGAGGTTCTCCCGTTCCGGCGTCCGTAATAGTTCCGGTAACTTCCCTTTGCTGCGCTGACACAACAAGAGAAAAGAGCAGCAAAAAAGCCACCGAAAGCAGTTTGAGTCTGTCTATCTTCATCACTGGCAGTGTTGTTATTCTTGTCTGCAATCCGAATAGCGCCCCTGCACACTTCTATGGACAGCGGGCACGTGCCCGAAACTCTATAGCAAAGGTAGACTTTTTTTATTTTTCCGACAAGTTTTTCAGCAACTTTTTTGCAAAAATACTTGACACTTTAGATTTATTTCGTAACTTTGTAGAGCAATCCGAAATAGCACCGACACCGTGGACAGTACGTAGCACAACCGCGACGCACTGTTTTTTTTGTTATTTACGGTATGAGATTGAAGAATACTCTCCCTATTGCTCTCGCAGGTTTCCTGTCGGTGTTTTCTTGCCAAGAGGAAAAAGTTACCGGCATAGATCCGTCCGCTGTCCCGCCCAGAGCTGTCACATACGACGAAGTCAACTCCTCCTCTACTGCCCTCGGTTTCTACTGGGAGGTTGAAGAGGCGATTGCCGCCGGCGCAGTCTCTTTCACGGCGCAGATTGTCAAGGACCACGAATTAGGAGGAAACATTTATTCCGGCAGAGATGCCCAGACCCTCCAGGCCAACGCCGTCCCCAATGACGGCATCGTATTCAACGGCCTTACGGAGAATTCCAAATACTACGCAAGAGTCCGCGCAAACTACCCTCGATCCATCTTCTCCGAATGGGTCTATGTTACCTCCGATTCCGGAGAGAGAGCTGTGATCAAACTCGGGAAAGGCATAGTGAACGAGAGCATTCAGGCTGTCACGGATGCCACTGCAAGACTTGTTGACGTATCCCCCTCCACGGCCGTCGTGGAATGGTCTGTCACCGACTTTTCGAATGTCGCCATCGACCAGGCTGCAATCTCCTCTCTCGAACTTTACCGCGACGCCGCCTGTTCCGACATCTTTGTCTCCTGGGACATAGATGACCCGTCACTGTATTCCGGACAGCCGAGATTCATTTTCTCGGCCCTCAAACCATCTACCGATTACTGGCTTGTGGTGGAATGCAAGACGGCGACAGAGGAGGGCGAGGATGTGACCTTGCGTTCCACTCCCCTGAAGTTTACGACCGAGGCGGCGAAGGCTGTATTCAAGAAATCAGGATACGCCCAGAGCGGCGAAACTATTATTTTCCAGGATTTCAGCGAACTCATCTGGGGTGGTGACGCCGTGAACCAGGCCGTAGGTTATTCCGCCGAGAAGAGGAGTTCCGTGAATGAACTCAAACCCGCAAGCGGATGGAACCCTGTCGGCGGAGACTACGGATACTACCTCTGCACGCCGTCTACCGAGATGGGCCTTTACAACAGTATCCAGAAAGCGCTGGCCGGATCCGGGACATCCCTCTCCGAATGGGCGGAACTCCGTGAAGACCCTGCAGTCGTCGGCATGGTCTGCGGCCGGCCCGGCAGCGTGAAAGTCGGCGCATCATCCAAGGTCGGCGCATTGGTCACGCCACAGCTGTCCGCCCTGTCCGGCACCGCAACGGTAGAAATCCGGTTCAAGGCCTCGCCTTTCGGCTCGTCCCAGGCTTCACTCGATCCACTGGGCGCCTGCATCAGGCTCATCGAGGGCGCGAACATCTCCGGAAATATCGTACAATCCGCATCATCAAATACCGTCGTACAGGAGTTCACCCTCAAGAATGACCTTGCGCTCGACGAATATGTATTTTCCATTCCGAATGTCTCGCCTTCATCCAGGCTGGCGATCGGCGGATACCGGGCACCGGATGAAACCGGTCAGCACCGCCTGGTACTCGACGATATCTCCATAAAAGTACTTTCTTACGGTGAGACTTCGTTCTCAGTGGAGGCTCCTGTCATCCAGCTTTCGGCCGGAGAAGGACAAATCCGGGTCGACTGGACAGCCTGCAAGAACGCGACCTCGTATGACGTTGAATACAAGCTCAGCTCCGCTTCGGAATGGAAGCAGGCTGGCAATACCACTTATACAACCTTTACTATCCGCGGCCTAATGCAGGATACATCCTACGATGTAAGGGTAAAGGCCAAACATTCAGACAAATACACATCCGACTGGTCCGCTGTACAGAGTGTCACCACACCTCACGTGGAGAAACAGATCAGCATTTCCGCCCCTCTCATTACTGCAAGCTCCATCGGCTTCAAATGGTACACGAACAGCAACTTTGCCGTAGACATCCTCACCGGATACCGTCTTGAACTATATAAAGACTCCGAACTCATCGTTAGGCTTTCTCTTGGTGCTTACGGTGTTCCGGACACCGGTGAAATGACCGTTTCGTCAACGGACAAGCCGGAACTCTGGAACGCATCTTATGGTCCGCGCTTCCTGTTCTCCGGGCTCCAGCCTTCAACCACCTATGAACTTGTGGTCACGAACAAGGACATCAATGTGTCTTCCTCACTGCAGGTCAGCACCCTGGCTTCGTCAGTGGTGACTCCTCCTTCAGGGAAGGCCTCCGCAGGTTCCGTGGTCCTCTTCGAAGACTTCTCTGAACTGGTCTGGGGCGGTCTCCCTGCCCTTCAGGACTACGACTACGGCTTCCCCGGATTCAGCAGTTCAACCCGAAGCAGCCGGACCTCATTCGTGAAACTTTTTGGCGAGCAACCTCTTTCTAATACCGCTGACAAACTCTATCTGGTTCCCGTCAATACTCAATATGGCCTGCTGAGCACTACTTGGAGAGCCGTCGAGAACACCCGCCTCAAGAACTGGGGATGCATTTCAGAGTCGTATACCGGCGATACCGCAGGATCGCTCTGCGGAATGCCCGGCCTCCTCAAATTAGGCGCATACAATGTCTGGTGCCAAGTGCTCACTCCCCCGCTCAACTGTCTGTCCGGCAAGGCGACTATCAAGGTCTCATTCCTAATGGCTCCTTATACCGACAAGGGAGACAAGGCTCCAGATCCTCTTGAAGCGGTCGTGAAAGTTGTGGATGGAGTGACACTCGCAACCGTGGGCAATATGCATCAGGCGTTCTCGGCAGGAACGGTCTCATACGAAAAGACCTTCAACCTCTCCGACCGTCTGGCGTTCCAGAAATATGAATTTACCATTCCCGATGTCAAACCGGGAGCTCGCATCGCCATCGGCACCTTCCGCGACGGCACATCCACCGGTCAGAGAAGGGCCTTCCTGGACGATGTAAAGATTGAAATAGTCAATTATCAATAATCAACAAATGTTTCAAGATGCAAAAGCCAATAAGCATATTTTTCTCGTTTGTCCTTTGCGTGGGATGCGCCTTGGCATCCGTCGGCTGTGATGGAAAAGATGACGTGAAAACGCCTGATGAAAACGGGGGCAATTCGGTCGTAGAGAGTATTGATCTTGTCAGCGACGGGGTGTCAGACTATACACTTGTCTGCCAGACTGAACTGTCCAATGATATCAAGTTTATGGCCGCTTCGCTCCGTACGGCCACAGGCGCATCTTTCCGTACGGGAACCAACGCCTACACTAAGGCACACGAAATTCTTATCGGTACCGGAAGGGATTGCGAAGCCGCAGTCAAAGGTCTCTTGCACGGATATGTCATAAAGGCCGTGGGCGAGAGAATCATTATTGCGGGGACCGATATCTGCTGGACAGTCCTCGGAATGGAAGCTTTTATGCGTGAGGTCCGCTCCAGAAGCGGTTCATCTTCGATTTCTTTCCCCGGCAGCCTGAACATCGTGGAAGATCCTGAAGACGCCCAGCTGATAGCCACTTTCCTCAGAGAGGAGCGGAAATTCACGCTTGAGGCGGAATCGGTCGGTGTCTGCAAGGGAGACAATGTAATCAAGTATGCGCAGGGAGCGGCATCTGACGGAAAGTATGTTTTCTTCGCCCTGCGCGCCGGCGAAGATCCCAATGGAATCGTATATAAGTATACTCTCCATCCTTTTGCCCTGGTCGATAAGACCGGCGTGTTCTCCTGCTATCACGCCAATGATATGACATACGATTCCCGCCGCAAGAAGATGATAGTAGCCCATTCGTCCGGCGATCCTTACGGATATACGTTGTTGGATGTGGAAACGATGGAGCGTACGGAGGTAAAGACCAGTTTCTACACGAGCGGAATTGCTTACAACGCGAAAGATGACGTTTTCGGCATCACGCACAGCGGATCAAAGTATATGCTCTCCAACGCGGATTTCAACAAGACTGTCAAAGATTATGGACGAAGCGACGGGATGAGCGATACCTACTGCGCCCAGGGTATGGGAAGTGATGACAGCTATGTCTATTTCCCGATGAGCCCAATAAAAGATATCTCCACCGACAATGTCCTCGTGGTTTACGGATGGGACGGGAAATACATAGATACTCTCCATCTCCCGATAACCTACGAATCGGAGACGATGTTCTACGCCGCCGGAGACTATTATATCGTGTTCAACAGGGGAGGGGCGTCCCTGTACAGACTCATCCCTGTAATTTCATTCGACCCGTCAAAGTAGATTGACAGTTTCGGGCGACTGAGTGTCATAGTCCTTCAGGTTGAAGCGGCTGAGGATG
>JAEEGL013845743.1_pt1 | contig 20248 bp, 20 predicted proteins | sample 9134231 | NCBI WGS metagenome assembly JAEEGL01 (sample SAMN16246548, study PRJNA631951) | gut metagenome | biome: gut microbiome; feature: rumen; material: fiber-attached | host: Bos | place: Iran: Karaj | collected 2018-10 | reverse complement strand
GTATTATAGCCGATACTATAAAAGCTGACAATTGATCATGGAAGGTTTGTTTATCATTGTTGATTAATAAGTTAACGAGTTGCAGATACTAAGGATTCGTGTTTTTGGCCAAGGGGTGGTGACTTTTTGCACCGCACTCATCCATGGCTTTTGGCGAAACTGATAACCAGGGCAGACATCAGGACTCAGCCTGCAGATTATTGTTCTACTTTATTATTATTTTATCCGGACCATAAACAGCCGGCTTCCACACTTTCTCCTCGTATACATATTTTCTGCTAGCTTCTGGAATTTTCTCAATTGCCTTTGCGCCATACTTATCGAGTTCCTGCTGCAGTTCTTCGTAATTGATTGTATAGTCCCTCAATACAAACCTTTTATATTTCTTTGCCTTGGAGATGAGTTTGCGGACAACAGTCAAGGTTTTAGGAATCCCTTTAACACCTTTTTTTTCCTGTAATGATATATCACGATGCACCGTTTCCCATGTGATGGCTCTGCATACCCTGATATAATATTCCTCATCTTTATAATCATTTTTGTCTGGATATTTTGGGGTTATTGTTCTTTCGAATAGTTCACACTTAACGCTTGAAAATTTCAGTTTTTTATAACCGTCATCACCGAAATAATCACAATTTGTAATTTTAATCCATTTGAATGTTTTCAAATGTTTTTTAACAAACAGTACAGCAAAAGCTTCCGGACTCTCAGCATATTCTTTGTATTTATTTACACATTTATCAATTCTTTCTTTTATATCCATAAGTATCTCCTATTACATTGAATTCTACTGCCAATTATATCATTAAAACCATAACCACCCTATCGCAATAATAAACAATAGCTACAACCATAAACAAATTTTATAAACAGCATTATAGAAATATCATCTCCATCCAGAGTAATTTTCACAGCATAATTCTTAATGTTATTGCTCCTGTAACACAAAAAACACCATTAAAACCCGATTTCCGTACCCCGGTGAAACCGGAACCTTCTTACAGTTTTTGAAGCAAATCATCCGTTGCCACCGCCCTTTTTCCTAAGTTCGATCCGGTTTTCCGAAAATCCTGAAATGATTACTCGGAAAACCATTCCAAAAGCTGCCGGCCCCGATCATTTATGCTTAACCAGCATTCCTGAGAGTCCTTCCCGGCAATGTTTCGGTAATCTGTAACAGTATCAAGGTCATTTATTACCGCATAAACGTTGTATCTCAGTCTCTCGATCGGCGGTCTGTCTTTTTCATGTTCCCATTCCTCATGGGTAATCCGCAGCATTTTCAGCAATGTCTCCCGGATCCCGTCCGGCAAATCATCCCGAATCTGATTGCTATTGCCGTCCGCAAGTCTTATCCTTCCCTCAGTTTTATTGAGTAACTGGAGCATTATCTTTGCTTTAAACATGGAAATATTCACCGTAAAATCAAATTCTCTGCCATCCTTCACCCAGTCCTTTAAGCCGCTGTCAATAAATTCGGCGATAAGTTCTTTCGAAAGCTTTTTAATGTTAAATTCCCGATCCGGTTTCAACTTTAATACCTTCAAAAGAAATTCCGGCTTTATGTATCTGATGACTTCAAATAATTTTTCCGCATGATTCAGAAAATTAATGCTGCCAACCCGGTTTATAAAATCAAAGGGAATCAGTCTGAGATCCTCGGTAAATATTCTCCTTTCGGTTTCTTCCCGGGATCCCGCATCCATGTCGGCGATCACCTCAGTTGCCAGTTCGTCCTCATTCAAAAATCTGGCGCCGTAAATATGAAGACATCCGAACAGATCCTGCTGCTCCAGACTGAGATGAAGCCCGTCAATAATGCTGTTAAGCTCATCCTCAAACAGGAAGCCCGGCCAGCTGCTATTACTGCCGCATTCCATATCTGCGGCCATTTCCCGGAGCAGAGTATCAAGCGAGATGCTGAAGATTTCTGCAAGCCGCTCATGATGTTTTTGGCTGATTCTGGTTTTGCCGGATTCCCAGTTCTGCACCGCAGTAACAGAGACTTTCATCCGTTCAGCCAGCTCAGCCTGGGTTATTCCCTGCTTCTCACGGTACCTTTTCACAAAGGTTGCTGTTTTACTCATCTTGTTCATGTCTCTTATTGTAGCCTCTGCTGCAGTTATGAAAACAAAGCATAACTTATTATTTCACAAATTTTCACTTGGTGTTATCTTAAGCCTTTGCTCATGGGATTTCACCATGCGGCAAAGAAATGTTTTTCACATTTTGCACTTGTGGCTGCTTGGTATCCGCCGGGACATTTCCGGCATTTCCAAGATTGTCCTGCCCATTCCTCAATCAGACATCGGATGTGCCTTCAAAACAGAATCCGTTGTTTATCCCGGAAGTATCATGTATCCTTGACCGGAAGGCAAAGTCATAAGACAAAACAGATAATCAGCAAGACACAGGAGACTTTTATGAAAACTGCGAAGGTCATTATTCTCGGATCCGGTCCCGCCGGCTGCACCGCCGCCATCTATGCCGCCAGAGCCGGACTCAGTCCCGTGCTTATCTCAGGACCGGTGCCGGGAGGTCAGCTTACCAAGACCTCCGCTATCGAAAACTGGCCCGGCGAAAAATCAATTTCCGGCTATGACCTGATGGAAAAGCTGATGGATCACGCTAAGTCTCTGGGCACGGAATTTGTCTCGGATACCATCGTGTCTGCGGACTTTTCCGGGCGGCCCCTGGTGCTCAGATCCGAAAACGAAACCTATGAGGCCCAGGCTCTTATTATTGCCACCGGAGCCGAGCCCCGCTGGCTGGGTCTCCCCTCCGAAACAAAATTCATGGGGAACGGCGTCAGCGCCTGCGCCACCTGCGACGGCTTCTTCTACCGGGATCAGGATACCGCGGTGGTGGGCGGCGGCAATACCGCCCTCTCTGATGCCCTGTACCTCGCTAATCTGGCCCGGCAGGTCTACCTGATTCACCGCCGGGATGAGTTTCGGGCTGAAAAGACGCTAGTGGACAGAGTACAGGAAAAGGTTAAGGAAGGAAAAATAACTCTGGTGCTTAATGCCGAGGTAAAGGAAATTTTGGGAAATGATCTTTCCGGGGTATCCGGGATTAAGGCCGCCTTCAAGGACGGCACTGAAAAGGAAATTCCCGTAACCGGAGTCTTTGTGGCCATCGGGCATCTCCCTAACAGCAGCATCTTTGCGAACCTTCTGGAAACGGATCACGGCATTGTCAAAACCGGATACGGCGCCTATAAGACCGGCACCAGCGTTCCCGGGGTATTTGCTGCCGGAGACGTGCAGGATCCTCTGTACCGTCAGGCCATTACCTCCGCCGGCACCGGCTGCATGGCCGCTCAGGACGCCGCCCGCTACCTGAAGGAAGCCGGCATCGCCTGATATTGCGCTACCCCCTCATGGCGGCGGCAATGATTTCCGCCGCCTGTTCCCGGGTAAGCTGCCAGGACACTCCCGGAGGAAGCCACGCCCCGGTGTTTTCCACCACCCGGCGGGCATGGAATCTGGCAATCACATGACTCTCATAGGGAGAAAAGCCCTCCAGCCGGGAAGCCGCATAGGCAGCTCCGAAGGCATCTCCGGCCCCCACCGTATCCCGCACTGCGGCCTTAAGAGCCGGGAGATCCGAGACCTCGCCGTTCTCCATAACAAGAGACCCCTGATCCCCTCGGGTAAGAATGAGCCCCCGGAGCCGGAAGCGCTCCTTAAGCCAGCTAAGCCGAAGCTCCGGAGTTCCCTGGGGAATTCCGAAAAGTCCCGTTATCACCTCCAGCTCCTCTGTGTTTACCTTCACCATATGGCAGGCGGTGAAGAGCTCTTCAAGAAGCTCCCGGGAGTAGTAATGCTCCCGGAAATTCACATCGCAGAAAATAAGGCAGTCTTGGGGCAGATGCTCCCAGGCTCTTTTCAGGAAGGCCCGGGAATCCGGACTCCGAGCCATGAGGGTGCCAAAGGAAAACATGACAGCATTTTTAAGAACCGGGACGGTTTCCGGCCGCATTTCCAGATGATCCCAGGCCCGATCCTCCAGAATATGATAGCTGACCGCATCTCCGGAGCCGGACACCAGTACCTCCCCGGTGGGCCAGGAAGAGGACTGGAGCTGTGTTTCCAGACTGTCCCGGCAATAACCTCTGATAAGATCTCCCAGTTCATCGTCCCCCGCGGCGCTCACCATAAGGGATCTTCTCCCGAAAAGACGAGCGTGCCAGGCAAAGTTGGCGGGAGCGCCCCCGGGGCAGAGACGATTTCCGAAGTTATCCACAACAATTTCCCCGGCGGCAACAATATAACGCTCATTATCCACAGCATTTCCTCCCCTGCGATTCTCTCCGGCCTCCGAAAATTATATCCGGCATCCCGATTCCCGAAAACACGTCCCGGCGCCGGGAAACCGCTATAATTTCTGAAAACGATCCCTTTTAAGGTTATAATGCCCTTGTATAACAGGATAAGAGGTTCAGGCCTTTCAATGATCAACGTTGTGCTTTTTCAGCCGGAAATTCCCGCCAACACCGGAAACATCATCAGACTGTGCGCCAATACCGGAACCAGTCTCCATATCGTGGAACCGGCATCCTTTATGATGGATGATCGGAGGCTGCTCCGGGCCGGACTGGACTATCACGAGTTTGTGAACATCAAGTACCATCGCAATCTTGAGGCCTGTCTTGCTTTTTTTGCCGGACATGAGATTTACGCCTGCACCACCAAAGGACATATGAGTCCCGACAAGTGCCCCTTTCAGGACGGGGATGTCCTCTTCTTCGGCAAGGAAACCTCCGGCCTTCCGGAGGACTTTACGGCATCTCTGCCGCCGGAACGCCTCGCCAGGATTCCCATGGTGCCGGGAAGCCGCTGCATGAATCTCTCCAACAGCGTGGCCATCTTCGTGTACGAGGCCTGGAGACAGCACGGATTTGCGGGAGCCCGGGAACAGTAGCCCGGACGCCCTGAAAGCCGCCGGAACCGCAGGAAAACTTTTAACCCCGCGCCGGCCGCCGAACTCGCAGCGCCGCTGCTGCCGGAAGTCAGCAGCGGCAACTTAAAGGAAGTTATTAGCTATGGCTGAAAAAATTTTTCTCTGGGTGCAAAACACGCTGTGCGATCAGGGATGGTACAACTATCTTTATGCCTTCGGGATTCTGATACTGTGCGGCTTCGGTCTCCCGGTTCCCGAGGATATCACCCTGGTAGCCGGCGGACTTGTTTCCGGACTCGGCGCCACTAACCCTCATGTTATGCTGGCAGTCTGCTTCGCCGGCGTGCTTCTGGGAGACTCCATTATCTACATTGCCGGAAAGCTCTTCGGCTACAAGATCCAGAAGTTCAAGCCCATCAGAAAAATTCTCTCCCCCCGGAGATTCGCTCAGGTGCAGCGGCAGTTTGCCAAATACGGCATCTGGGTGCTTTTCGCAGCCCGCTTTATGCCGGGACTCCGGGCTCCCATATTTCTGGTGTCCGGCATGAGCCGCCGCATTCCCTTTATCCACTTCCTGATGATGGACGGCTTGGCGGCGCTGATATCCGTGCCGGTATGGGTATATCTCGGCTATATCTTTGCCAACCAGATCCCGGAGCTTTTGGAGAAGGTAAAGACCGGTCAGAGCATCATGCACATCATTATCGGCTTTATCATCTGCATTGTGCTTTTCTTCTGGGGCAAGCACTGGTTAAAGGGCTACTGGGCCAGAAGACAGGCTGCTCAGGAGGCCGCGCAGAAAGCCATGGAGGAAGCTGCGAAAATCGCTCAGAAATCCTTGCAGGAAGGAGAGAATCAGAAGCTCAAGTAAAGAAGATTCTTCCCTGACAAAAACAGAAACGGGGTTTATCGTTAAACCCCGTTACACAAAAGGAAACGTTAAAACCAAAAAGAGAAGCCGGAGCTTCTCTTTTTTTTCGTCTATGCTGTTATCGTTGCTGTTGTCGTCTTGCTGTTACAGACGGTGTTTTTGTTTTGTCACGCAAAGCGGCCGGGACTCAAAGCCCCCGCGCCGCGGAGACCATCAGGCCTGAAAACGCGAATCTGCCGCCCGGGAGGAACAGAAGGAATTCCGCATCTGACGGGAGAGTCTCCGGCGATAGAAACCGTTCCGGATGCAGCCCCGGAGAGTCCACTTGCTGCCGTCATCGCTGATCACCCCCAGAAGAGCATGGGAAGCCTTTCTGCTGAAGTGCCGATCCCGAAGGTAGCTGAATACCGCATAGCTGACATGAAACGACTTCCGGCCGCCCTTCTTTCTGGTTCCGGAACCGCAGGCCTCACCGTCACATCCTCTGCCTGCATCCTGGCAAAGATCGTCAAAGTCGGAATAGTCAGAAAAATTGGAATTGCTGCTGGTGTACATGATGTTTTCTCCGTTTGCGCAATGATTAAATGGTTCTGATGTCAGGCATCCGGGAGGCTTCCCGGTGAGCCTGTACCATTAATGATATAGGAGAGAGGGCTGTTTCCGGGAATAAAAAAGTGCAAAATCAGAGCAAGAACATAATTAAAGTTCTGAAACGTGGTTAAGAACTGTAACGTTACATAGAGTTATTATAGGCATATCTAAAGTAAACTTTATGTAAAAGGAGCTTTACCCCAATAAAACAAGGGCGGGAAGAACCTTTAACGGTTCCTCCCGCCCTCAGGAACAGGAATGCCTTTTCCGCTTAAAAAGCCGGGGCAGTATCCCAAACTATACTGTGGCGGCCATTTTCAGGACTGCGGAAGAAAAGATCCGGTCTCAGCCCTTAAGATCCTCTCTCGGCTTCTTTCTCAGACATCAGACAATGGGAGAGGCGCTTTCCTTGCGATACTGCGCCGGAGTAATGCCAAAGGCCTTCTTAAAGCTTCTGCTGAAGTGCTCCGTATTCTGGTAGCCGCAGCTCGCGGCAATGCTTTCCACCGTCTGATTGGTGTTCTTAAGCAGCGTCTTGGCCCGCTTCATTCTGATGCCGGACAGAAGCTCTCCGAAGGTCTTGCCGGATTTGTCCCGGATATACTTGGAGACATAGGGAGTGGAAAGTCCCAGCTCCTCTGCCAGAAGCTCCAGAGTCACATCCTGATAATGCGCCTGCATGAAGTTCATAATGCTGATAAGACGCTCGTCCTTCTCATTGATATTCTGAGCCAGGGCGGGGATCTTGTTCACCGCCACCACGAGAGCGGCCACAGAAGCCCTGATGATATCGTCATCAATGCCCACGCCGAAGAAGTTTTCGCCATTGCAGGCCACTCCCACATAGGCCACGGCCTTGGAGGAGGATCCCTGAGTCAAAGCATGCTCCTCGTACATCTGAAGCTCATAGCTGATGCCGAAGAACTGCTTAATGGCATTGCTTACCGCATCCAGACGGCCATTTCCGTTGCCGTTAACCACGGTAGTGCGATCCCCGGTTTTGATGCTGGCGCTGGCCATGATGCAGTCAGACTGGGTAAAGTGGATTTCCGGCACGGTAAAGTTCGGGGTGCAGTTAATGTAGTTATCGGTGAAGATCTCGTAAACCCATTCCGGAGAAAGCTCCTTGTGAGCCTCATCGGAAACCTGCTTAACCGCATAGCCCAGCTGCTCCCGCATTTTAAGGGGGATGGTGAAGTGATAGGCATGGCTGAGAATATAAGCCACGCCGCCCTTGCCGGACTGACTGTTGATTCTGATGACATCGGAATCATAGGTGCGGCCCACATCCACGGGATCAATGGGGAGATAAGGCACAGTCCATTCTTTGAGATCGTGCTCCTCTCTCCAGGCCATGCCCTTGGCAATGGCATCCTGGTGGGAACCGGAAAATGCTGTAAACACCAGATCTCCGGCATAGGGCTGTCTGTCATAGACATGCATTCTGGTGCAGCGCTCATAGGTTTCCCGGATCTTGGGCATTTCCGAAAAGTCCAGTCCCGGATCGATGCCATAGGCCACCATATTCATGGCCACGGTGATAATATCCACGTTGCCGGTGCGTTCGCCGTTCCCGAACAAAGTGCCCTCCACCCGGTCGGCTCCGGCCAGAACGCCCAATTCCGCATCGGAGACGCCGGTGCCCCGGTCGTTGTGGGGATGAATGCTGAGCATGACGTTCTCGCGATGGCGGAGATTCTTGCTGAGATACTCGATCTGCGAAGCAAAAACATGGGGCATGGCGGTTTCCACGGTAGCCGGAATATTGATAATGGCCTTGTGATCCGGCTTGGGCTCCCAGACATCCAAAACCGCATTGCAGACCTCCAGAGCATAGTCCACCTCAGTGCCGTGGAAGCTCTCGGGGCTGTACTCGAAGGAAAAGTTTCCTTCGGTCTCGGAAGCGAGCTGCTTCAGAAGCCGGGCGCCGTCCACGGCCAGCTTTTTAACCTGCTCCCGATCCTTCTTGAAGACCTGCTCCCGCTGGGCCACGGAGGTGGAGTTATAAAGATGGATCACGGCTCTGGGAGCGCCCTGCACGGCCTCGAAGGTTTTTTTGATAATATGCTCCCGGGCCTGAGTGAGCACCTGAATGGTCACATCATCAGGGATCATGTTTCTTTCAATAAGAGCCCGGGCAAAATCAAACTCGGTCTCGGAGGCAGCCGGAAAACCCACTTCGATCTCCTTGAAGCCGATCTTAACCAGCAAGGCGAAGAATTCCAGCTTCTCCTCGAGACTCATGGGTTCGATAAGAGCCTGATTGCCGTCCCGGAGGTCAACGGAGCACCAGACCGGAGGCTTTTCAATATAATCCTTTTTCACCCAGTCCATGGAGCTGACCGGCGGCAGAAAGTACTGTCTCTTGTATTTACCAGTTTGAATCATAGGGGCCTCTTTTGTAAAATAAATCAAAACTTATGATATATTTTAAGCAAAATTCAGAAAAAGGAAAGTAATTTCTCACTTTCTCCGGAAAAATTTCCCCGGAAGCACCGGACTCAGGGAGCTTGAGAGGAGGTTAAAGAAGGACTGGCATGGATCAGCTGGCATGAAAAGGCGGCGGCAAAGGGGGCACGGGGAAACAGGGAACACGCTGCCTGCGATACGGGCAAGAAGAGTGGTCGAGGTTTCCGGAGGCTAAGTTTTCGAGAGGCTGAGGTTTTGAGAAACGGATGTTTCGAAAGACGGATGTGTTGAGAGAGGGGGGGAGAAATAATAATTAAGGAGGAAGCCGCCCGAGGCGTCTTCCGGTTAATGATTAAAGGGGCGCTGCCCCTTTACCCCGAAAACACCCCGCGCTGCCTTAAATTAAAGGGTATGACAGCTTTCTGAGGCTCAAATACAGCGGCCCGAACACGAGGGGCTTACAGCCTGATGTCTCCGGCAGGAACGCCGAGACGGAACGAGCAAGTCTCTCTCCAAGTCTCTCTCCAAGCCTCTCTTTCCGTCTCTCTCTTTCGGATCCTCTTTTCTTCTTTTCCCGGGGTCTTTGCTACTCGCCCCCGAACACAATGGTAAGAGCGCTTCCCAGGAGAATGAAAAGGATCATGCCGATGGCAAAACAGCCCGCAGCGCGCTCCCTTTGCCAGAACAGCGCCAGACGGGAGTTCCCTTCCGCATCGCTGAACATGGAAAGGAAACCGCCGCTCCCGGCTCCGGATCCCTTAATGCGGCGCCGGCTTCCGTCCGGCATGATCTCGTACATGATGGGGTTATCATAAACGCTGACCCGGCCGGCCTTAAGCAGGTAGATCAGAACCGTCATGGCCGCGAGGGTATACCAGGCAGCACCGTATTCCAGATGAAAGTTTGCCATGAAGGATTCCCCGGGCTCCATGGCCAGAAGCCGCAGGGGAACCGCCAGAAGCGCTGGGAGAAAAATGATGACAAAGGAAGTGGTCAAAAGCTTCAGAATTCTTCCGGATCCGTAGAAGCGGATCACCACCGGAACGATTTCGCCTCTTTCGTTGGGTTCCCGGAACACCGGACTGTTATCGTAAGGGTTTTTCAGAATATCCCGGCTCTCGTCAATATGGAGCCTGCGGTTCTCCCGGCGGGCCCGGGAAACTTCGGACTTGAGTATCACATTCCTTACCAGAGATTTTCTGCCGTCCCCCATAATGGCAAAAATGATAAGCCCGAACACCAGTCCCCCGTACACCATGAGTTCAGCATTAAAGCCCCAGAACCAGCCCAGTGCCAGCGTGAGAACCACGGTGTAAATCAGGGGCTCAATAACCCAGGGGCAGGTCACCCTGGCGCGGGATTCGGAAACGGCTATTCTTCCGGTCTGGCCGTTCATCACCGCCAGGAGGTTCCCCTCCTTGATAAAGTACACCGGAAGAAGCGCGTTAAGGGTCAGAAGATCCCCGGAAGCCACGGTAACATTCACCCCCGTGGACTGCAGCACTCTTTCGATCTCCGGAAGGAAATCCTCCCGCACCTCCTCCTCCGTCCGCTTTTCCGTATCTGCCTCGCTGAGATCCATTAGCTGCACCGGCTGTCCGGAAATGAGGCCGTATTCAAAGGGCCGGGCCTGAGACCAGTCAAAGGGCTCCATGCCGTTCATCACCAGGTTGTCCAGCTTGGCGGAAACGCTTATGGCAATGCCTTCCAGATAGCCGGAGCAGCGGTAAGCGCGGGTGCCGCCATCCCGGTACACCGTGCCCTCTACCGGCCCCCGCACCAGCTGGTAGGGAGCATAACACCCGGTGAGATGGTCAAGAGCGGCCAGAACAGCCTGCCCCTCGGGGGTTTTGGCATGCTTTTCCGCCCAGGCCTGCATTCTCTCCCGGGCTTCCTTCGGGGTAATGAAAAAGGGGATCATGATCTCCGGAAGCCGGGCCGCATCCAGAAGCTCCGGTCTTATCAGAGCGCTGTCGCAGTAGGGACACTTCCGGGAAGCATCGCCTTCCGGAAAAACCACCCGGGCGCCGCAGGAGGGACAGGAGCATTCCCGGTATTCAGTCCCCTCCCGGCGTTCCCGGGTATTCTGTCTGTTAAGACGGCGCCAGTTCCGGGCCGCCTGGCCGGCTTCGGCAATGCCGGTAAGTTCGCCGCAGCCCGGACAGCGATAGGTCTGCTTCAGAATGTCGAACCCCGCCGGGGTATTGCAGTTGCGGCAATAAACCCGCAAAGGGATCTGCGCGGAAATGTCTGTCATAGGGTCTCCTTCCGGACTTCAGATAAAAAAATCCCGGCGCAAAACCGGGATATGGCAGTAACTGTCCTGTTACTTAAGACGATCCAGAGCCTTCTGAGCCAGTACCGCCTCAGTGGAGCCCTTGTAGGAATTAATCACCACCTGATAGAACTTTTTAGCCTTGTCAGGATTCTTGAGAAGCTCCTCGATGGCGCCCAGCTTGTAAATGGAATCCGCCCTCTTGGAGCAGTTCTTGTACTTGGTAACGTTCAGGAAATTCTCCCGGGACTTCTGGTACTGCTTCTGCTTATAGTAGATCTGGCCCAGCCAGTAGTAGGAATTGGGCACCAGATCGGAATCGGGATAATCCTTAATAAGCTCCAGAAAGCCCGCTTCGGCCTTCTGAAGGTCATTGTCCCGTACCTGAGTAAAGGCCTCCTCATAAAGCTTTTTGGGATCTCCGGAGGCTTTTTTAGGTTCCGGAGCCGGAGCTGCGGGAGCCGTTGCCGGTTCCTGCTTTGCGGTCTGGTCAGCGGCAGGATTGGCGGCGGGAGCCTGAGGCTTTGCTCCGCCCTTTTCCAGCGCGCTTAACCTGTCGGAAAGATCCTGCACCCGGCCCTGCAGATCCCTGATGGCGGCATCCTGCTGCTGCACGCGGTTCTGCATTTTGAGAAGCGCCGCATTCCGGTCATTAAGCTGTTTTTCCAGCTGAGCCATGGTAGGCTCGGCAACGGCCAGAGGCGAAAGCAAAACGGCTGACAGCGCCACAGCTATTCCCAAAGCGCCCTTAAGCTTCAAAAAAGCCATGTTCACTCCTTATTAGTAAGAGATTACCGCCCGGCGGTTTTTCTTCCAGGCGTTTTCATTATGCTCGAAAATCTGCGGCTTTTCCTCGCCGTAGCTGACAATGGAGATCTGCTGAGCCGGAACCCCGAGATTGAGGAGATACTGCGCTACGGCGCGGGCGCGGCGTTCGCCCAGAGCAATGTTGTACTCCGGAGTGCCCCGTTCATCGGTATGTCCCTCAATTATGATGGTAACCTTTGAAGCCCCTCTCAGGAAATCGGCATGAGCCTCCAGCAGGCTTACGTAATTGGTGGGAATGGCCTCGCTGTCAAAAGCAAAATAGATAATGTTATCCTGCTTCAGAGCCTGAAGCTGCGCCCGCTGCTCCTTGGTAAGATCCAGACCGTCATTGGGAGAGGCATAATCATCTCCTACCACAATGGCGCCGTTCTCCAGAGAATCGCCGTTTTCAACAATAGAGGGATCCTCCACAATGGCCGGGCCGTCGTTTGCGCTTTCGTCATTCTTGGTAGCGCATCCGGTAAGTCCCATGGTTAACAGCAATCCCGCGGAAAAACATAAAACAAATTTATTTAACATAAAAAAATCCCTTGCGTTTTATAAATCAAGCCTTTGACCGGCTGCGGAAAATTTTCCCGCGCGCTTACCTTCCGGCATATCCTGACCAGGAGGGGAAATAATACTCCCCGCCGGTGCTCTTAAGAATCTCCCGGTATCTGCCGTTGGCAGAAACCAGAGCCAAGACGCTCTTGCCGCCCTTGACTGTGTTGTAAATAATCATGGTGCCTCCCGGAGAAACCGTGGGAGATTCATCCAGCGTGGTTCCCGTAAGAGGGTAAAGGCTGCCGGCAAAATCCTGCCGGGACACCCGGAAGCCGCCGTTATTGTTTATTAACACTATACCTGAATTATCAGGCATTACAACCGGAGAAAGGTTCTTTACGGGAGAACGGGTTACCCGGGCCACCGTACCGCTGGAAAGATCCATGCTGAACACCTGGGCCGCACCGGCTCTTTCCGAAACAAAATAAAGCTTCCGGCCGTCCGGAGACCAGGAGGGCTCGGTATCAATGCCGGGGTTGCTGGTAACGCGCTTCAGACTCTTTCCGGCCAGATTGAGCACGTAGATTTCGGGGTTGCCGTCCTTGGAAAGCACCATGGCCAGACTGGAGCCGTCCGGTGACCAGGCCGGATTGCTGTTCAGTCCCGGGAAACTGGTAATAAGCCTGCGGGAGCGGGCTGCCATGTCCAGAGTATAGATTTCCGGGCGGCGCTTCTCAAAGGAAACATAAGCCAGGGTGCGGCCGTCGTTCTTCCACTTCGGGCTCATAAGCGGCTGGGAGGACACCAGAAGCACTCTCTCGTTTTTGCCGTCATAGTCAGCCACTGCCAGCTGATAAGGGTGCTTGGAGGCAAAAACTCTTTTTACGTAGGCGATTTTGGTATCAAAGCCGCCCCGGGAGCCGGTGAGCTTTTCATATACCTGATCGCTGACGCGGTGCCCGTATTCCCGGAGGCGGTTCACCGGGACGTCCGCCTTGATGCTCTGAAGCACCTGGGGAGAGCCCGAGTTCAGCGATATCAGCTCGAAATGAACCACATAGCCGGAGGTGCCCTTGGCTACCCGGCCTACCACCACAGCTTCGGTGCCGGCGGGAAAATCAGAGGCCCTGACCTCTTCTCCGGTGGCCGGGCGGGCGCTGCCGCCCGCTGCCGGGGAAAACACCCCGGTACGGGACAGATCCGCGGAAATGATTCCGGCCAGATTCTGATCCTCGTTAACTCCGGTCTGTCCGCCGAAGGGCACTACCACGATTTTTCTGCCCACATCCATACCGCCGGTAATTTCCAGGTTCAGATCCGCCTGAACAATTCCCGTAAGTCCCCAAAAGAGTGTAACGGCACTTAAGGCCTTACCCCATAGTCTCATATTGCTTTTCCTGATGCGTCCTTTTTGACGCCAGCTCCTTAAAAACCACTTTAAATTAAATTTTCGGCGTCATCTTGAAATGAATCACCCGGCAATCGCTGCATTCCTTTGGCGGCGGCGGGAAGGAGTGAATACGCTCCAAAGCCTGAATAACCGTCTGACATACCCTGCTGTCTCCGGTGCAGGTCTGTCCGCTGATGCTGCCGTTTTCGGAAATCTTGACAGTCAGGTTGACGGTTTTGCCGTTCATGGCCTTTTCCACATGCCAGGAATCCTCAATAATGCTTTTCACCGTCAAGCCGTAACGCTGGGCCATTTCCAGCTGGGCATTGTTTCCGGGAGCCCCCTGACCGTTTCCGGGGCTGTCCAGAGATCCCAGAATGTCATCCTCCAGAGATTTCTCCCGGGCTTTTCTTCTGGCCTCTTCTTCGGCTTTTCTCTTGGCTTCCGCTTCAGCCTTCCTCTTAGCCTCGGCTTCGGCCTTTTTCTTAGCTTCCTCTTCAGCTTTCTTCTTAGCCTCGGCTTCAGCTTTTTTCTTAGCTTCCTCTTCGGCCTTCTTCTTAGCCTCGGCTTCAGCCTTCTTCTTGGCTTCCTCTTCGGCTTTCTTCTTAGCCTCGGCTTCAGCCTTCTTCTTAGCTTCCTCTTCGGCCTTCTTCTTAGCCTCGGCTTCAGCTTTCTTCTTAGCTTCCGCTTCAGCTTTCTTCTTAGCCTCGGCTTCGGCCTTCTTCTTGGCTTCAGCTTCCGCCTTCTTCTTAGCTTCCTCTTCGGCCTTCTTCTTGGCTTCCTCGGCCTTTCTTAAAGCCAGCTCCGCCTGTTTTCTGGCTTCCTCCTGAGCGGCCTTCTGAGCAGCTTCGATCCGGGCCTGTTCCTCAGCCTTTCTCCGGGCCTCGGCTTCCGCCTGCCGGCGAGCTTCCTCTTCGGCCTTTCGCCGGGCTTCGGCTTCCGCCTTCTTCTTGGCTTCCGCTTCGGCCCTCTTCTTAGCCTCGGCCTCAGCTTTCTTCCGGGCTTCAGCTTCCGCCTTTCTCCGGGCTTCCTCCTCCGCCTTTCGCTTGGCCTCCAGAGCAGCCTTTCTCCGGGCTTCCTTCTGGGCCGGGAGCGATTCATAATCCACCATGGTGGCATGAATCAGGGGCTTTTCCTTCTCCTTGGGGGGATCCGGAGTGAAGTCCGCATTAAAATAAAGCACAGCAAACAGCGCCAGATGCAAGAGAACGGCGATGGCAGCTGATGATGCAAGACTGTACTTCATCTGAAAGGAACTCCCCTCTGACCTTCAGCTACTTGCTCTTAAGAGGCTCGGTAACCAGTCCGACGCTTTCCACGCCGGCATTCTTAAGAGAATTCATAAGCTGAATAACGCTGTCATAGGAGGCGCGCACGTCTCCCTGCACCACAACCGGAGAGCCGGGCTTGTCTCTGAGATAAAGCTGCACTCTTTCGGAAAGATCCTGAAGAGATTCCACCGGCACGGCGCCGCCTCCGGGGATCTCCACAAAATAGCGGCCCCGGGCATCCACGCTGCAAATAACCGGGATCTTCTGATCCTCGCTCATGGCTTCTGATTCAGCCTGCGGCAGATCCACCGTAACCCCCTGCATGACCACCGGAGCCGTGGCGATAAAGATCACCAGGAGCACCATCATCACGTCAATATAGGGCACCACGTTTATTTCCGCCATGGGACGCTTTTTGGCGCGGCTTCTTCTCATGAGGGCTGCCCCTTCTTATCGGTCTTCTCGGCATTAGCCGCGGTATTGCGATTCAGAATGGTGGAAAACTCGTCAATGAAATTCAGGTACTGATTTTCCAGCTTGTCCACCTTTACCACATAGCGGTTGTAAAACAGCACCGCCGGAATTGCCGCAAAAAGACCCATGGCCGTGGCGATCAGAGCCTCGGCGATAGGAGGAGCCACCATGGCCAGAGTGGCATTCTTCACGGCGGAAAGAGCGATAAAGGCGCTCATAATGCCCCACACCGTCCCGAAAAGACCGATATAGGGGCTGATGGAACCGATGGTGGCCAGAGTGGGCAGATGGTTTTCCAGCTCCTCCAGCTCCCGGGAGCAGCTTACCTTCATGGCCCGGTAGGTGCCGTCCATCAGGGTGTCCTTGTTCTTGACGCCGTCCCGGTGCATGCGGGCGAATTCCTTGAAGCCGGCGACAAAAATCTTTTCCATGGCGGACTGATCCCGGTTTCCGGCGCAGCCATGATAGAGGGTATTGAGATCCGAACTGCCCCAGAAGCGATCCTCAAAGGCATCAGCCTCCTTCCGGCAGCGCTTCAGGTATCTTCCGTGCTGAATGATAATGGTCCAGCTTATAATGCTGAGGAGCACCAGAAACAGCATCACTCCCTGCACCAGCGGACTGGCATGCATGATAAGACTGGTAATGGAAATGTCAGCGCCTGCCGACATCGCAACATCCTGCACGGACTCTGCAGCCCTCATGGGCAATTCTTCAGCCGTCACTTTCTACCTCGCGCAATTAACCTGTTCCCGCTGCTTCATTCTTGATTTGCTCTTTATTCACTCTTCACCGGCAAAACCGCCCGGGCGGCTTGCCCTGAATGAACAGTCCCGCATTATACACCATGTTTCCGGGGATTCGTCCCCTGATGAAAAACTCAGTCTCTCCGAAGATCCAAAGGTTCCTTCAGGTGTCATTCATGAGTCATTCGGTTTCATGAAGGTCTCGTTCAGACCCCATCCGGAGCAAAAACCTTTTTCAGGTTTTCCGGGAAGAGACACGGCTTCATGGCCTTCATATCCACGCAGGCAATTCTGGCCTTGGCTGTTACCAGAAGCTCGCCCTTCTGATTGAGCACCGTCTGCCGGAAGGTTACCGATGCGGACATCAGGCTTTCCACCTCGCAGGTCACCGTAAGCTCGTCATCCAGCCGGGCCGGTCTCTTAAAGCCGATTTCCAGACTGGACACCACAAAGCCGAGACCGGAATCCAGCATGCCCCGCTGCTCGTAGCCCCGGTGCCTCAGCCACTCGGTTCTGGCCCTTTCGATAAATTTCACATAGTTGGCATTGTAGACCACACCGCCGGCATCGGTATCCTCAAAATATACCCTTACCTTGATAGAAAACGGCTCCGCATTCTCCATGGCTTCCTCGCTCATTATTTGCTTTCCTCCGCAATCCCGAAGTGCGCGTAGGCTTTTGCAGTAACCATGCGGCCCCGGGGGGTTCTCTGAATAAATCCTTCCTGAAGCAGATAAGGCTCCAGCACATCTTCAATAGTGTCCCGGTCTTCTCCCAGGGTGGCGGCCAGGGTATTCAGCCCCACCGGCTTTCCCTGAAAATCCTGAATTATCGTCAGCAGATACTGCCGGTCAAAGTAATCAAAACCCAGCTCGTCAATATTAAGAAGCTCCAGAGCCTTCTTGGCCACCGGTCCTGTGATCATGCCGGAGTTATTCACATCCGCATAGTCCCGCACCCGGCGGAGCAGCTTGTTGGCAATGCGGGGAGTGCCCCGGCTTCTTCGGGCGATCTCGAGAGCCCCTTCGGCGTCAATCTTAAGCTTAAGACGCCGGGAGGAGTTATCCACAATAGTACGGAGCTCCTCGTGGGAGTAATAGTTAAGACGCTCCACAATGCCGAAGCGAGCCCGGAGCGGGGAGGTCAGGGATCCGGCCTTGGTGGTAGCCCCGATAAGGGTAAAGGGAGCCACCGGCACCCGCATGGATCTTGCGGCCGGCCCCTCTCCCATCATAATGTCCACATTGAAGTCCTCCATGGCCGGATAGAGGAATTCCTCGATCACCGGATTCAGGCGGTGGATTTCGTCAATGAAAAGCACATCGTCCTTTTTAAGCCGGAGCAGCAGAGCCGCAAGGTCGCCCTTCTTTTCCAGCACCGGGCCGGAGGTGGTAATAAGGCTGGACTTCATCTCGTTGGCGATAATGCTGGCAATGGTGGTCTTGCCCAGCCCCGGAGGGCCGTACACCAGCACATGATCCAGGGGCTCCTTTCTTTTCAGGGCCGCCCGGATGGCGATATCCAGATTGCTTTTCAGGTTCTCCTGCCCGATATAGTCCTTGAAAAACTGCGGCCGGAGCGCCCGATCCAGAGATTCATCATCGCTGCCGGAGACTTCCCCGGATACCATGCGTCCGGAAAGATCCCGTCCTCCCGAAGCTGCCGGGGCTTTGCCGGAACCCTTTCCTGCTGCCGGGACATCTCCCTTCAGATTGTCCTTTTCTATTGCCATTTCATATTTCCTGAAAATTTACCATCGTCTCAAACCAGCTTCCGGATCCTGAAAAAGTTCTGTCCTTGTTTTTGCCTCCGGAAACTCCAAAAAAACTGTCTCGCTATACTGATGCCAGCACCGCCTTGATAACCTCCTCGGCGGACATGCCCTTCTTATATGCCTTATGAACTGCGGCGGAAGCCCACTGGGGCTTGTACCCCAGAGCAATAATGGCCTGGCAGGCTTCCTCTTCCTCCTGATTGGTTTCCGGCAGCACCGGAGCCGCCGGGCCGCTTTGCTGCACCTCGGCCTGGGTTTTGGGATCAGCCCACTCGGACACCCGATCCCGCATTTCCACCACTATTCTCTCAGCGGTTTTCTTGCCTACTCCGGGGATCTTGGTAAGAGGCTGGAAGCTGCCGTCCCGGATCACCCGGGCGAAATCCTCCGGCGTCATGGCCGAAAGCACGGCCAGAGCGGTCTTGGGGCCGATGCCGGAAACCTTGATAAGCTCCAGAAAAAGTCTTTTGGAGGATTTGTCCGCAAAGCCGTACATGCTTTCGGAGTCCTCCTTGATAATGTGAGCTATATAAAGGAAGGCTTCCTGACCAGGTTCCGGAAGCTTGTAGAAGCTCATCATGGGCACTGCCAGCTCATAGCCGACGCCGTAAACCTCCAAAAGCACCTCCGGAGCGTTTTTTTCCAGAATTTTTCCTCTCAGCGAACCTATCATAAACTGCCCTGCCTCACTTCACTAATCTGCTTTTGCACAACCCCGCAAAAAACAATAAATATACTGAATATGGGCATTTTTGTGAATAGAGCAGGAGGATTTTCGGCAATTAAAAACAGGAAAGCGGTGAAAGAGAGGTAAATGAATGAAGAAAGGAAAACAAGAAAGGGGAAACAGGGAAACAGGGAAACAGAAAATCAGACAGCCGGAAAGAAACGAGTGCGGTGAATGCAAGGCAGAGCCGATACAAGAACAGGAGCGGCGTTCAGGGGGTATCCCGTTTTTGGATCAGTTTATCTGGCATGTACGGCTCCGGCAATTTATCTCCCGCGTCACACAGGCCTGTTTAACGTCCGCATACATTCCGGGAATGCCGTTATGTTCCGCTGCTGCCATACCATCGTCAATTACTCTCAGCCATAGCTGAGAAAATCTCCCCTCGCAAAATCCTTCATAATCTGAATTACAGATTACCCGCAGAGAAGCCGTTATGGGGACAGAACCCCCCGTGCTTTTTCCCGCACTTTTTTGTTCCGGAGCACGGGAGTCACCGGTCTATCATGAACAACTAAGAAGGTCTTCAAATCAGCTGTTTCAAAGGCCTTCGGCATCAGGTAAGCAAAAGCTTGACCGGCTAACCACTAAGAGGAGAATGAATATGTCCTGGTTTGATGATATTTGCAATGCGTTATCCAAAATGATTGCCGAAGCCTGTGGATGTGGATGCGGATGCAAATGTTGTTTCCCCGTCACTGATACGAAAAGAAACGAATGGTCTTGGGATTATCAAGAGAAAATCGGGGAATGGGCCTGGGAGCACCGGGAGGAAATCGGCAATTCTCTTAACCTTGCCAAGGATATTCTTGAAAACGTGCCCGAGGATTTCACTAACACCTGAGGCTTAAGCCCCGGGAGAACTATCCCCGGTTTGTGCCAGCCCTGTCAGCTCTTATTTTTGAAGAAGGAACATCCCATGAAAAAAGCTAACACTACCGTCCGGATTACCACCACCGCCACCACCATCAAGACTGTCCGGACTACCACCATCGAAATCAACACCTCCCGCAATGCCGTGCGTTACGCCAATAATAAAAACTCCGGAACCAAAGCTGCCCAAACCCCCGCAAAACCAGCCGCCCTCATTTGCCCTTCCGCCAGCGAAACCTGTACGGGAGCCGTCATCGGCGGCGCTGTGGGAGCCGCTATCGGCACTGAGATCTGTCCGGTCATCGGCACCGCAGCAGGTGCTGTCATCGGCGGCCTTGCAACTGCCTTCGGGGTTTCCAGACTATTAGATTAAAGCCCCGGCTGGAATTCCGGGGATCGAATGATGACAGGGAACATTGCACTTTTTTGTTCCCGAATCCGGAAACCCCGGGTCTATCATTAACAATCATGAAGGCTCTTCAAGTTGGCTGTTTCAAAGACCTTCGGCAGCAGACAAACATAAAGCTTAACCTGCTTAACCAACTAACTGATAAAAGGAGAATGAATATGTCCTGGTTCGATGATATTTGCGACACGGTATCCGGCGGCTTAGACATCGCCGGCGAGG
>JAEEGL012254494.1_pt1 | contig 20248 bp, 18 predicted proteins | sample 9134231 | NCBI WGS metagenome assembly JAEEGL01 (sample SAMN16246548, study PRJNA631951) | gut metagenome | biome: gut microbiome; feature: rumen; material: fiber-attached | host: Bos | place: Iran: Karaj | collected 2018-10 | reverse complement strand
TGCATCATAAGACATAAATCTTATTTCTTTTTTTGTAGGAAACCTCAAGTTGTACTTTTCTCTTACAGAATCACTTAATTTTTTTTCTTCAGTCCAATCAAACATTTGAACTACTGCCCATAAATCGGCTAATTTTCCTTTTGCTACATCCAATTCATGTCTGGCATAAGCAATTTGTTGTCCGAAAGATTCCAACGGCAAATGAGGAACAGGATACCAATCTACCATTAAAATATCAGCTATATCATAATATGAAATCTTTGTTTTCCCTTCTCCTATAACAAAAGCTGTTTTTGCTCCCGGTAAAGTTTTTCTTGTTCTTTCGTCAGCAGATTTTAATTTCTGTCTTAGAATTTTCCATAAATCAGGCTCATCACATAAATACCATATTATCGGATATTTTTGAATTTCTTCTTGAAAAGAACTACCTATTATTTTGTCCGGATATGCAAGCAACTTAATATCTTGCTTTTTAGCTTCTTTAGCTAATTCATAAATGACATTAGGATTTTTATTATAGGTTTGAATAGTATTAAATCCGGCTTCTTTTATATATGAAATATCTTCAGGCTTTCCAACACAATAAACACCTATCGTAAAATCAGCTAAAATATCATATGCAAAAAATAAATTCACAAAAATAAAAAATAAAACTATTTTCTTTTTCATACTACAAGTCCTTGAAATAATATACTACATATATATTAAATTTTATTTTAAATAACAATGTTACTCGTTTTATAACTATTTATTATAATAATCTTCAAATTGAAAAGATAAAAATCGCATAGATTATAATAAACCTATGCGATCTTAACAATTTCTATTACAAAACTACTTTATATCCGAAGTACAATGTGGACATTTTGTCGCTTTTATGTTAATTGTAGAAAAGCAATGAGGGCACTCTTTTGTCGTAGGGTCTGCCGGTGCAGGTGCAGGTTCCTCTTTCATTTTATTAATAACTTTTATTATTGAGAATATTGCAAAAGCAACTATTAAAAATGAAATTATGCTATTGATAAAAAAACCTATATTCATAGTTACCGCACCTGCTGCCTTTGCCGCTTCCAAAGAAACATAAGGTGCTGCGGTTTCTGCCCCATCTCTTAAAACAATAAACCAATTTGTAAAATCAACATTGCCCAACAAAATACCTATAGGAGGCATTATAATATCGGCAACTAAAGAATTTACTATTTTTGTAAAAGCTGCTCCTATGATAATACCAACCGCCATATCCATCACGCTTCCTCTTGCGATGAATTTTTTAAATTCATTAAAAAAACTTTTCATATATTTCTCCTTTACCAGAATTTCACAAATTATTATACGACAAAATATACAAAATTATAAGTTTTAAAGCAACACACAATAATTTTGACACTATAATATTTTTTTTATAAAATTCTTAATTAGTTATGACTACAAAAAAAGGTTTTTTAATAACTATTGAAGGTTGTGAAGGATCGGGAAAATCTACTCAGTCAAAACTTTTAAAACAATATTTGGAAAACAAACAATTAAAAGTTGTTTTAACTAGAGAGCCCGGCGGAAGTAAAACAGCCGAAAAAATAAGAAATATATTGTTAAGTCCCAAAAACACAATTTCCCCAATATGTGAACTTATGCTATATGAATCTGCACGAGCACAGCATTTCCAAGAAATAATAAAACCTTATTTGGAAAAAGGCTATATTGTCATTTGTGACAGATTTACAGATTCCACCATAGCATATCAAGGATATGGAAGAAAATTAAATGTCGCAATGATAGAAAAATTAAATTTAATTGCTACGGGATATAAAAAACCGGATTTGACTATCTATTTGGATATAAAACCGAATTTAGGTATAAAAAAAGCCAAAATAACACAAGGAAAAGATTTCAGAAACGGGGATAGAATAGAAAGAGAAAGTTTAGGATTCCATAATGATGTTAGAAAAGGTTTTCTTGCTATTGTAAAAAAATACCCCAACAGAGTAAAAAAAATAAAAACAAGCTCAATAATACATAAAACTCAAAAATTAATAAATAAAGAAATAGATAAATTTCTCATAAAAAATAAATTATATGTTTGAAAAAATAATAGGACAGGAAAAAGTAAAAGCGATAATATCTGAACAAATAAGAAACAATAAAATACCGCACGCATACTTATTTGTGGGAGAAAATGGTGTGGGTAAGTTTCTTATGGCATTAGAGTTTGCAAAAATATTAAATTGTACAATAAATGAATATACTAACACTGATGTAGGAGCTTGTGGACATTGTGATAATTGCAAACAAATTTCCAAGCAAAATTTTCCGGATTTACATATTGTTAATTTTCAAATGCAAGCGGATTTATTGGAAGAAGATTTAGAAAAACAAAAAATTTTAAAAATAGATACTATTCGCCAAATGAATAAGGAAATTTACATAAAAGCAATTAACGGCAAATGGAAAGTTTTTATTATAGAAGAAGCGGAAAAAATGAACTTAGCAGCTTTTAATTGTTTATTAAAGACACTGGAAGAACCTCCTCAAAATACTATAATTATCTTAATAGCAAAACATAAAGAAACCATACCTGTTACAATTCTTTCAAGGACACAGACAATATTTTTTAAACCATTACCTGAACAAGAAATTGTAAAATATTTGGAACAGGAGCATTCTTTAAGTTACGAAAAGGCATCAGATATAGCAAAAATATCTGAAGGGTCTATAGAAAAAGCAGAAAATTTAATATTAAATACACAAAATGAATTTGTTACATTGTGGGCTGAATTAACTAATAAAAGATTACCTATTGCAGATATTTTAGTAAAGAGTAAATCTGTTGCTAAAAATAGAGATAATGCAATTGAAGCGGTCGATATTCTTATGGAAAATGCAATAAAAAATTTCAGAAAAGAACCTGAAAAGTATAAAAATATTATAAACAAAATATCTGAAAGCAAAAAATACTTAACTCAAAATGTTAATCCTAATAATGTAATAGATAATTTGTTTATGGATATAAATTCAACCATAAAATAAAAATTGGAGATAGAAATGGCTTCTGTAGTCGGAGTAATTGTAAGAAAAATTAAAGATAAAGTTTATGCTAATCCCGGACAATATACATTAAGACCTAATACCAAGGTAATACTGGAAACTGAACACGGAACAGAATTCGGTATTGTTTATGAAAGAGAAAAAAATATAGATTTACCTAAGGGAACTTTTATAGGTAAAATTATACGAATTGCAAATGAACATGATTTAAGAAGATTGGAAAATAACGAAATAAAAAATAAATCAGCATACAATGTTGTAAGTAAAAAAGTTTTAGAATTTAAACTTGATATGAAATTAACACTTGTTCAATATACATTTGACAGAACAAAATTATTCATTTACTATACATCGGAAACAAGAGTAGATTTCAGAGAGTTAATAAAAGATTTGGGACATGTTTTAAAAACAAGAATTCAGATGGTTCAAATTGGTGTTAGAGATGAATCTAAAATTCTTGGAGGAATAGGTCTTTGCGGAAAGCAATTATGCTGTCAAACATTTTTAAAAGATTTTAGTTCCGTAACAATTGATATGGCAAAAGACCAGGATTTATCCTTAAATACCGCAAAACTTTCGGGTGTTTGCGGAAGATTAATGTGCTGTCTTGCTTATGAACAACAACACTATATAGATATAAAATCTAAAAATCCTGAAACAGGAACAAAGGTTTCTACTCCTAATGGTACTGGTACTCTTATTTCAATAGATTGTATAAAGGAAACGGGAAACATTGAATATTCCGAAGGAAACATAAAAACTTTCCCTTTATCACAAATAAAAAAGATATCTGAAAAAGACATTAACCAAGGAACTGATAAAGATAGAGAAAAAAAGAAAAATATTGATAAAACACAAAATAAGAAATAAATATATATTTCTCTTTATTTTTTTTTTCAAATAATGTAGTATATATTGGCAGTGCTGATATAAATATAATTCTTCGGAGAAGGTGTAATTCCTTACCGGTAGTGATGCTCAAAAGAGCTAAGCCTACGACTTCACTAGATTTAGTGAAATGAATCCGTGTAAATCGGATGCCGACGGTATAGTCCGGATGGGAGAAGAAACCATATATACTTTTTGTATATTCCCGAAACTTATTTTATATTTTTCGGGGTTTTTTATTTTATGCAAACAAAACAAGAACACAAAAAATATATGCAACTGGTGTTGAACCTAGCAAAGAAAGGTAAAGGATTGGTTTTCCCTAACCCTATGGTAGGTGCAATATTGGTTAAAGATAACAAAATAATATCTACAGGGTTTCACAAATATTTTGGTGCAGATCATGCTGAGGCACATGCAATAAAGTCTTCTTCCGCAAATATAAAAGGCTCAACCTTATATATTAATTTAGAACCCTGCAATAATTGGGGAAAATGTCCCCCATGTGTAGATTTGATAACAAAATCAAAAATAAAAACCGTTGTTTGCGCAATGAAAGATCCTAACCCTCTAACTGCAGGAAAAAGTTTTAAAAAGTTGAAAGATGCCGGGATAAATGTAATTAATGGTATATTGAAAAAACAAGCATTACAATTAAACAAGGAATATATAAAACATATAAAAAACATAAAGCCATATATACTCGTGAAATCAGCAGTTTCTTTGGATGGTAAAATTGCTACAGAATATGGCGATTCTAAATGGATATCAAATGAAAAATCAAGAAAATTTGTTCATAAACTAAGAACAAAATTTGATGCTATACTTGTTGGAACAAAAACCATATTAAATGATAATCCCATATTATCGGCAAGAGGATACGGAAAAAATCCGATAAGAGTAATTTTAGATGAAAAATTAAAAATACCTTCACATTATAATGTTTTAGATGGAACAATTCCTACAATCATTTTGTATGATAAAAGAATAAAAAAAACGCCGAAATATTTCAAAAAAGATTGTATAAAGCTGGTTAAAATAGATTTTAAAAAGGCTAAAAGAAATTTTAATGTAATAATAGAAGTTTTAAATAAAATGGCACTAAAAAGAATTATGGTAGAAGGTGGCGGAGAAATAAATGCATCCGTTTTAAAAACAGGAAAAGTTGATGAAATTTTGTTGTTTGTTGCTCCTATAATTGTTGGTGGAAAAGATGCGAAAACTTTTGTCGAAGGTAATGGAGTAAAATATATAAAAGATGCTTTAAAATTTAAGTTTGTCAAAATAAAAAAATTTGGAAAAGATATTGCAATTTTTGCCAAAAATTAGTTTTTAGCTTGCAGTTAATTATACATTATACATTATAAATTATACATTGGAGTTTAAGATGTTTACCGGAATAATAGAAGACATAGGTAAAGTAACAAATATTACTAATTCTCAAATACAAATAGAAACTTGTTTGGATGACATTAAAATAGGAGATAGTGTTGCCATTAATGGTGTATGTTTGACAGTCACGGGAATATTCAAAAAAATTTTTTCTTTTGATTATAGTCCTACAACAAGTGATATTACAAACATTTCATCACTTAAACAAAATTCGGTTGTTAATTTGGAAAGAGCTTTAACATTGCAAAAACGTCTTGGCGGACATATTGTTTCCGGACATGTAGATACTTCAACAAAAATTACGGATATAAGAAAATCAGACAGATTTTATTTTATTTCATTTGCAACTAATGAAATAATAAAAAAACACATAGTAAAAAAAGGATTTATTGCTATAGACGGTATAAGTTTAACTATTGCAGAAAATAATAAAAGCATTTTTTCTGTTACAATGATACCGGAAACATTTAATAAAACAATATTTCATACAAGAAAAACAGGAGATATTGTAAACATTGAAATTGATATTTTTGCAAAATATATAGAACACCTGTTTAACAAAAGTGAGAATAAAAAAGATATAACATTAGAATTATTAAAAGAAAATGGTTTTATTTAAAAAAAGTTTTATCAAACGAAGTATAGATGTCTAGAAGTATGGAGGTATAGAAAACATGTATAAGAAGAACTTTTCGACAATTGAAGCAGCGATAAAAGATATAAAAAACGGCAAAATGGTTATAGTTGTTGATGACCCTTCAAGAGAAAATGAAGGAGATTTAGTTTGTGCAGCACAAAAAGTCACTCCACAAATAATTAATTTTATGGCAAAAAATGCAAGAGGATTGATTTGTGTTCCGGTCAACGGAAAAACATTAGATAAACTTGAAATAAATGTTATGGAAAGAAAAAACGTTGTAAACAATAAATATTCATGTTCTTTTACGGAATCCGTAGATTACAAAAAAGGTACTACGACCGGAATTTCTGCATTTGATAGGGCAAAAACAGTTAAAGCATTATCTGATAAAAAATCTGTTGCTTCCGATTTCGTTCATCCGGGGCACATTTTTCCTTTAAGATACAAAGAAGGCGGTGTTTTGGTTAGGGCAGGGCATACCGAAGCATCTGTCGATTTGGCACTTCTTGCAGGACTTGACGGTAGTGCGGTAATATGTGAAATTATGAAAGATGATGGAACAATGGCAAGAATGAAAGATCTTTTTTCTTTTGCAAAAAAACACAAATTAAAAATGATTACCGTACAGGATTTAATTAAATATAGAAGAGAAACAGAAAAACTTATAAAAGAAGTTGTTACCGTAAATTTTCCCACAAAGTTCGGTTTGTTTAAGTTATCTTTATTTGAAGACACAATAACGAAAGAAACTCATCTTGCTATAATAAAAGGTGATATTAAAAATAAAAAAAATGTTTTGGTTAGAGTTCACTCTTCTTGTGAAACCGGAGATATTTTTCATTCTCTAAAATGTGATTGCGGAGAACAATTGGAAACCGCTTTAAAGATGATAGAAAAAGAAGGAACAGGTGTTGTTTTATATATGCATCAAGAAGGTAGAGGTATAGGACTTGCAAATAAATTAAAAGCATACAAATTACAAGAACAAGGACTTGATACCGTTGAAGCAAATGTTGCTTTGGGGTTTGCTCCAGATTTAAGAGATTATGGTATAGGTGCACAAATTTTATGTGAACTTGGAATTTCAAGCATAAAACTTATGACGAATAACCCTAAAAAAATTATAGGACTTGACGGCTACGGTTTAAAAATAACAAAAAGAGTCCCTATAGAAATGAAACCAAACGCTATAAACAAAAGATATTTAAAAACTAAAAAAGAAAAAATGGGACATAAATTGAATTTTATTTAAGTTTCAATTTAGAAGAATATAATATTAAAAGATGGAGGAATAGAAACAAATGAAAGTAATCAATGGGCAGTTAAATTCTAAAGGTAAAAAATTTGCTATTGTTGTATCAAGATTTAATGAGTTTATTACAAATAAACTTATTTCCGGAGCAGTAGATATTTTAAAAAGACACGGAACAAACGAGAATGATATTACAACTATTTGGGTTCCCGGAGCATTTGAAATTTCTGCAGTAGCAAAAAAAATAGCAGATTCAAAAAAGTATGATGCTATTATTTGTTTAGGTTGTGTTATAAGAGGAGCAACTCCACATTTTGATTATGTTTCCGCAGAAGTATCAAAAGGTGTTGCTATGGTAAGCTTATCAAGTAAAATTCCTGTAAGCTTCGGTGTTTTAACAACAGATTCAATAGAACAGGCAATCGAAAGAGCAGGGACAAAAGCAGGTAATAAAGGATCTGATGCTGCATTAACAGCAATAGAAATGGTAAGTTTGTACGAACAGTTATAACAACAATTATTAATTATAAATTAGCAATTAGTAATTTATGTAAAAAGCGGAAAGAGAATTTCTTTCCGCTTTTTATATATTTAAAAGTTTTAACTGATATCAATTAAAATAAAATTATTTTAATAATCCACAAACAAATACTTGCATATATGCCGGCCAATACATCATCTAAAATAACACCAAAAGAATTTTTTATTTTTTTATCTGCATAACTTACCGGAAAAGGTTTCAATACATCAAAAAATCTAAAAAATATAAAGCCAAAAAAATAAATTAATAAGTTATTATTATTCATTAAAAAGTTCGAAACAAATATAAAAGTAATAGCCTGTCCTATAAGTTCATCTATTACAATAAAAGATGGATCGTGTTTTGTATATTTTAATACTTCCATAATCGAAAATATAGCCAATATAAAAGATATTATTATTAATGATAAAAGCCCCTTAATACCAAAATTAAAGTTAATTAGTGCTATCAAAAACAAACTTACAAAAGATCCTACTGTTCCTGGAGCTTTAGGAAAGTATCCAATATAACATAAAGTTGATATAATAAAAGATATCTGTTTCTTCATAACACAATTTCCTTTGGTTCTTCTACTTTGTTTGTATCTTTAAAAACCTTTAAATATAAATCTCTCATTTTTTTAGCTTTTTCAATTTCTCCTTTATATTTATATATATTAGCCAAGTTATAATATATTATAGGATTATCTTTTTCTAAAGATGATGCTTGTAATAATATAGATTCTGCATCATCAAGTTTGCCCATTTTGATATAACAAAATGATAAATTAACATAATATCTTGAATTATTTTCTAATTCTATTGCTTTTAAATATTTTTCTACGGCTTCATCATAATTCCTTATATTGGTTAATAAATCTGCTATTCTGCCATTAACTATAGCAGAATTAGGACTATCTATATAGGCATTTATCCAAAATATCGATTCATTTTGAAATTTATTTGAATGTGAATAACTTAATGATACAAATATTATAAAAAAAGCAAAGTATATCGCATAAAAATTTTTATTAATATTTATATTTCTTATTATTTCTTCAAATATTATCAAAATACCTATCAATGGAAGATATATTCTATGATCATAAAATTGATTTTTAGGCATAACTAAAGGTGGAATTAAAAACAATAAAAAAAATGTTACGCCAAATAATATTTTTAAATTAAACTTAGTTTTTGATATTAGCATTAATAAAACAATTATTAAAAATGAAGATATTGATAATAAATAATAGATTTGTATTTGATCTACAAATACGGATAATTGAAAAGGACAACAAATATTCGCAATATATTTTGTTATAATAGGAAAAGAAAAAATAATATTTTTTAATAAATCTATAAAATCTATTGAAGATTTTTGGTAATTTAAAATATAATATCTATAAATAAAATATATTATAACCTCAAATAACCATATAAAAATATAGAACAAACACTGTTTTTTATTACATTTTTTCAAATAGATATAAAAAATATAAAACAATGGTAATAATATTGCTGTTTCTTTGATTAACAAAGCACAACAAAGACATAAGACATTTAATACAAAAAAATATATCTTTTTATTATCTATATATTGATCAAAAAAAATAAAAGACAATATTGAAAACAATGCAAGCAAACTATCATTCCTTCCGGGAATCCATGAAATAGCTTGAGTTAATGAAGGATGTACAGCAAATATTAATAAAAGTAAAAAAGTCTTTCGCTTATCATAATATTTTGATAATAACAAAAATAACAAAAAAACACATAACAAGTGAATTATTATATTTGTTAAATGATAACCTGATGGCTTTATACCATAAATGGCTTTGTCTAATGTGAAACTTATATTTAATAAAGGTCTACAAAATTTATCTTGTCCTTGTGCAAATACGGTATCAGAGAAGATATTTTTTATGTTAGAAAATTTTAGATAATCCTGTTTATCCAATATTAGGACATCATCATCTAAATATGTCCAATCAAAAAATAATGTTTTCCCGTATAAAGAAAAAACCACTATGGCAAACATCAGGAGTGCAAAAATATTAAAATGATTGCTTATAAAATTTTTTATTTTTAACATTTTATATTTATACGTAAAAATTTATATATTCAGTAACGGTGCAATATTTTGAATTTATATACAAGGCGACAGCACGGCAAAGTTTACATAAACGGTAAATAAGCCGTGCTGCAATATAGTATAAATTCAAAAGATAAACCCGTCTATAAAACTACATTTTTAACTTTGGTAACACCTTCAACTTTTGCAATTTTTGATATTACATCTGCAGAAACTTCACCATCTATTTCCAAAACGGTTACTGCCTGCTTACCAGTTTCTTTTCTACCTACTGTCATACCGGCAATATTTATGGAAGCTGCACCTATTATTGTTCCTAATGTTCCTATAACGCCGGGTTTATCGGTATTATTTATAAATATCTTATGTCCTTCAGGTTTTATATCAACTGTTAAACCGTTAATCGAAACTATTCTTTGCTGTTTATCAAATAATGTTCCTGCTATGGAATATTCGCCTTTATCCGTTTTAACTTTAGCAAAAACTAAATTCGTGTAGTCTTTAACATCTTTTACTATAATTTCTTTTATGTTAATACCTCTTTCTTTTGCAACGGATACCGCGTTTACGGAGTTTATTTTTAGATCCAAAATTTGTCCTAAAATACCTTTAAGATATGCAACGGTTAAAGGATTTGTTTTAAATTCCGAAACAGTTCCGCAATAACTTAATTCTATTTCGGAAATTCCACCTTCAATTATTTGACCTTGGAAAGAACCGATTTTATCTGCAAGTTCAATGTAAGGCATCATTTGTTTTTGTGTATCCCAATCTACGGTTGCAACATTAACTGCATTTCTTATTAAACCTTTTGTAAAGAAATCTATAACTACTCCTGCCATTTCTATTGCAATTTTAACCTGAGCTTCTTCGGTTGACGCTGCCAAATGTGGTGTTGTTATTATATTAGGCGTTGTTTGAATTGACCAATCTACCGGAGGTTCTTTCACAAAAACATCTAGTGCTGCATTTGCAACTTTACCCGATTTAACAGCTTCAATTAAATCTGCGTCGTTAATTATTGCACCTCTTGCACAATTGATAATTCTAACACCGTCTTTCATTTTTGCAATATTTTCTTTATTTATCATTCCTTTTGTATCATCCGTTAAAGGAGAATGTATCGATAAATAGTCCGCTTGTTTAAACACTTCATCCAACGTTGTTAATTCTATACCATTATTTTTTGCAACTTCAACATTTGCAAAAGGATCATATGCAACAACTTTCATACCAAAGGATAAAAGTCTTTTTGCGACTTCGTTTCCTATTCTGCCAAGCCCGATTAGGCCAAGAGTCTTTCCGAAAATTTCGTTACCCATAAATTTTTTCTTTTCCCATTTCTGAGATTGCATTGATGTAACCGCAGCAGGAATATTCCTTGCCATCGAAAGAATAAGTCCTATTGTATGCTCGGCAACCGATATTGTGTTTCCTCCGGGAACATTCGAAACAACAATACCTTTTTGTGTAGCTGCTTTTTTATCTACATTATCAACACCGGTTCCTGCCCTTCCAATAAATTTTAATTTCTGTGCCGCTTCTATAATTTCTGCCGTAACCTTAACCTCGGAACGAATTATAAGTCCGTCATAATCTTTTATAATCTCTTTGAATTCCTCAGGTGAAGGTTTTGCATGAACCTCGACTTTAAAATCGGGATGATTTAATAATTGATCCAAACCTTCCTGGCTGTCATAAGTCATTAAAATCTTGTACATTTTTTAAGCTCTCCTATATTTTTTTGCTAAATGCATATTTTATAACTTCATCCATATGTTTAACCGGAACCATTTTTATTTTCTTTTTAACATTTTCCGGGATATCAGTCAAATCTTTTTTATTAGCTTCAGGGAAAAGAATTAAATCTATTCCCTCTCTATAGGCAGCTAAAACTTTTTCTTTAAGTCCGCCTATTGCTAAAGCTCTTCCTCTTAATGTAATTTCTCCCGTCATGGCAAGTCTTTTACGTACAGGTTTATTCATACACACTGATGCCAAAGCTGTTGCCATTGCAAGACCGGCACTTGGTCCATCCTTAGGTACCGCTCCTTCCGGAACATGAACATGGAAATCTGTATCTTTAAACATATTTTCCTTAATCCCAAGTTTTTTAGCCGATGATTTTACATATGTAAACGCTGCTTGAACAGATTCCTTCATAACATTACCAAGCTGTCCGGTAAGACTTAACATTCCTTTACCTTTCATTTTATTTACTTCAATTGTTAATGTTTCTCCTCCAACCTCTGTCCATGCAAGACCTGTTACAACCCCTATTCCGTTTTCAGATACTTTTTCTCTCTCAAAATGCGGAATACCCAAATATTTTCCAACATTTTTATTCGTTACTTTTATGGACTTTATATCCTTTTCCATTGATAACTGCTTTACGATTTTCCTACAAAGATTCGCAACTTCCCTATTTAAATTTCTAACTCCGGCTTCTCTTGTATAACTTTCAATAATTTCTTTTATTGCCAAATCATCTATAACTATCTCACCTTCTTTTAAACCATGATCTTTCATTTGTTTCTTTATTAAAAAGTTCTTAGCAATTAAAAGTTTCTCTTCATCTGTGTACCCTGAAAACCTTATAATTTCAAGTCTGTCAAGCAATGTATTTGGGATATTATTTAGAGTATTTGCCGTAGTTATAAACATAACATCGGACAAGTCATAATCAACATCCAAATAATGATCATTAAATGCATAGTTTTGTTCCGGATCTAAAACCTCCAACAATGCTGCCGAAGGATCCCCTCTCCAATCACTTCCCATTTTATCTATTTCGTCAAGAATAAACACAGGATTACTTGAACCTGCTTTTTTCATTGATTGGATAATTTTACCCGGCATAGAACCTATATACGTTCTTCTGTGGCCTCTTATCTCAGCCTCATCCCTGACACCACCCATAGAGATTCTAACAAAATTTCTTCCTAAACTTCTTGCAACTGATTTAGCAATAGATGTTTTGCCTACACCCGGGGGACCTATAAAACAAAGTATAGGACCTTTTATTTTCTTTACTCTTGATAATACAGCTAAATACTCAATAACTCTTTCTTTAACTTTATCAAGACCATAGTGATCTTCATCCAAAATTTCTTTTGCTCTTACTAAATCTAAATTATCTTTTGTAAGATTTTTCCAAGGTAAATCCAACAGCCACTCTATATAAGTTCTAATTACCGATGCTTCCGGAGATTGAGCCATCATTTTTTCCATTCTGGATAACTCTTTTTCGGCAGTCTTTCTTGCTTCATCGGACATTGAACTTGCTTTTATTTTAGTTCTTAATTCATCTATTTCTTTAGAATTATCATCTTTTTGTTTTAACTCTTTTTGAATAGCTTTCATTTGCTCATTCAAATAATATTCTTTTTGATTTTTTTCTATTTGATTTCTGACTCTATTTTGAATTCTTTTTTCAATATTTAAAATTTCTATTTCAGAATTAAGTATCTGTATAATTTTATTCAATCTTTGCAAGGGATTTATTGCTTCCAATATAGATTGTTTTTCTATATTTTTTATTGATATGTGAGAAGCAATTGTATCTGCAAGTCTTGAAGGTTCCTGAATATTAGAAACAGAAATTGAAATTTCCATAGGCATTCTTGGATTTAATTTAACATACTGTTCAAAAAGAGCTATTGTTCTTCTCATAACAGCTTCAACTTCTGCAGTTTTTTCCACATTTTCATTAAAAATATTCAAGCCAACTTCAATATATCCTCTATCCGCTAACTTGAATTCCGTCCACTCAGCTCTTGCAACACATTCAACCAAAATTTTAAGTGTCCCATCCGGCATTTTCAACATCTGCAATACTTCACAAATTGTCCCTACTTGATATATATCATCAGGAGTCGGATCTTCTATTTGTAGATTTTTTTGGGTAACAACAAAAATATGTCTTGTAGAAGTCATAGCCTGTTCCAATGCTTTTATTGATTTTTCTCTTCCTACAGCTAAAGGTAATACCATGGAAGGAAATACCACTATATCTCTGACAGGCAACATAGGTAATATTTTTGGAATATCAACACTTTTAAAATCTTTTTCTATTTCGATCATATTTCTCCCTTTTTCTTAAGAAAATCCATTATTAAACCAACTATCTTTTTATTACCTTTAACATTTGGATGTCCATCAAATTCAACAATATCATTTTCATAATCCAAAATCTTATAAGCTTTTATAAAGTCTATTTTATTCTCGTCAAAATAATCTTCTATTTCTTTATTGCTATCCCACATTATAACAACAAAACCTGCGCCATAATATTCTTTTGAAATATTATACATTTTTCTGAAAGTATTGTTTATATATTTTACATAAAAAGAGTGTGATTTTTCTTCTATAAATTCACTAAAACATCTTTGATATATCAAACTAAGTATAAAAATTTTCTTAATAAATTTAAATGGTTGTTTAACTTCATATTCTTTTTTATTTTCATAAATTAACACATCACTTGGCATATTATATCTAAATGCTCTATTTATATGATCTTCTATAAATTCATAAAAAACATATCTCAATTTAGACTTGCCAAAAAATTCTTCCAAATAATCTCTATTTGCCAGTATTGAACAAGCTCTGTTTATTCCTCTCGCATCTTGACCGGCATTAACAACTTTCTTTTCAAAATTAAATTCTTTTGAAAACAAATATGGCAAAGTTTCATTATCGTTAACCAAAGCACCAAACATAAATGAACAGCCTAAAAACAAGTAAGCATCTTCGCCATTACTATTTGATTTAGTATACCTTAATCCATTCTCATCAAACGTATAAATGGCTTCAACAACAATATTATTGTCTCCAACAAAATCTTTTTTACTCTCATCATAATTTTCATCAACCGAAAGCCACTCTCTGTCCTCATTGTCCAAAAGAATTTCTGCAAATTTACAAGATTTCCCTTTTTGCGGGAAATAAGAATCTCTTTTATTGTATACTTCTATAGGATTAATAATAAGAGGATCCATATATAACGAAAGTATAAATTCAGTAACAAATAACGCACAAAATATGGAACTACATACTATACAGATTATTTTCACTATTTTTATTTTTATAACTATTGCAATAAAGATAAATAAAATTACAAACAATAAAAATATTAAAACAAAAGGATAATTGTTTATGTAAATCATATTTCTCCATAATATTATTTATTATTGAAAATATATTTAGGTTTTATACTTTTTGTTTCTGCATCTAATTCTATTATGCATTTATTAATTTTGTTTTCTTGAAACATTTCATACATGGTATCATTCAAGATATTTTCTATCATCGACCTAAGTCCTCTTGCACCGGAACCCTTTTTTATTGCAATTGAGGCAATTTCTTTTAAAGCGGACTCTTCAAAAATCAATTCTATATTTTCAATGGAAAATATTTTTTTATATTGTTTAATTAACGAATTTTTCGGCTCGGTTAGAATACGAACCAAATCTTCAACGGTTAAATGTTCCAATGTGGATACAACCGGAAGTCTTCCTACTAATTCCGGAATCAAACCATACTTTATTAAATCATGTGTTTGAACCAAAGAAAACATTTTATCTTTATTAGAAAGTTTTTCTTCATTGCTTAAGTCAGCTGATAAATTCATAAAACCGATATTTTTTTTATTTAAACGCTTTTCTATAATTTTTTCTATTCCGTCAAAAGCACCACCGCAAATAAATAAAATATTTGTTGTATCTACTTTTATACACTCTTGTTGCGGATGTTTTCTGCCACCTTGCGGCGGAACATTTGCAATAGTTCCTTCAACTATTTTCAGTAATGCTTGCTGAACACCTTCACCGGAAACATCTCTTGTTATGGAAGTATTTTCAGACTTTCTTGCTATTTTATCTATTTCATCTATATATATAATTCCTCTTTGTGCTTTTGCCACATCAAAAGAACAATTTTGCAACAATCTTACTAAAATATTTTCTACATCATCTCCTACATATCCTGCTTCGGTAAGAGTAGTTGCATCTGCTATTGCAAAAGGTACTTCCAACATTCTTGCAAGAGTTTGTGCAAGTAAAGTTTTACCTGTACCTGTTGGACCTAACAACAATATATTTGATTTTTGTAATTCAACATCATCATTTGAATCATTAATATTTTCTATTCTTTTATAATGATTGTATACCGCAACAGACAAAACTTTCTTTGCCTGTTCCTGCCCTACCACATACTTATCCAAAAAAGCTTTTATCTCTTTAGGTTTTGGAACCTTTTTTATCATCGGTTTGGATTCTTGTTGTTCCAATTTATTCAAAATTTCATTAGAACTCTTTATACATTCGGAGCAAATTATTGCCCCACCACCGCCTATAAATCTTTTACCTTTGGATTTCGGTTTACCGCAAAACAAACATTTTGGTTCTTGATTATTTGTGTTATTGTTATCTGTCATATTATTTTTTTCTTGAAATTATAACCTCATCTATAATGCCGTATTCTTTTGCTTCTTGTGCAGACATATAATAATTTCTTTCGGTATCTTTTAAAACCTGTTCTTTTGTTTTACCTGTATGAGATGCAATTATTGCAGACAACTTATCTTTTGTTAAAACCAATTCTTTAGATTCAATATCTATATCCGTAACTTGCCCGGATAAACCGCCACCATATACCAAAGGTTGATGTATCATTATTCTTGAATGTTCCAAAGCATATCTTTTGCCTTTATTTCCTGCTGCTAACAAAACAGCACCAAAGGACATTGCCATACCCATACATATTGTGGTTATAGGACTTTTTACATACTGCATTGTATCATAAACCGCCAGTCCTGCTGTTACCATACCGCCGGGACAGTTTATATAAAGATTAATATCTTTTGTGTTATCTTCGGCATCTAAATACAATAACTGAGCAATTAATGCATTTGCGGAATCGGTAGTAACAGCACCTTCATGACCACCGACAAAAATAACCCTATCCTTTAAAAGTCTTGAATAAATATCATAACCTACGGAAGTGTTGCCGCTTTTATCAATTACTGTTGGTATAAAGTTTGGCATTTATCCCCCCCCTTTAATTTAATGTATAATTTACAATGTAGAATTTATAATTAACGACAAAACGGCAACGGCAAAAACAACAGCAAAAAACAACTGATAACCTTATCACCTAATAAACTTACAACCTAAATTTGCTTCGCAAATTTTTACCGACATTATACATTAAAATTGCTTTTGGCAATTTTTATTTCGTTGGCATATCTTTTTCTGTTTCCGTTATTTTTGCACTATTAATTAAAAATTTAAATATTTTTTCTTCTTTTAACGCTGCTAAAATATTTTCTTTATTTTCTTTAAAATATTTTTCAACATCCTCTTTTCTTGAAGGGTTAGAATCTAACATTTTTTGCTTATCTTTCTACAATTCTTCTTCACTTACTTCTAATTTTTCTTGTGTATATATACCGTTAAGAATATAAGATAATCTAACATTTTTTTCTGCTTCTTCGGTATATTTCTTATTTGACGATTCAATTTGTTTTGCTATAAAATCTTCTCCCGCACCCTGTCTTTTCATATAATCTTTCATTCTGTTAATCAAATATTGTTTTTGATTTGCAACTATCGTTTCCGGAACATCAAATTTATTCTTATCTAACAAAGATTCTACTATTTGTTTCTCTTCCTCACTCTTTTGTCTTCTGATTTCTTCCTGTTCCAAAGATTCCTTTATTTTTTTTCTCAACTCATCAAGATTTTCCAGCCCCATATCTTTTGCAAAATCATCATTTAATGTCGGTAATTCTTTTTCTTTTATTTCATTGACGGTTGTCTTAAAAATAACTTTTTTTTCCGCTAAAGTTTTGTTAGGATAATCCTTAGGATATTCTATTTCTATATCTTTTTGTTCACCTTTTTTAACACCTACCAAACCATCTTTAAAACCTTTTAATGTTTGCTGTGACCCCAAATCCAACATATAATCTTTTGCTTTAATATTTTCCATAATCTTACCATCACAATATCCTTCATAACTAACGATTGCAAAACTGTCTTTTTTTACAACACCATCTTTAGATACAATAAGTTTCGCATTTCTATCAAGCAATACATTTATATTTTCATCAATATTTTTATCGGTTACTTTATATTTTTCTTTCTTTATTTTAATTTCTTTATAATCTTTTATATTTACTTCCGGCTGACATTCCGCTTTAAAAGTATATTTCAAAGATTTTCCAAAATCATAATCTATATTATTTATAACCGGCATATCTATAGGAGCAAAATTTTCTTTTTCCAATGCACTAAAAACAGTTTTTTTAATTATATTTTCAATAAGTTTTTCCTTAGCAACATCAGAATAATTTTTCTTAATTATATCCATAGGTACCTTTCCTACTCTAAAACCGGAAACTTTTGCCGTTTCCTGTATGGATTGATATACTTTTTCTAACTCAACATTTGCTTTATCCGAAGCAATCTCTACTTCCATAGTAATAGAACAAGGTTTCTTTTCTACAACTTTTGATTGAAAATCATACTGTTTAGCACACATTTTAAAAATCTCCGTTATGTTTTATTAAATAGCAAAACTGCGGATAGAGGGAGTTGAACCCACACACCTTACGGTATACGGTCCTAAGCCGTACGCGTCTGCCAATTCCGCCATATCCGCATTATTTAAAAGACTATTTTAGCCTGGTATTGTATCATTTTATATCTTTTGTAGTCAAATACTCACATATATGATCAAATATTATCCTTCCATTATTATAATAATTAGAATTTTATTGAAAAATATGGTATAATACAAAGATTAATTGTGAAAAGTATAAGTAAAAATGTTTTAGCTATAAATAATAAAATTTTAGAACTGTCAAAAAACAAAAATACTAATGTTACTCTCATAGCAGTTACTAAAACATTTCCGGCAGAATATGTAAGAGAAGCAATAAATACCGGAAAGGTCTTTGATATAGCCGAAAGTAAAATACAAGAGTCTTTGCCAAAATTTGAAGTTCTTTCTAACGATTTGAACGGGATAAATAAACATTTTATAGGACATTTACAATCTAATAAAGCAAAAAAAGCGGTTCTAAACTTTGATTTGATACAATCTTTAGATAGTATAGAATTAGCAAATGTTATTAATAAGTATGCTAAAGAAATAAACAAGATACAAAAATGTTTAATAGAACTAAAAATTTCCAATGAAAAAACAAAGTATGGTGTATCTAAAGAAAAAATAGTTGAAATTTATGAGCATTGTATCAAAAATTGTGAAAATATAAGAATCTGCGGAATAATGACAATAGCTCCTTATTTTGAAGACAAAGAGCAGGTAAGGCCTTATTTTAAAATGGCAAATAATATTTTTTTAGATATAAAAAATAAAGTAAATGATAAAAATTTTAAGATATTATCTATGGGAATGTCAGAAGATTTTGAAATTGCCATAGAAGAAGGTTCAAATATGGTAAGAATAGGAACATCCATATTTGGGGAGAGAAATTATGATAAATAAAAAATTTTATGATAAAAAGGTCGTTCTTATAGGTTCCGGAAACATGGCGGAAGCTATAATTTCCGGTTTTGTAAAATATGATATTATAAATAGAAATAATATTTTTTGTAATGATATATCTAGCGAAAGGCTACAGTTTATGTCTCAAAAATATGCAGTTAGCATAGAACAGGACAAGAGCGAAGCATTGAATAAAGCAGATATAGTTTTTTTAACAATAAAGCCTCAACATTTTAAGGGTGTTTTGGAAGAATATGGTAAACAAATTGGAAAGGCAAAAATGGTAGTTACAATTGCAGCCGGAATTACTACCGAATTTGTTGAAAAATATCTTTCAAAGAAATCCGTCGTTATAAGAGTTATGCCTAATACTCCGGCACTTGTAGGAAAAGGTGCTATGGCTGTTTGTGGCGGTAAAAATGCAACAAAGGAAAATATAACAGATATTGCGGATTTATTTTCCGTTATCGGCAGAGTTGTTGTAGTAAAGGAAAAATTAATAAATGCAATAACCGCAGTTTCAGGTTCAGGACCTGCTTATGTATTTTATTTTTCGGAAATTATGAGACAAGCAGCAGAAAATTTAGGTATTCCTTCCGATATGGCCAAAGAATTGGTTTATCAAACCATATTCGGTTCAGGAAAAATGCTTATAGAAAGCGGACTTGAAGATACGGTTTTAAGAAAAAATGTTACTTCTCCCGGAGGAACAACCGAAAAAGCGATGGAAGAATTTATAAACAGCGATTTTAAACAAATCGTTTTTTCAGCAATCGAAAAAGCAAAACAAAGGGCAGAAGAACTTTAGATATATAAGATTAAGTATAAGTAGAGAGGTAAAAAGATGATTATCAAAGTAAGAGTAATTCCTAATTCTAAAAGAAACGATGTTGTTAGCAGAATTGGG
>JAEEGL017183012.1_pt1 | contig 20249 bp, 17 predicted proteins | sample 9134231 | NCBI WGS metagenome assembly JAEEGL01 (sample SAMN16246548, study PRJNA631951) | gut metagenome | biome: gut microbiome; feature: rumen; material: fiber-attached | host: Bos | place: Iran: Karaj | collected 2018-10 | reverse complement strand
CTTCGATCAGCAGACGGCCCATATGGGACACGTCGAACAGACTGCAGACGGAACGGGTATACAGGTGCTCCGCTACGATGCCTTCGGGATACTGGATCGGCATTTCCCAGCCGCCGAAGTCGACCATGGTTGCGCCCGCTTTTACGTGGATGTCATAGAATTGGGTGCGTTTGAGTTCGCTCATGAGAGTCCTCCTTATGAAATTTGGATTGGAACCATACTAAGGATACGATACTGCGGAAACGGGCTTCTTGTCAAGAGGAAAACACAGATCGGAGGCGAAATCTTCCCATTATATTTTTGCGATTTAACAGCTTGTTTACAGGTTCGGCGGAGCGGCGCGGTTGTATTTTTCGACCGCTTGTGCTATGATACGATCGATAAGGTAGGATGTGGGATTCTATATTTTCGGATCCCATGTAACACTTTTGCCTTTTCGTGTGTCTATATAACGGAGCCCTCCGGCAATACTCTGTGCGGGGCGGCGTCGGGACACGGCGGAGAAACGGAGCGAAATGTACCGGAGATTCGGAAAACGCATACTGGATATCGTGCTGTCGGGACTGGCGATCGTGCTTTTGTCCCCGCTGTTTGCCGTGTTTGCGATCTGGATCAAGCTCGACTCGAAGGGACCGGTGTTCTTCCGGCAGAAGCGCATCGGCATCCACCGCACGACGTTCGAGATCCTGAAATTCCGCACCATGCGCATCGACGCGCCGCGCGACGTGCCGACGCACCTGATGACCGAACCGGACCGCTGGATCACGCGGGCGGGCCGGGTGCTGCGCAAGACGAGTCTCGACGAGCTGCCGCAGCTTCTGCAGATCTTTGTCGGCAAGATGTCGCTCGTCGGTCCGCGTCCCGCGCTGTGGAACGAAACGAAGCTCGTAAAGGAGCGCGAGGCGGTCGGCGCGAACGACGTGCTGCCCGGGTTGACGGGGCTTGCGCAGGTCAACGGACGCGACATCATCTCGCGCGCGCAAAAGGTTCGCTACGACGGGATCTATGCGCAGAATCTGTCCTTTTCTATGGACGTCAAGTGTCTTTTCATGACCGTTAAGGTCGTGCTGTCCGGCCGCGGCAACCGCGACGTGGAGCCGCGCGGAGGGAAGCGCGCATGAAGCGGGTCTGTATCTGCGGCGCGCACAGCTTCATCGGAACGGCGCTCGAAGCGCGGCTGTCGGCGGCGCCGGAGCGGTTCTCGGTGCGGACGCTGTCGCTGCACGAACCGCTTGAAACGCTCGATTTTCGCGGTGCGGACGCCGTGGTGCTGGTCGCCGCGATCGTGCACCGGAAGGAAACGAAGGCGCTGATCCCGCTGTATGAGGCGATCAACCGCGATCTCGCCGTCGAAACGGCGAAGAAAGCGAAGGCGGAGGGCGTCGGACAGTTCATACTGCTCAGCACCATGAGCGTGTACGGCATGACGACCGGCACGATTACGAAGGATACGGTCCCGCATCCGAGCACGGCGTACGGACGGACGAAGCTCGAAGCCGAGCGTGCGGTCGCGGCGCTTGCGGACGGGACCTTTGCGGTGACGATCCTGCGTCCGCCGATGGTGGTCGGCGCGGGCGCGAAGGGAAATTACCGGCGGCTCGAACGGCTGGCGAAACGGCTGCCGTTCAGTCCGGATTTTGAAAACCGCAGAAGCGTCGTGCGCATCGAAACGCTGTGCGGGACGCTTGCACGGTCCATCGAAGCGCCGCGGTCCGGCGTGTTCTTTCCTAAGGAGCCGGAACCGGTCTCCACGCGCGAGCTGATCGAGGAGGCGGCGAAGCGGCAGGGACGCGCGCTGAAGCGCTCGAAGCTGTTGAATCCCGCGATCCGTCTGTTTCGAACGCTGACGTCGACCGGCAAAAAGGCGTTCGGCGATCTGGTCTGTCGGGATCTTTCGGCGCTGCCGCTGTCGGCGGTGCGGGAGGCGCAGCCATGACGCCGCGGGTCAGCGTGATCGTACCCGCCTACCGTGCGGAGCATACGGTCGAAGCCGCGGTGCGTTCGGCGCTGAACGGAACGGTGCGCGACGTCGAGGTGATCGCCGTCGACGACGGTTCGGACGACGGGACGGCGCGGATTCTGCAATCGCTCGCGCAGGAGGATGCGCGGGTGCGCGTGATCGTGCTTTCGCAAAACGGCGGCGTCGCAAACGCGCGCAACGCCGGCGCAAAGGCGGCGCGGGCGGATTGGCTCGCGTTCCTGGACAGCGACGATCTTTGGGAGCCGGACAAGCTCGAAAAGCAGCTTGCGCTTGCGGAGACGACCGGCGCAACGCTGCTGTATGCCGGCGCGCGCTGCATCGACGAAGGGGGGCGGCCCACGGGGCGCGTCTTCAAGGTCCCGCCGGCGGTGACGTATGAACGGGCGCTGTTCGGAAACGACCTCATCTGCAGCACGGTGCTGATCGAACGGGCGCTGTTTCTGCGGCATCCGATGGAGCGCAGCGATCTGCACGAGGACTATCTCTGCTGGCTCGCGGCGCTGAAGGAGGGCGTCACGGCAAGGGGCGTCGCGGAGCCGCTGATCCGGTATCGCGTCCGAAAGGATTCGAAATCGGGCGACAAACGGAAGTCCGCCGCGATGGCGTGGAACACCTACCGGCATCTCGGCTTCGGATTCTTCCGGCGTCTGCGCTGCTTTTTCGGCTACTGTGTGCACGGGGTCAAACGGTACTGGCTATGAAGGAATCGTTTTTCCAAAAGCTCAAACGCATCCGGCCTGCCGACGTCGGGCATCTGTTTCTGTTTCTGTTCGCGCTGCTCCCGGCGGCGGTCCTGAGACGGCGGCGGCCGCATCTGTGGCTGCTGTGCGAATACGCCTTTGAAGCGCAGGACAACGGCTTTGCGCTGTTCCGGTATCTTCGTTCGGCACAGCCGGCGTGCGACGCGGTCTATGCGATCAAGCGGAGCGCGAAGGCGTATCCGACCGTTGCGGCGACCGGTCCGACGGTCGAATACGGGAGCTTTCGGCACTGGATATACTACCTCGCCGCCGAGGTCAACATTTCGAGTCAGAAGGGCGGCAAGCCGAACGCGGCGGTGTGCTATCTTCTGGAGGTCACGCTCGGCTGGCTCAAAAACCGGCGCGTGTTTCTGCAGCACGGGGTCATCAAGGACGATCTGCCGTTCCTGCACGAAGCGCAGGCGAAGCTCAGCCTGTTCACCTGCTCGGCGCAGCCGGAGTACGAATTCGTCCGCGACACGTTCGGCTATCCGGACGGCGTCGTGCGGCTTTTGGGGCTCTGCCGCTTCGACGGCTATCTCGACGCGAAGCCCGATCCGGATCTGGTGCTGATCCTGCCGACGTGGCGGATGTGGCTCGAACGCGACTGCCGCGACGCGGAGACGTTCCGCGCGAGCGAATACTACCGCGGCTGGGACGCGTTTTTGAACGATCCGGCGCTCGACGCGGCGCTGAAGGAGACCGGCAGGCGCGCGGTGTTCTGCGTGCACCGGCATATGGCGCGGTTCGAGACGTGCTTTTCGTCTTCGAGCGAACGCATCGCGGTGAAGAAGTGGGACGAGGTCGACGTGCCGGCGCTGCTCATGACGGCGGCGGTGCTCGTCACGGATTTTTCGAGCGTCTATATGGACTTTGCATACATGCAAAAGCCCGTCGTCTATTATCAGTTCGATCGGGAAACCTATCGGAAAGGACACTTGCCGGTCGGGTATTTCGATTACGAACGCGACGGATTCGGTCCGGTCACGGAAACGGTCGGGGGCGCGTGCGGCGCGCTGCGCGGGATCCTCGAAAACGGCTGCCGCGCGGCGGATACGTACCGGCGGCGGGCGGAACGGTTCTTCCCTCTGCGCGACGGGCGCTGTTCGGAACGGACCTATGAAGCGATCAAGGAGATTTGCGGCAAACGATGAAGAAACTCTTCGGAAAAATCAAGGATTCGATCATGCGGTTCGCGCACTACTGGGACCTCTTGGTTCTGCTCGTGCAGCGCGACGTCAAGCTCAAATACCGCAGGAGCTTTTTGGGCTACATCTGGAGCGTTCTGAATCCGCTTCTGTCGATGCTCGTCATGGTGATCGTGTTCAGCACCATGTTCAAGCGCAGCATCGAGAACTTTCCGGTCTACCTGATCTGCGGCAACATCCTGTTCTCTTTCATGCGCGACGCTACGACGCAGGCGATGAATTCGGTCATCGACAATGCGGCGCTGCTCAAGAAGGCATACGTGCCGAAATACATCTTTACCCTCTCGAAGATCACGAGCGCGGCGGTCAACTTCGTGTTTTCGCTCGGCGCGCTGCTGATCGTGATGCTTGCGACGCATGTGCAGTTCCGGTGGATGAATCTTCTGATCTTCATCCCGATCATCGAGCTCTACGTGTTCTGCATCGGGCTCGGCATGTTCCTTGCCGCGATCACGGTGTTCTTCCGCGACGTCAAAAACATCTGGGGCGTCATTACGCTCGCGTGGATGTATCTGACGCCGATCTTCTATTCGCTCGAAAGCTTTTACACGCCGGGCATCGAGAACCGCAATCTTGCGATGGCGACGCTCGGCTTGTTCATCCGCCGGTTCAACCCGATGTACATCTACATCCAGCAGTTCCGGTACTTCATTCTGCAGTACAGCCCCGCGTGGGAGGTCCCGTTCACCGTGCTGATCTGGCGCGGCGCGCTCGTCGCGCTCGGCTTCCTGCTCGTCGGCGCGTTTACGTTCCGCAGGACCGAGAACAAATTCATTCTGTATATCTGAGGGAAGCATGGAACAGCAACCGATCAAATACACGACCCCGATCTGCATCCGCGTGAAGAACGCGACCGTCCGCTTCAACATGGCGGCGGAACGGGTCGACAACCTCAAGGAGTATTTCGTGAAGCTCATGAAGCACGAGCTTCACTTTAAGGAGTTCTATGCGCTGAAGGACGTCAACATCACGATCCACCAGGGCGAATCGTGGGCGCTGATCGGCGAGAACGGCGCGGGCAAGAGCACGCTTCTGAAGCTCATCTGCGGGATCCTGCGTCCGTACAGGGGCAGCGTTCAGGTCACGGGAAACATCGCCCCGATGATCGAGCTCGGCGCGGGCTTCGATCCGAACCTGACGGCGAAGGAGAACATCTATATCAACGCCGCCGTGCTCGGCTTCAAGCGCAGGTTCATCCGGGAGCAGTACGAAAAGATCGTCGATTTCGCGGAGCTCTGGGACTTTATGGACCTGCCGATCAAGAACTATTCAAGCGGGATGCGCGCCCGTCTGGGCTTTGCGGTCGCGACGGTCACAAAGCCGGACATCCTGATCATCGACGAGGTGCTCTCGGTCGGCGACGCGGCGTTTCAGGCGAAGTGCCGCGCGCGCATCAAGGAGCTGATGGCGCAGGGAACGACGCTGATCTTCGTATCGCACGCGAAGCCGCCGATCATGGATCTCTGCGAGCACGCGATCTGGCTCGATCACGGCGAGATCAAAAAGATCGGCGCGACGCACCACGTCTACTGGGCGTACGAACAGTATCTGAATCAAAAGCGCAAGGAGCGCCTTGCCCGCGAAAAGCAGGAACGGGAAGCGCAGCAGGCGCGGGAACAGGAGCCGCAGCAGGAGTCATGAGCGTACCGATCCTCAGCATCATCGTGCCGGTGTACAACGCCGCGCCGTATCTAAGCGAGACCGCCGCTTCGATCGCCGCGCAGACGCGCGGAGACCTTGAAGCGATCTTCGTGGACGACGGCTCGACCGACGACAGCCCGAAGATCCTGGACGCGCTTGCGGCGAACGACGCGCGCTTCCGCGTCGTTCACAAGGCGAACGGCGGCGTATCGACCGCGCGCAACGCGGGCATCGCGGCGGCGCGGGGCAGGTATCTCGCGTTCGTCGATTCGGACGACTCGATCGATCCGGCGTTTGCCGAACGCATGGTCGGCGCTGCCGAGCAATCCGATGCGGACCTTGCGCTCTGCGGGTTTGTCCGTTTCAGGAAGGGCTGGGAGCAGAAATGCGCGCCGACGACGGACGCGGTGCGGGTCCTGAACGACACGCGCGAGCTGGTCGCGCTGTATACGGAGGCGAAAACGAACCTTTTGGGCGTCTCGGTCTGGTGCAAGCTGTACCGCAGGGACATCGTGAAGGAACACTGCATTCGCTTCGATCCGTCGATCTCCTACGAGGAGGACTGCTGCTTCAACGTCGCCTACTTCCGCTACGTGAAGAAGGCGGTGTTTTTGGGGGACTGCCTGTACCGCTACCGGCTGCAGGAGGAATCGCTCTCGAAGGGGTACCGCAAGGACACCTTCCGCTTTCTCGTCAACGGACTGCACCGGCGCAAGATGCTTCTGGAACGGTTCGGCATGGGCGACAAGCTCAAAAAGGCCGACGCGATCTTTCTGCTCGTCATCAAGAACACGAGCGTCAAGATCATCCGGTCGAACCTGAGCCGCGCCGAAAAGCTCGAAGAATTCGGCGTGCTGATGGGATTTGACGATGTACGGCGGATCGCGGAAGCGTTCAAAAAGACGAAGGGCGGGCTGAACCGCCGCATCCTTCGGGCGATCCGCACAAAGAAGCCCCGGAACCTGTATCTCGTGATGCGGGCTTGGACGGTCGCGGACCGGCTCGAAGCGCTGAGAAACCGGATCCGGCGAAAGATCAAACGATAGAGGAACGCACGTGAAGATCGGAATTCTAACCTTTCATTTTGCCTTCAACTGCGGCGCGGTGCTGCAGTGCTTTGCGCTGCAGAAAACGCTCAGTTCGTTCGGCAACGACGTGCACGTGATCAACTACTGTCCGTGGTACCATGTGAACCGCTACACATCGCGCAAGAATCCGTTCTACTTTGCGAAGAAGAAATGGAAGGAACCGGCAAAGAATGTGTTCGAGCGCGGCAAAAAGAGCCTTGAAGGCTTCCGGGACACGGTGAAGTCGTGGAAGAACACGGCGGTCCTGAAGGAGCGCGAACAGAAATTCCTTGCCTTCCGCAAGGCGTATCTCAACGAAACGCGCATGTACCGCACGAGCGAAGCGCTGCGCGCGCATCCGCCGAAGTACGATCTGTACATCGCGGGCAGCGATCAGCTCTGGAACCGCAAGCTCACCGACAACCGGTACGACCGCGCGTATTTTCTGCGGTTCGGCAGCAACCGGATCAAGCGCGTGACCTACGCGGTCGGCACGCATTTCGAGAACATTCTCGACGAGCAGAAGCAGATGGACCCGCTGATCTGGGCGATGGACATCGTATCGCTGCGCGAGGAGAAGTGGCTTACGACGGTCATGCGCTCGACGCTGCCGGACAAGCCGTTCCATGTGGACGTCGACCCGACGCTGCTGCTGGACGCCGAAGACTACGAAACGCTGCTGCCGAAGGAGCCGCTTGAGACCGAGCCGTACATCCTGGTCTACACGATGCCGGGCGTTGCGCAGGAATCCGCAAACCGCGCGGCGATGCAGCTGTCTCAGGCGACGGGGCTGAAGGTCATCGACGTCAACGGAAACCCGAACAACGGCAACCGGCAGATCAGGGATCAGCGCATCGTGGGGCCGTGCGAATTCCTCTGGTATATCAAACATGCGGACTATGTGGTGACGAACTCGTTCCACGGGACGGTGTTCTCGGTGCTGTACGAGAAGCGCTTCATGACGATCCTGCATGCGGAGACCGGCAACCGCGTCTCCGAGCTGCTGGAACGGCTCGGGCTCGGCGAACGGTACACGACGTTTTCGACCGACGTGCTCCAGAAGATCGACGATCCGATCGACTGGGCGGCCGCCAAGGAACGGCTCAGACCCGAACGCGAGGAATCGCTCAACTATCTCCGGTACTGCTCCGGCGTCGAGGGCAAGCCGCCGAAGCTCACAAGACCCAGCGAGGTGCCGGTGCTGCCGATCGAGGCGTATACGCCGGAAGCGCTTGAAAAAGCCGCGCAGGAACCGACAAAGAATGCTTATCCGAAACCCACATCCGGACAGAAAGGAAGCTTTATGTATACCGATGACAGAAACGCGCAGGTCGTTTTGGCACTCCTGAAAAAATACAACGTGCGAAAGATCGTGGTCTCGCCCGGCACGACGAACGTGCCGATCGCGCGCGCGGTGCAGCACGACCCGTTCTTCGAGGTCTATTCGATGGTCGACGAACGCGGCGCGGCATATTTCGCGGGCGGACTTTCGTTTGCGACCGGCGAGCCGGTGGCGCTATCCTGCACCGGCGCGACGGCGTCGCGCGATTATATTCCGGGACTCACCGAGGCATACTATCGGGGACTTAAGGTGATCGCGATCACCTCGCAGCACCATTCGCCGATGTACACGGACCTGATGCCGCAGATGACCGACCGCACGGTCTCGCAGAACGACGTCAAGCGCTGCGCCGCGATCCTGCCGCTGATCAAGAACGACGAGGATTTCTATGCCTGCGTACAGCTCGTGAACAAGGCGCTTTACACCGCGACGACCGCGGGCGGCGGTCCGGTGCACATCAATCTGCCGGTCAACGATCTCTATTCGTTCAAGACGCCGAAGCTGCCCGATGTGCAGAAGATCGACGTGATCGACGCGGAGACCTTCGACAAAGCCGCGCTCGCCGACGCGCTGAAGGACAAAAAGATCGCGCTGTTCATCGGCGCGCACCGCCCGTTCGACAGGGAAACGCTCGACGCGATCGGCGCGTTCGCCGAACGGCACGACGCGGCGGTGTTCTGCGACCATACCGCGAACTACACGGGCAAAAACCGCGTGCTGAGCGCGGTCGCGGGGGACCTCAAAGAGCTTAAAAACCTGCCGAACCTCATCATCGACATGGGCTCGGTGTCCGGCGACTACAGCGCAAGCCCGATCTTCAAAGGCAAGCGCGTGTGGCGCATTTCGGAGGACCGCGAATACCATAACCGCCACGGCGCGGAGCTTGTCGAAAAGCTGTTCTTCTGCTCGGAGCGCTTCTTCTTCCGGACCATGCAGGACACGGACGGCGGCGCGCCGTACTATTCGACGATCAGGGAATCCGTCTCAAAGACGGAGGTCCCGCATCTGCCGCTGTCCAATATCTACGTCGCTTCGCGTCTCAGCGAGCAGCTGCCGAAAAACTGCTTCCTGCACCTCGGCATCCTGAACTCGCTGCGCAGCATGAACTTCTTTGCGCTCGATCCGAGCATCACGGTCAGCTCGAACGTCGGCGGCTTCGGCATCGACGGCGCGGTCTCCACGGCGCTCGGTCAGTCCAAGGCGGACCGCAACCGGCTGTCGTTCTGTCTCCTGGGCGACCTTGCGTTCTTCTATGATATGAACGCTTTGGGCAACCGTCACGTCGGGAACAACCTCCGGATCCTGCTCATCAACAACGGCCGCGGCGTGGAGTTCCGGCTCAACACGGGCCTCGAAAACCAGTGGGGCGCGGAGAGCGACGATCTCATTTCCGCGCACGGACACTTCGGCAGCGCAAAGGCGTGGGCGGAGTCGATGGGCTTTGCCTATCTTACGGCGGACACAAAGGAAACGTTCGACGCGAACATCGGCGCGTTCTGCGACGCGAACCCCGACGCCTTCGGAAAGCCCGCGGTGTTTGAGGTGTTCACCGAGGTCACGGACGAGCAGACGGCGCTGAAGCATCTCCGGAACTTCAATCGGGATCTTCAGAAATGAGCGCGCAGGCGAAAAAACGGATCCTGCTGTTCGGCGGCACGGGCGCGATCGGCAAGTACACGGTGCCGGAGCTGTTGAGGCTCGGGTACGATGTGTTTGTCACGAGCCGGCGCGCGCGTGTTTCGAACGATCCGAACCTGCACTTTCTGCAGGGCAACCCGAAGCGCGAGCTGTTCTTCAACGCGCTGATGGACGCGCATTTCGACGCGATCATCGATTTCATGATCTATCAGACCGATGAATTCGCGCTGCGCGTCGAGCCGCTGCTTGCGGGCACGGAGCAATACATCTTTCTGTCGTCGTACCGCGTCTACGCGAACTCCGGCATGACGCCGCTGACCGAGGAGAGCCCGCGGCTTCTGGAGACCGAAAAGGATCCCGAATACCTCATCAGCGAGGAATACGCGCTCGTCAAGGCGCGGCAGGAGAACCTGCTCCGGAAGGCTTCGCGCAAAAACTATACGATCGTGCGGCCGACGATCTCCTATTCCGGCGACCGGTTCCAGCTCGGCACGATGGAGATCGGCGATTTCATCGGCAACGCGCTGAGCGGCAAGGATGTGCTGCTTGCGGAGGAGATGTGCCGCCGGCAGGCGACGATGACGTGGGCGGGCGACGTGGCGAAGATGATCGCGCGGCTCGTCCTGAACGAAAAGGCATACGGCGAGACGTACACGGCGTCGACCGCCGAGCATCATACCTGGGGCGAGATCGCAAAGATCTACCGCGACATCCTCGGGATGCAGTTCCGCGAGGTCGACGAAAAGACCTATGTGAACACGATCGGACGCCGCTGGCAGCTCAAGTACGACCGCCTGTACGACCGCATCGTGGACAATTCGAAGATTTTAGAAGCCACGGGACTCAAGCAGACGGACCTGATGCCGCTGTATGACGGACTGCGCATCGAGCTCTGTCAGTATCTTGCCCGCCGCGGCAGGGAGGTGCGCTCGATGAAGACGCGCGCCGAGGAGACCGAGTGGCAGCGGCATGTGCGCAATTTCAAGGACTACCGCAAGCGGCACGTGCTGTGGAAGGCGATCCGAAACCGCTTCTATCGGTTCAGGCTGTACCGCAAGGTCGGGTTCGTCCTGAAGAAGCAGCGGTTGAAGCGCGAAGCGAAAAAACAGGCGGGAACAAGCGGAGGAAATGTATAGAAACTGTAAAATCTCCGCGGTAAACTTGCATTGCGCAGCGCGGTCCGCTATGATTACAGTTGACGGAATACGTCAAAAGGAGTAGAAAAATGGATCGGAAAATCATACTTTGTCTGATTCTTTGCATAGGAATGCTGCTGACGGGCTGCATTTCGGATACGGATGTATCCGGCGGTCCGGTCGTTCAGAACACGGAGCCGGACACGGAGCATGTGACGCTCGAGAACGGCGAAAAGACGGGCGAGCCGATGAAGCTGCCCGACGCGACCGCAACGGCGAGCGCAGGCACGCCGGCGCCGGACGCCGCGCCGATCACCACGCGCGAACCGAAGGAGGGCGACGTTTCCACCGATCGCTTCCCCGATTACGACACCGGCGCCGACGCCGATTACAGCTATCAGAGCGACGAGCTGCGCGTGGCGATCCGGAAGATCGTCGACGAGGACGAGGGACAGATCTATTACATCGCGGATATCTGGGTCCGCAATCTTTCGAGCTTCCGCATGGGCTTTGCGCACGGCAAGTTCGATTCCGGTCACGAGGATCCGGAGGACTTCGCAAACCGCGACAACGTGATCTTCGGCGTTTCCGGCAGCTTCAACCGCGGGCTGGTCATTCACAACGGCGTCAAGACGAAGGGCGTCGAGGACAACCTGATCGACTTCTCCTCCGGCATTCTCGTCATCTACAACGACGGCACGGTCAAGGTAATCAACCGCAAGGCAAAGGAAAAATTCAATTACAACCGCGAGCAGAATGCGCACGGCGGCATCCGCCACGCGCTGCAGTTCGGACCGGTCCTCGTACAGGACGGCAAGATCCTGTCGGGACTCAAGAAGAACGAACGCCATCCGCGCATCATCTTCGGCTACTATGAGCCCGGACACTATGTTGCGGTCGCGGTCGACGGCAGAAAGAAGAACGCGATCGGCATGACCGAGGCGGAGATGGCGGAGCTGATGCAGGGACTCGGCTGCGAGTGCGCGATGAATCTGGACGGCGGGACCAGCGCGGTCATGCTGTTCATGGGCAAGACGATCAACACGCCGTCCGGCGTCGACAAGGACGGCGACGGCATTGCCGGACGCAACATCGTCGACATGCTCGAATTTGCGGAGTACGACGAAAACGGCGTCGCGCCGGACCTTTCGACGGTGCACGCGGACAAATTCCTCGGAGACTGATATGGAAACAAAGCCGAAGAAAAAAACGGGCTGGATCGTCGGCGTCGCCGTCATGGCGACGCTCACGGCGCTTGCGCTGGCCGCGGACATCCTGATCTTCGGAATGCTGTGGTTCTGATATGTTCAAACGATTCCATGAGCCGTTTCGAAAATGGAAGATCGCCTTTGCCTGTCTGTGTCTCGCCTTTGTCATCCTTGCCGGTGCGGGCGCGATCGGGTTCCGTTCGCTCTTTCGCATCTATGACGGCAAGATCCCGATCGTCGCGGGCAATCACAAGCCGATCGACATCAACGCGCTGCCGACGCCGAACGCCGAGCTGTTCGACCAGGCGCTTTCGAAGGACACGGACTACTACGAGACCGGCGAGATCTCGGAGGTCCCGATCTACGAGCAGAGCAAGATCGACAAGTTCATCATCAGCATGGTGATCGTCGTGCAGAACGGCTCGATCCGGTCGGAGGAGAAGCAGACCGACATGATCTTCATCGCCTCCTATAACCAGCTTCTGCAGCAGTTTACCATCGTCTCCGTTGCGCGCGACACCATCGTGCCGTTCGGCGACGAGGGATGGAAGCGCATCAGCACCGCGTATGCGCGCGGCGGCGTGGGGCTGCTCATCAATACGCTCAACGATCTGTTCGGGCTCGACATTCAGAACTATGTGCTGACCGGCACCGACGAGCTTGCGATCCTTGCGGACGGCATCAACGGCATCCCGGCGACGCTGACGAAGCAGGAAGCCAGATACATCAACGAAAAGACCGGCAGCTCGCTTTCGCAGGGCAAACAGCAGCTGACCGGCGCGCAGGCGGTCGCGCTGCTTCTGGATCGCACCTCGGACAACAAAGGCGATCTCGGACGCGCCGAACGGCAGCTGACCGTCGTACACGATGCGTTCGACTATCTGCAGGCGAAGTTCGACAGCTCGTTCCTCTATCCGTTCTTCCACACGATCTTCCGGAACGTGCGTTCCAACCTCGATTTCGAATCCCTGCGCGGCGTCGGCTACGAGATGGCGGTCGCGGACGACCTCACCTTCAAGACGATTCGCTTCCCGTTCGACGCGAGCTTCACGGAGCTCAATATGGACGGGTCCTATGCGATCCTGCCCGAATTCGAGAAGTGCCGCATCCTGCTCCAGCAGGCGCTCTACGGCAAGGAAGTCAACTGATCCCTGTTTTTCCGGGACCGTCGCAGGACGGTCTTTTTTGTTTTGAAAAACGCTGCGAAAAACGCGATCGCCGCCCGGACCGTGCGGCTGGACCTCCGGTGTGCGCAGCAAAAATGCGATCTTTTTGCATTTTTCCGGTTGACAACGGAACGGTAAGGTTTATAATAACAGTTAAGAGATTAACAGTTAGCCTTTTAACTGTATAAGGACGGGAGGAACCATGCAGATCGAAGAACTGTCGAAGAAGATGGCGCTGGTGCATGCCCTGAAGCGCACGGCACTGAACCGGGAACGGGAACAGCTGGGACAGAAGCTGATTCCCGTGCCGCTGATGGCATACGTACTGGAGCACCCCGGCTGCACGCAGACGGAGGTTGCCGAATGGCTCTGTATTACGACGGCTTCGGTGGCGATCAGCTGCAAGCGCCTGGAACGGGAGGGCCTGCTGGAACGGCGGGTGGATCCGCAAAACCGGCGGAAGAATCAGCTGTTTGTCACCGAGGAGGGAGCGGTCCTGACGCGGGAGAAGCGGGCGATGCTGGAGCGAGTCAATGCGCGCACCTTTGCGGACGTCTGCGAAGCCGATCTTGCGGTCTTTTCCCGCGTGCTGGATCGGATGCTCGACAATCTGGGCGGCAGGAATCTGGAGCCCAATCAGGTGTTCGGCTCCCTGATGGAAGCGGATAAGAGAAAGGGAAAGAAATGAAATATACGATCAAACGTTTGCTGGGCTATGTAGGCAAGTACAAGTACCCGGCTGTCGTCACAACGATCTGCATGATCGGCGAAGTGGTATTCGAGGTGCTGATCCCCAAATACATGGCGCTGCTCATCGACAACGGCATCAGCCTCGGGGACACGTCGTACGTGTTCCGCATGGGCGGCGTGATGATCTTGCTGACCGTCGGCGCGATGATTCTCGGGATGCTGGGCGTCGTGTTCGGCGCGCGGTCCTCGACGGGCTTTGCCATGAACCTGCAGAATGCGGTGTTCGGCGCGGTGGAGGAGTTCTCATTCAAGAACACGGACCGTTTCACCACGCCGTCGCTGATCACGCGCATGACCAACGACATCACCAACATTCAGCAGTCCTTCCAGATGACCATTCGCATGGCGATGCGCTCTCCGGCGCAGCTCATCCTGGCAACCTTCATGGCGATCCGCATCTCCGGACGGCTGTCGCTGGTGCTTTTGTGCGCGATCCCCGTGCTGGCGCTCTGCCTGGTGCTGATCGCCACGCGCGCGCATCCCCGGTTCATGGCGATGCTCCGCCGGTACGACGATATGAACGCCTCCGCGCAGGAGAACCTGATCGCGATCCGCGTGGTAAAGGCGTTTGTCCGCGGCGACTATGAGACGAAGAAGTTCAAGAAGAGCGCCGACGACGTCAGAGAAGCGCAGTTTTCCGCAGAAAAGATCCTGATCCTGAACGGTCCGCTGATGACGCTGACCATGTATGCGTGCATCCTGGCGGTCGTCGGCATCGGCGGCAACCATATCGCAACCGGACAGATGACCTCCGGCGAGCTGATCAGCTTCATCTCCTACATCGGCTCCATCCTGATCTCGCTCATGATGCTCAGCATGTACTTCATTACGCTGATCATGTCCTCCGCGTCCGCAAAGCGTCTGGTGGAGGTTCTGGACGAGGTTCCCGACGTCGACGAGAACAAGACCTCCGTCATCGAAGTGAAGGACGGGTCCGTCGATTTCGATCATGTGAACTTCTCCTATACGGGCAGCGACGAGAATCCGACGCTATCGGACATCGACCTGCACATTCGAAGCGGCGAGGTCATCGGCGTGATCGGCGGCTCCGGCAGCGGCAAGACCTCTCTGGTGCAGCTGATCCCGCGGCTCTATGACGCCACCGCCGGGGAGGTGAAGGTCGGCGGCGTGAACGTGAAGGAATACTCCACCGACCATCTGCGCGGCGTGATCGGCATGGTGCTCCAGAAGAACGTGCTGTTTTCCGGCACGATCCGGGAGAACCTCAAGTGGGGCGATCCGAACGCCACGGACGAGGAGATCGAAGCCGCCTGCAAAGCGGCGTGCGCCCATGACTTCATCATGAACTTCCCGAAGGGCTACGATACCGATCTGGGGCAGGGCGGCGTCAACGTGTCCGGCGGTCAGAAACAGCGGCTGTGCATTGCCCGGGCGCTGCTGAAAAAGCCGAAGATCCTGATCATGGACGACTCGACGAGCGCCGTGGATACCGCCACGGATCAGGCGATCCGGGAAACGTTCCGGACCGTCTGCCCCGATACCACCAAGATCATCATCGCGCAGCGGCTGAACTCCGTTATGGACGCGGACCGGATCGTGGTGCTGGACGAGGGACGCATCAACGACGTGGGCACGCACGAGGAGCTTCTCGCCCGCAACGCCATCTATCAGGAGGTCTATGAATCGCAGACCCGGAAGGAGGTGGCGTAAATGGCAAGGGGATTTGCCAAGCCGCAGAACGTGGGCAAGACGTTCGCCCGCCTGTTCGGCTATCTGAAACCGCATCTGGGCAAGCTCATTCTGACCGCGCTGTTCCTGCTGATCAGCAGCCTCAGCGGGGTGGTCGGCACCTACCTTTTGAAGCCCATCTTCAATATCGCCGCCGACATGTTCAAAACCGGCAGCCGGGATTTCGGTCCCATCGTGCGAAACCTGTTGCTGCTCGCCGGGGTGTACGTGATCGGCGTTGCGGCCAACTACGGCGTCAACCGCCTGCTTCTGCGGGTGAACACCGGCGTGCTCTACCGGATCCGCTGCGAGATGTACGAACACCTCGAGAAGCTTCCGCTTCGATACTTTGACAGCCGCACCCACGGCGAGATCATGAGCCGGTTTACCAACGACACCGACACCTTGCGGGAGATGCTGAGCAACGTGCTTCCCAACATGCTCAGCAGCACGGTAACGCTGCTCGGCGTGCTGGTTGCGATGTTCCTCATGAACTGGAAGCTGACGCTTCTGATCCTCGGCATCCTGTTCGTGATGACCCTGTTGGTGAGCCGCCTTACCAGACTGAGCGCCAAGTACTTCCGCGCCCGTCAGTCCGCCATCGCAGCCGCCAGCGGCTATGTGGAGGAGCATTTCGAAGGGCAGCGCGAGGTAAAGGTGTTCTGCCATGAACGCACGGTGAAAGCCGAGTTTGCGAAACTGGCGCAGAACCTGAAGACGGCAGCCGCCAAAGCCAACTCTTACGGCATGATCCTCATGCCCATCATGGGCAATACGAGCTATATCCTCTTTGCGGTTTCCGCCATGTCCGGCACCGCGCTCATCATCCGCGGTCTCATGGACATCGGCACGCTGGCGGCGTTTCTCCAGTACAGCAAGCAGATCGCCCGGCCGATCAACATGATCTCGCAGCAGGTCACCGGCGTGCTGAACGCGCTTGCCGGAGCCGAGCGGATCTTCGATCTTATGGACACGCCTGCGGAGGCGGACGAGGGCGAGTATACGCTGGAAAAGGTCGGCTCCGAACAGTGGGTCTGGGTCCGCGGCGACGAGCGCATTCCGCTGAAGGGCGACGTGCGGTTTGACCACGTGACGTTCTCCTACGACGGCAAGGTTGACGTGCTGAAGGATCTGAGCCTCTATGCAAAGCCGGGACAGAAGATCGCCTTCGTGGGATCCACCGGCGCGGGCAAGACGACCATAACGAATCTCATCAACCGGTTCTACGATGTGCAGACCGGCGCCATCACCTACGACGGCATCAACGTCAAGGACATCCGGAAGGACGACCTCAGGCGGTCGCTCGGAATGGTGCTGCAGGATACGCACCTGTTTACCGGCACGGTCATGGAGAACATCCGCTACGGACGGCTGACCGCCACGGACGAGGAATGCATCGACGCCGCGAAGCGGAGCAACGCGCATTTCTTCATCTCGCATCTGCCCGAGGGCTACAACACCGTCCTCACTGCGGACGGCGCGAACCTCTCGCAGGGACAGCGGCAGCTGATCGCGATCGCCAGAGCTGCGGTCGCCGACCCGCCCGTTCTCATTCTGGACGAGGCGACCAGCTCCATCGACACCCGTACCGAAGCGCACATCGAGAAGGGCATGGACGAACTGATGAAGGACCGGACGGTCTTTGTCATCGCGCACCGGCTTTCCACCGTCCGCAACTCGAACGCGATCATGGTGCTGGAACACGGCGAGATCATCGAGCGCGGCGACCACCGTGCGCTGCTGAAACAAAAGGGCCGGTACTATCAGCTCTATACCGGCATGTTTGAACTGTCCTGACAGAATCGCCGCCGTCCCCGGCTTCGATCAACAGCACTTGCCGCGGCAAGTGCTTTTTGTTTCGAAGCGTTCGTGAAAATCCGGCGGCATTTCGGACGGCGCGGAACGCCGCTTTGAACGCCGCAAAGCGGTCAATTGTGTCAGATTGGATCCAACGCCTCAAAAACGCCCTAAAACAGGGCGTTTTTTTGATGCGAAATATGGCAAAAAGAAGGTAATCCAAAGGGGTGTTTTTCTGCTATGATCGATTCAGCGAAAGGCAAGGAGGCAAGAATGAGCAAGCAAACGGAAACAACGGCGCAGGCGATCGGGGCGTACTTTGCGGCATGCGATGCAACGCGCGAACGCATCCCGCTGAAAAACGGCGGATTCGAAGAGAGACAGATCCCCTACACCCTGTTCGGGCTGGCGCGGGCGGCGAAGATGTCGCCCGAGGCGCTCGTGAAGATCTACCGCGAGCCGAAACGAACGGCGAAAGACCGGCTGCTGTTCGACGCGGTGCTCAAGGTGGCGGCGTACACGCAGGAACATGCGCTGCTCGGCGAGCTGACCTATCAGGTGGCGCTCGAGACCCTTCGATCGATCGGGGAAACGGGCGAGCCGGAGGAAGGGCGGACGCTGAACGTCGTGATGGACGAACGCCTTCTGAGGTACGCAAAATGACGCTCAGGCTTTCGGGTACGCCGAACCCGAAACAAGAGGCGTTCTTCCTTGCCGAAGCGAGACACATTGCCTACGGCGGCGCGCGCGGCGGCGGCAAGTCGTGGGCGATGCGCAGAAAGTTTGTGCTGCTTGCCTTTCGCTATGCGGGACTTCGGCTGCTGCTCCTTCGCCGGACGCTGCCGGAGCTTCATGAGAACCACGTCCTGCCGCTGCAAAAGGAGCTTACCGGCGCGGTCGATTACCAAAGCACGCAGCGCGCGTTCCTCTTTCCGAACGGCAGCCGCATCAAGCTGGGCTATTGCGACCGCGAGGCGGACGTCTTTCAGTATCAGGGGCAGGAATACGACGTGATCGGGCTCGAGGAGGCGACGCACTTCACGGAGTCGCAGATGCAGTTTCTGACGACCTGCAACCGATCGGTGCGCGGCGACTTTTCCCCGCGAATGTACTACACCTGCAACCCCGGCGGTGTTGGACACGCATGGGTCAAGCGGCTGTTCATCGACCGGAACTACCGCAACAGCGAGAAGGCCGAGGATTACGTCTTCATTCCGGCGAAGGTGACGGACAACCCGGTGCTGCTGGAGCGAAACCCGCAGTATCTCGAGACGCTCGAAAACCTGCCGGAGCATCTGAAGAAAGCGTATCTGGACGGCAACTGGGACGTGCTCGAAGGGCAGTACTTTTCGGAATTCGACCGCAGCAAACATGTCGTGAAGCCAACGGAACTCCCGAAGGAGTGGAAGCGCTTCCGCGCAATGGATTGGGGCTACAACGACCCTTGCTGCGTGCTCTGGTTCGCAGTCGCGCCCGAAGGCAGGCTCTATGTCTACCGCGAGCTGTACGTCCGCAAAACGCTGTCGAGCGAGATCGCAAAGCGCGTCAAGGCGCTGTCGGAGGGCGAACGCATCGCCTACACCGTCGCGTCGCCGGACGCATGGCAGCAGCGGGGACTCAAGGGCGTCGAGGGGACCTGCATCGCGGAGGTGTTTTCGAAGAACGGCGTGCCGCTTCTGCCCGCGGACAATGCGCGCATCCCGGGCTGGCAGCGTGTGCGGGAAAACCTGGCGCCGTGCGCCGACGGCACGCCGAACCTTCGCATCTTCGAGACGTGCAGAAACCTGATACGCACTCTGCCCGGGCTGACCTACGACGCGCACGATCCGGAGGACGTCTCCGACACCTGCGAGGACCATGCGCCGGAGGCGCTGCGATACGGGCTGATGTCCCGCCCGCGGGCAAGCGAGCCGCAGCAGCCGAGGACCGTCAGACGCTATAACCCGCTTTCGACCGTCCTGCCGGAGGCGAACGGCTTCTGCGGACTCTGACGGCCGCAATGCAATTTGTTTAGAAGAAAGGAATCGAAATGAAACTGAGACAATCCGAAACGAAACGGCAGCTGGCGGAGCGGGCGATGACGCTTTTCCGGGAATTCCGCAACGCCTATGCCGGAGAATGGCGGCGGCAGGAATACTGCGAACGCATGTACCGCGGCGAGCACTGGTACGACGTGCCGATGACGGACCCGAACGAGCCGCGTCCCGTGACCCCGATCCTGCAGTCGACGATCGAGAACATCACCGCGGACCTGATGGATCAGGTGCCGGAAGCGGTGATCACGCCCGAAAGCGCATCCGACGTATACATCGCCCGCGTGGTCGAAGCGGTCATCAAACGCAACCACGACGCCGCGTCCTACCCTGCGGAGTACCGCAAGCTGATCCACGATCTGCTGGTCGGCGGCTACTGCGTGCAGGAGGTCGGCTACGACGGCGCGGAGAACGGGGGACTCGGCGGCGCGTATCTGCGCCGCGTCGACATCCGCAACATCCTGTTCGATCCGATGGTGACCGATATCCAGGACGGGCGGGCGGTCTTCAAGCTGGCGCTGCGCTCGAAGGAGTGGATCGAAGCGCACTATCCCGACACTTCCGCGCTGATCGACGAGCATCCGGTCGACGCGGCGGAGCTGATGACCGACGACATCCTCTCGCCCGATCCGAAGGACGCGCGCCTGCTGCTCGAATACTGGCAGCGCGAATACGATGCGAGGACCGAGACGTACCGCGTGCACATGGCGCTGCTCTGCGGCGGGACGGTGCTTGAGGACAGCCGCGATGTGAAGCCCGAGGGCTATTTTGCACACGGTCAGAACCCGATCGTACTGACGACGCTCTCCCCGCGAAAGGGAAGCGCCCTCGGATTCGGCATCGTCGACCTGTT